>OBMA010000787.1_pt1 | contig 19316 bp, 19 predicted proteins | sample 1539141 | NCBI WGS metagenome assembly OBMA01 (sample SAMEA3991484, study PRJEB22521) | metagenome | biome: anthropogenic terrestrial biome; feature: sewage plant; material: raw primary sludge | place: Sweden | collected 2012-09-26 | reverse complement strand
TCTGTTGTTGTAAGTGTTGCATTTTCACCTTTGACTGACAGTTCGTTCATACGCTGCAGCATGTCATGAACTTCACCGAGTGCACCTTCAGCTGTCTGTACGCATGAGATACCATCCTGTGCGTTTGAAGAAGCCTGTGTAAGTCCTCTGATCTGACGTCTCATCTTTTCTGAGATCGAAAGTCCTGCTGCATCATCTGCTGCACGATTGATCTTATAACCTGATGAAAGTTTCTCAGTTGACTTAGCCTGAGCTGATGTGGTGATGTTCAACATTCTGTTGGAATTCATCGCCTGAAGATTGTGTTGTACTACCATAGTGTTTTCCTCCTTGAAAAACTCGTTCCATCCCTGGAACGGCTACTTAAGTAATTTATATTAGAAACAGAATAATTTCTTCTGCATTCCAATCATGATAATGCATGTATGATGCTGCGAATTGCTCCACATTCTGTAACCACGCGTCATATAACTTTGAAGCACTTAGCATCATTTTTTATTGTCAAGGAACTGCGGTGTTATGACGTTCGTCTGTCTCATAGATTTGTAATAATCATATGCCGCTTTGGACGATCTTCTATTTTCCCCGATCTTCTTATACTGATTGTTAAAATACTCCTCAGCCTTTTTCTTGCTCCGAAGTTCTCGCGTCTGAAGCTGTACTGTCTTATCTGTCACATCACGGATGAGCTGTTTCAGTTCATCTATCTGGACTTTATACTTGCTGCCGCCATCTTTTAGCTGTTCCCGAACTTTATCATAATACACATTCTCAAAGCCTTCATCGAGCTTGTTGAGTTCGTCTATCATGCTTCCCTTTTCGTCCGCGATCTTTCTGAAACTATCCATATTCATCTCAGGATCATCAAGGAGCTTATCCTGCCTTATTGAAAGATCGAGAACTTTATCAAGAACTTTGCTTTTCTTTCCTGTCGCCTCTATCAGCATCTGCAGATAATCTTCTGTCATATCATATCTCCGTATCGCTTACAACTGCCTCATCCGGTTTGTGTGCAGCATTCGCTGTCATGACTTTCTTCCATGTGTCGCGCATCATATGAAGATGTCCGAGCACTTCCTCAAGTATTGTCTTGTCCTTTGATGCATTTGCCAGCACAAGACGCTGCATAAGATACGTATATACATTATCAAAATCTTTTGCTACCGGATATTTTGTATCAAGTGTATCGGAAAGATATTGTATGATCCTTTCAGTATGGATTATATCTGAATTCGCCTTCTCGATATTTTTCTGATCTACTGCGATTATCGCCATGTTACAGAATTTTATCGCCCCTTCATACAGCATAAGCGTAAGTTCTGCCGGTGATGCCGACATTATCTTGTTATTTGCATATTGCGAATACTGTGCATACGCATTTGATGAAGTCATATATATCCTCCCGGATGATTTATTCTTCTACTTATTTTACGAAAGCATACTTGATATCGATGATGACTTTGAGTTGATCTTGGCAAGCGCTGTCTCCATAGACGAGAACTTGTCGTACCAATAATCCTCAAGATCTGTAACAGCTTCTTCCTGGTCAGATATCTTAGTCGTATAATCTGTATAATCTGTCGCCATCTGCTTATCATCATACAATGTGAATGCGCTGCTCTGTGTCGTTGACCCCATCAGGTTTTGAAGGCTCGTGTACAGATTCTGAGACAGCTGCGTAAAGAAGCTTGTCACGCTGTCCGGATCCGTATCGATCATATATTCAAGCGTATTCGTCTTCCCGCTGACATCTGTATCATCTGAATCGCCATTGATATGGTATTCGTTCTTCTCATTATCAAGTGCCGTGAAATAGTCAAGTGTCTCTACTCCGAAGCTTGAGAGATACATAGTCTTACCGTTAACCTCGTATCCCTGCGACATTATATTTTTCATCTTCTCTGATACAGTACTGAGTGTAGAATCACGATACAATACCGCACTCTTGACCTTGTCTTCCCAATCCTTGATCTCTGTATCTGACATGTCCTCTTTATCAGTGCTAAGAAGTGGAGCATAACCGGAATTCTCAGTATTATAATCAGCATCCATCTCGTTAATGATAGATCCATAAGTCGTGATGAACTTCTTGATCATATCGTAAATGCCACTCGTATCTTTCTGAGTCGTGATAGTAGTCGCGTTCTTTTCCAAAAGCGCTGCATCTTTATCTGTATCCGTAGTCTTCGTAACATCTATAGAAAGACCATTTATGTTAAATGAATTAGAAGATGATGTATATTCTACTCCGTTAAGGACTATGCCTGCATCTGACGCTCCCACCTGTTTCGCACCTTTAGACGTATCTAGTCCAAGTAATCCGAGCGCATCCTTATCAGTATCAGTTGTAGTTATCGAAAAATCATTTGCCTTGCCTGTATCTGATGAAGCCAGATATATTCTCTGATTACTGCTGTCAAAGTTTGCGCTTATCCCTGCTGATTTAAGAGATGTTATAAGTCCATTGATCGTTGTATCATCATCTATCGTTATATCAGTGCTTTTGGCTGAGCTTCCGCTTCCTACATTGACCGTTATCGTCTTTCCTGATAATGCACCCAGATCTGAAAGTTTCGTAGTCGATGATATAGCTTCTGTATTAGATGTATCAGATCTTGTAAGCGTGTTTCCTGTCATATATCCTGCAGAGGCAAGTGAATATACGCTAAGTTTCTGTGTTCCATACATAGCGTCATCGCCAGTCGTCACGCTGGCAATAGTAGAATCTGACACCTTTGTCGTTTTCTTTGAATATGAGTACTCATATTTCAGCGTATCAAGCGAACCGGTATACAGACCATATACTTTTGTATTCAGGGCTTTCCATACGTCCTGTTTATATGAAAGGCTTATCTGCTGTTTCTTAAGGCTGTTGACCTTAGCAGACTGTGCACTTACGAGTTCCGATATGATAGTTTCTGTATCAAGACCGGAATTCATTCCGGTTATCCTTATGGTCATGAGCCGCCTCCTTTATCTCTTCTCGTCTACGAGAATACCTGCCATCTCCCACATCTTGACAAGCATATCAAGTGTCTTCTCCGGCGGAAATTCCTTAACAACCTTCTTGGTATCCTTGTCGATTATCTTTATCATCACGCGCTGCGTCTTATCATGGATACCAAACACAGCTTCAGTATTAGTCGTAAGACTCTTATTGAATTTCGCTATTGCTGACTTAAGCTGCTCATTGCTCGCCTGAGTACCATTATCATCATTCTGCTTTTCGTTTTCCTGTGGATTCTCAGATTCTTTGACTGCAAGCGTAGATGGGTCAACTTTAGAAGCGGAATCCACTTCTGAAGCACTATTCTGCTCAAGCTGTGATAGTGTCTCTTCGCCAGATTGTCCCGAAGTCTTAGGTATATTCTGCACCTGATATGTCATAGCGCTGCTGATCGGTTCTATTGCTGCCATTTTAAATCACCTCCATGTGACCTTTATCATGACAATAGACTATGGATGTCCGTTTCCATTTTATGCTCACCGAACGACCGTTCAGTAAAGTCATATTAGTTTTCATAATCTATATCGGTCACCTATGAGAAAAGTTTATAGCACCAAAATATATTTTTTAAAAAAGATCTTTTACTGCATCTATGCCGTCTGCCTGCGTAGCTGCCTTATTTGCTTCCTGTATCTGAAGATATATCTCTTTTCTATACACCGGAACTTCGCGTGGAGCAGAGATTCCAAGCTTTACCTGATCGCCCTTGACGTCAAGTACCGTTATCTCGATATTATTACATGGTGTGGTTCTGGATTTATCACAAGCGATTCGTTTTTTCTTCTCGATAATGCCAGCATGCTCATTCCCCCGCTTTCTTATTTTTTTTATCATTCTTGTTCTTCTCAAGTATGTCATATATAGGGAATTTGATCTTATACTCTTCGTCATCGAGTATCACCTGACATGCTCTGCACTCATTTGCATTGATAACGATCGGACCTCTGAGATTGACCGAAATCTCTTTTATGTCTTTAGGGATAGTGACTGTGACGAGTACGAGCATATCATTCTCATCAAGATTTCCCACAGGCTTTAAGATCGTATCTTCTACGACCGGATTATAATCAGGGCATACAATGAGCGGATTCATGACCGGCAGTGCAAATCCCGGTTCGTCTACTGACTGAAGCCACTGTATCGATGAGCTTCCTTTTTCTTTATCATAAATAAGAGCGAACTTTGTAAGTTCCGGATACCCTATTATGCCGTCAGTAAATGTTATGATCTTGTCATCTTCAATATCAACTTCTCCAAAAGCTCTTGTCTGTATCTTCATGTTTTTCTCCTTTGTCAGATATAGTTCATAAGTGAATTCTGAAGTATCTTCGATGTTGCCTTTAGAGATGCCTCATATGTGAGTTCCGCACTTGCCAGCTGTACGGCTACAGTTGACATATCTATTCCTTCATTGCTCTGCTGAAGATCCTTGAATGTTGACTGCTGTGACATAAGTCTTGTCTTTATCAGATTAAGTCTTGTGCTCCTGGTGCCGTTCTCTGTTATCGCTACACTGCACTGATCGTTGTAAGTCTGATAATTTGATACCTGTTTCTCCATGAGCGTCTGTACATTTTCCCTTACATACGAATATGCTTTATTTGCCGCTTCAAGCTGAGTCTCTGTCGTCTCGTAATCCGTTGTACCGGAGCTGAGACTCGAAAGCTTAGTCTTAAGTTCTGTCACGGTCTTATTGATCGCCGTCAGATCAGACATCGCATTATTGAGATCATCTGCATCTCTCTGAAGATCAGGTGTAAACACTTCATTTCCATTCGTATTGACCTGTATGTTCTGATTATACCCCACATCATAATATATTTCACGTGAAGCATCACCGCTCGTTCTGCCTGTCGCCGCATCCGCATCATTATATGTTATGCCGTTTGAAGTACACTCAAAATAGTGCTGTGGTACAAGGTCACCTTTTGACCAGTCCGTCTTGGAATATGTGGTGCTCATTGTGTCTCCGCTTGCAAGGCTTGACTGAATCGCATCATAATCTGTCTTATTTAATATGATCTCTCCGGTTGATGGTACAAATGCATTAAGTGTCCCGGTTGTATCTTCTGATATCGCTTTATATGCTTCTTCTGCTGAAGCATATGCTGTCGTAGGATATGTCTCAGTTGTTGCCGGCATTGTTGTATTATCGGTTACCGTAAGCGACGGTGTCTGCGTCGTTGGCGGTGTTTCTGCAGTAGTATAATCTGAATCGAGTCCATTATATGAAAGTCTGACACGGTATAGTGTCGTATTTGTGATATTAGTATCAAGATCATCTGTCGAATCCGTATTATCAGTAAGTGCGCTATAGTTAGTATAGCTGATCGTACTCATATCATCTTTATCAAGAGGCTCTGTGATATTATACTGCTGCGTAGTATCTTCCGTATAGGAAAGCGGGGTATCTGTCCTGTATCCGGTAAACACATATCTTCCTGCATAATCTGCATTGCCTGTCGCATAGAATTCCGTAGTCAGTGCATTCATCTGATCCGTTATAGTCTGAAGGTCTGAGCATGTAAGATCTTCGTTTGATCCCTTCGTAGCCTGCGAATAGATACTCTTGAGTACGCTCGTTACCGTATCAAGTGATTTTGCTGTGACGCTTATCCAGTTAGAAGCATCCGGCGCATTCTTCTCATAATACTGTGTCAGATCTGACACGCTTGTACGAAGGCTTAGTGCCCTAATCGCAACGACCGGGTCGTCAGATGGTCTGTTTATCTTGCTCTGAGAGCCCATCTGCGTATTATATTTATCTTCATTTATCTTGGATTGGTTAATGTTATACAGTGAATTGTTCTGCATGATCTTATTTGTCATTCTCATAGAAGATCACCTCCGTATCAGACTCCGGTCTCAAGTATCAATCTGTCATACACTTCTGTAAGTGTCGATATCATCTTTGATGACAGGGTGTATGAATTCTGGTATTTTATCAGGTTCGTAGCTTCTGTATCTGCATCAACACCGGAAATAGATGTCCGCTGGTTCTTTATCGTATTTTCCAGTGTCGTATACATCTTGCTGAATGTCTGTGCGTTGCTCGAATTAAGTGCCGTGTCCGAAAGCACCGACTGAAGAAATTCACCGGCTGTGCCGCCCCTGAAGCTCATCGTATCTTTATCAGAAAGCATGTTCTCGACTTTAGTCACGATCGTGCATTCTTCCTTACCTTCACTCGAATCCGCCCTCGTACCAAGGTTGTTCGAATCAGTTACCATATCTGTGGCTACTGCGAATTTTGATGCCGTGATATTATAGTAGCCTTTTCCTGTCGTGACCGTTCCCGTTGTAGTCTGTGTCAGATCTGCTTCGGAATATTGCCCTTTATCAGTCGTGAGGTCTGCTGTAAGCACAATGCCCGCATCCGTATCAGATGTTGTAACGCCCTGAGTAAATATCGAATTGAGGGCACTTGAAAAATCTCTTGCCCATTCATTCATCTGCTCCATATAATACGGTATTCCTTCATATGCGACATTGCTGCCGATAGTACCGGTTGCGCCCACTTTGTCAGAGCCTATGACCGTATCACATTCGCTGTCATTCATCGTGAATGTATATGTGGCCTGCTTTGTCGATGAATCATATGAATAATCCCAATCGGAATATTTATAGACCGTATTCCCGATATTTATCGTACCGCCGCTGTCTGAAAGTGTACATTTGTTCATATCAGTAAGATAATCAAGTCCCGTCGTGATCGACACCACATGATTCACTACATTATTCGCATCAGTCTTGGTCGTTACCGAGTTTACGGTTCCGGTAAAATACTCTCCGTTCTTTCCGTCTCTCATCTCGGCAAGTCCCTTAAGAGAACCTTTCATCGCCGCACTGTCAAGTTTGAACTCGCTTCCGTCATCCCAATAGAAATCATATATTCCATCAATATCTGACTGGTTCACTTTTTCATCAGACTGACGTGCGACAGCCGTGAGCTGATTGTAGTCATTCTGATCAACAAGCGACTGTCCGCCTGCGATAGAAACCTTGAATCTTGTCGCACCGGTCGCATTACCGTTTGTATCGTATATAGGCTGCTCAGAAGTATCTATATCGACTATCTTCGAAAGTTCATCAAGAAGATTATCTCTCTTATCCCTAAGCTCGTTTGCTTTTGTGCCCGTCAGTTCGATAACATTGATCTGCTTGTTCAGTGTTGCCAGTTCCTGTGCGATAGAGTTGATCGAATCAACCTGCGTCTTTATCTCTGAGTTGACATCTGACTGAAGCTTCTCAAGGTTACCGGAAAGATTATTGAAATAGTCTGTCATTGTCTTCATCTGAGATATATACTGTGTCTTGGTCGATGTACTGTTCGAATCCTTGCTTATCTCCTGAAGATCTGATGTGAGCTTATCGAATATCGTGTTGAATCCGCTGCTGCCATCATCCTTGAAATAGTCTTCGATCAGTGTACAGTAATACTCTTTCTGTTCCTGTTCTCCAAGGCTTGTCTCATTTGATCTGTATTTTTCATCATAAAATGAATCTCTTATACGCTCTATCGCCAGTGTGTCAACACCAGCTCCCGAGCAGCCGTACGTCGTAAATGTCCTCATTGCATCCGCGGCCGCAGTTATGACAGTCTGGCGGCTGTATCCTTCTGTATCCTCATTTGATACATTGTTCGCCGTCGTATTAAGTGCTGCGTTAGCGGCTCTGAGTCCTGATGATGCAATTGTAAGTCCGAAAAATGTAGAAGCCATAATGTCTTCTCCTATTTGCTGATCAAAGTGATTCTACGAAAGTTTATCGAGCAGATCCCCAAGCATTGTGTTTACTACGTTTATATATCTGCTTGCGGCGTTATACGCATTCTGGTACATTACCATGTTCGACATCTCTTCATCGGAAGATACCCCGACTATCTGCTCCCTCGCATCGCTTATCGAACTAAGCATCTTCGTCTGACTGCTCTGTATCGCCTTATATACTTCTCCGGAATTTGATACCTGGGAAATAAGAGCCTGATAATATCCTGTAAATGATACCTTCGTCGCAACATTCGGATTAAGTGTGTATGACTTATCCTCAAATGCGCTCTTAAGCGCTGTTGTCGTAGTATTGTCTTCTTCACCGTCATCCGTCGTAAATCCAAGAAGTGAAGGTGTCGATCTGAGTGATCCGTTGATCTCGATATTGCTGCTTGTAAGTCCAACTCCGGAAGATATCTCGCTGAACATCTGAAGAATATTCCCACTGCTGTCTCTCATATATGTTGAATCCGGGTTCGCGGCTGTAGCTGTCTCAGCAGCATCCTTCAGAATATCGTTGATCGTTGATGTGATTGAATGTACCAGCTGATCAAATTCTGCTTCTGTGTTCATGACTATTGACTGAGCGATGTCATTATTGTAATGTCCATCGGTGTCATCAAGATCCGTATATGTCGCATTATGATCGCCTCTTGCGAGCAGTACGCTCTTAAGTCCGCCGATATCTGTATTAAGATCAGATGACACCGTCCTTGTCAGGTCGAATACCTGTGCTTCCATAGCAGACGAAGGAATAACTTCTTTCGACCCGTCTATATTCGTCTGATATTCTGCCTCTGATTTCCAGTAAGGTGTATAGAATCCTGTCTGTTCATCCTGGTAAAGACCTATCTCATTGATGACTCCGCCTTTTACAAGGTCTGTGCCTTCAAGCTGAACGCTGACATAACCGTCATCGTTCTCTTTCCATGAGATATCTGCAAGTCCTCCAAGTTCATCAAGTATTGAGTTTCTCTGATCTCTGAGATCGTTCGCATGCTCAAATCCGCCTGCCTCGATCTTGACGATCTGGTTATTAAGCGACTCTAGCTGCTGTGCATAGCTGTTTATCTGATCCGTGTCTGTTTTCACGATAGTATTCATATTAGTCTGGTAATCACAAAGGCTGCTGTATACAGCGCTTGCATTTGTGACGAACTCATAGCATCTGGTGACAAATAGATTCTGATTTGTCTGCAGCGTAGGGTTCTTATCCAGTTCCTGTATTGACGTCCACAGATTAGAGATAGATTCAGAAAACGACTGACCGTTGCTTGATTCACCAAGCACGTCTTCCATCTCATCCATAGTGTTTACAGAATTATCATAGAACGAGCTTCTTCCTGATTCTCTGCGATAATTGAGGTCAAGAAAATAGTCTCGTACCTGTCTTGTCTGTGAGTATGTTACGCCGAGTCCAAGCTGAAGATAACTTGTGGCGCAGTTCGATTTGGATACCGTGTTATACGCACTGTTAGTCAGCTGTATCTGCTGCCTTGTGTACGCATCTGTATCCACATTAGACATGTTATGTGCTGTTGTATTAAGGGCATTCTGCGCGGTTGTGAGACCGGAGTTGCCTACATATAAGCTTCCCATCAACGGCATAAGGATTCACCACCTGACCATGGATCGTTATTCATACATACGCCTGGCAGCGTCCCTGCTGTCTCATTTCATCTGTGCTTTCGATTACTGTTTAGCATCAAATGAATGATCTTCCGTTCCGAGTGCTTCACCGGTATTACGCGCTATCCTGTTATAGTTCGCATTTTCCGGTGCCGTTTTTGCTGACTGAATGAGCTGCATATTAAAATGAACCATATCAAGTGCGCTCTTTATCAGTTCTGCATTTTCCCTGTTGATATTCTCAACCTGGTGTACGCTCTGGTGAAGTCTGTCGTACGACTTTTCCAGTGCTTCCTGTTCCTCGGGACGTTTCGCCATCAGTTGTATGATAGTTTTCAGTTTCAATTTATGAACGTCCATGTTCATGACATCAGCGATATCTTTTGTAACCTGTTCGCGTTTTTTGTCGATTCGGTTTATATCGCTTACTACTGTCTGCTCCTCATCCGTGATTCGCTCCAGTTCCTTCAGATCTTCAGATACTATGACAGGTGTCTTATCCATAGAAAACTTCAGGAGCTTATCGTATGCGTCGCATTCTTCCTGAAGTATACTTATAAGATTCTCCATGAGACTAGCCACTTGTCGTTACCTCTCTTTGATCCGCACGGTCTTTTTACCGCGCATTATTTTTTCTGACGATGCTGCATGCATCCATCATGAAAGTTCATCATACTTCTCAAGCAGTCTTTCCGCAAAAGTCATTCCGTCGACATCATATGTTCCATCCTGAACCTGCTTTTTAAGCGGATCTGTCAGTTCTGTACGGACATCAGGTGTCTGTGTGACCGCTTTTTTTGCTGTCTGAATATCCTTTCCAAGACTTGATATCTCGACCTGATCGGTCTTTCCAGTCTTGCTGACGCTCTGTGTCTTCTTCAGCTTGCTGTCATTGTATATCTGCTGAATCTGATTATAGGCTTCTATACGCATATCACATCCTCCTTTCCCTCATATATGCACTATTGTACTGCAAATCACTTCACATGCATCTTACAACTTTTTGATTCTTCGTCATACATATATTCATCTTCATAACTTTTATCGGTATTATTTTCAAAAACTTTACAACGCAAATACAGAAATAAAAAAAACTTCCGCCGGCAGGTTCTCTCCCGTCAGCGGAAATCTTTAATTTGTTATAAAACGATGTGAGTGTCAAAAGAAATTATTTTGATATCAGATTTTCAGTCACATATCTGATCGTGCCTTCTTCATATGGCACTTTAAGCCCTACGCTGTGAAGCATCTCAGGATAGAACCTCGCGGCTGACATCTTGCAGAGCTTCAGGTAACTGTCAAATGCTTCCCTGTAATCCTTCTTCATCCATATGCGATACTGGAAAGCACACAACTGTGAAAGTACATAATCGATATAGTAAAATGGAAGGCTGTAGATATGGTGCTGTTTCTGCCAGAAACCTCCATTCATAAGATACGTGTTCTCTGAATAATACTGATGCGGTCTATACTCTTTCTCAAGACGAGCCCATGTACTTCTCCTCTCAGATGGCGTCATGTCCGGGTTTTCGTAGACTATATGCTGGAACTCATCTACCATTGTGCCATATGGTACAAAAGCTATCGCGTCGTCAAGATGCATCTCGCGGTATCTGTCCGCATCCTTCCCGAAGAAAAGCTCCATATGCGGTTCTGTAAAGAATTCCATCGACATGCTGTGTATCTCAGCCGTATCCATAGTGATCTCTGAATGTTCTCTGATCGGATCCTTCGCAGCGACATATCCCTGAAATGCATGTCCGCATTCATGTGTTATAACATCAACATCACTGCTGCTTCCGTTGAAATTAGCGAATATAAAAGGTGCCTTGTAATCCGGGATATATGTCATATATCCGCCGGCCTGCTTTGTCTTTTTGCCAAGTACATCAAAAAGATCATGTTCCATCATGAAATCCATGAACTCTTTAGTCTCAGGCGAAAGCCCGCCATACATCTTCTGTCCGTTCTTAAGTATCTCTTCCGGAGTCCCGACCGGTTTCGGATTGCCTTCCTTAAAATACACACCTTCATCATAATACGACAACTTCTCGACGCCAATGCGTGCTCTTCTTTCTTCATGCATCTTCTCGGCAAACGGGACAAATTCTTTCTTTACCATATTACGAAGCTGCTCAATCTCGCTTCGAGTATAGCTGTTACGGTTCATTCTATAGTAGCCAAGTTCGACATAATCTTTATATCCCATCGCACGAGCCTGCGCGGTACGATTCTTTACAAGCAGATCATATATCTCATCAAGTTCATCCGCATTATCTTCAAGAAAACCTGTAGTCTTCTCCCATGCCTCTTTGCGGACACTGCGGTCAGCTCCTGTCCTGTACGGATTAAGGAGTGAGATATTAAGTGTCTCACCGTGCCAATCGATCTTTGCGCTAGCAAGAAGTTTCTCATATCGCGTAGCAAGTGAATTCTCCTCCTGCATAAGCGGTATGATCTTCTCATTCATTGATTTTTTTGCAATCTCTATATTCTTGAATGCGACCGGTCCGATCTTCTCTTCAAGATAATCACGATACGGAGAATCGTACATAAGTCTTGAATATTCAAGCTGGATATTGCTTATCTGCGGGTTCACAAGATCCCAATAATCGTTCTCTTTCTCATAGAACTCATCTGTCACATCAATGCTGTGTCTGATATAAGCTATCTGATACTCCGTCATTACATGATCACTCAGTATATAAAATCTCTCATGTACCTTGAACTGCTCTTCACCGTTCTTTGCTTCCTTAAAATCAGATATGATCTTTCCCATCTGCTTTTTATAATCTTCTATGTCAACTCTTTCATATGTAAGATCTACAAACTTTCCGAAATCCATTTCCTGCTCCTTTATGATCAAAAAATAATTATTGCGCAATCCTATAAACACTCTGAATCATCAGTTTGCTTTTCCGTTCTCGCTGAGGATCGTATTCTCGAAAACAAGACTCGCTCCTCCGATAAGAGCATTTCCCTCTTCTGAAGGTCCTTTTATATTTACCTTCCATCCGTCATACGGATGAAGTCCATTTACTGAATTGTTCAATCCGTCATAGAGTTTTTGTCCAATCTGAGACGGGATGACACCTGCGATAACGATATCATTTATATCGATAAATAATGACATATTTGCGATTGCGACCGAAAGATACGGTACAAGATAATTCACAGCCTTATCCACTTCTTTATCTGTAAGCTTATTTTCTTTAGAGAAATCAATACCAATATGTTCCTTTATCGCTTCGAGAGTGATCTTCTGTCCAAGGATCTCCTTATGGTCAGCATTGATCGGAGATATTATCGAATTTTCAAATTCTCCGCCTCTGTATGTACATCCCATGAGCATCTGACCATCCACGCAGATCCCGGCGCCGATTCCCGTACCCATGTATATGTATATAAGACTATCATTTTCTCTTACCGCTGCTGTCGCATACATCTCACCTCCGCAGGCAAGATTGACATCATTATCTACATAGATCGGAAGTTTGATCTTATCTGCGAATGGGCTCATTGCTTCTTCAAATGGAACATCAGTCACACCTATCAGATTGCTGTTAAGGATGATCTTTTTATTCGGATCTACCGCGCCTGGCAGTCCGACACCAACTCCAAGTATCTTGTCGCCATATTTGCTTATCATGGTATTCAGTTCATCAGCGACTTTACCTATAGCATCATGATCCTTTATGTCAATTCCATCATCTATCCTGAACTCCACAAGCTCGCCCGCAAGGTTCACAATACCGTACTCGACAAAATTGCCTTCAAATATCACGCCCGCACCATAATATGACTTTGTATTAAGGTGAAGAAGACGACTCTTTCTTCCAAGTCCGCCCTTTCCGGGTATAAGGTCATTTTCAATAACGATATTACGGGAAATAAGATAATCTACCGCCTTGCTCGCGGTCGGAAAGCTCATATCCGTTCTCCGCACGATCTCAGCGCGCGAAAGTTCCTTTTCCTTTACAAATAGATCAAATATCTTTTTTCTGTTCTCAATTTTCAGATAATCTGGAGCGTATTTTAGCATTTTTACCACACTTTCATTTTTCAAATAATTCCACTTCGGTGTCTAATGTACACGTATTCTATCACATTAATTATAGAAGAGCAATAATAATTAGTGCTTATTAAGGCGGTGTCTAGGCTTATTTTAGCAATACTTTATTTGCAGAATTGCATAAATATCCATTAAAAGCAAAACAATCCATAACACAATAGTATAATGATAACCTTCAACACTCATATCATCATAATGACAATATGTGAAAAATATATGAAAACGTAATTAATAATTTGTTAATACACATACTTTATGACTCATTGTGACTCATTTATTGCAAAAAACAGACACGGATAAATCCGTGCCTGCTATCACCTGCTGAAAATTCTGATTATACACCCTTACTTTTGATGCCGTATCATTCTGATCTATTCCGTGTCTGTCAGCTTTCCGACAAACTCACGTATCCTGTCATCATCTGAGTCAAGCACTTCTTCCGGAGTTCCCTGTCTCTGAATATAGCCATGTTCCATAAAGAGTACTCTGTCGGATACTTTTCTTGCGAAATTCATCTCATGAGTGACTATTATCATTGTCATATGTTCACTTGCAAGCTGTTTTATCACGTTCAGAACATCTTTCGTGAGCTCCGGATCAAGTGCCGATGTAGGTTCATCAAAGAAAAGTATCTGCGGATCAAGTGCAAGTGCTCTCGCAATCGATACACGTTGCTGCTGTCCTCCGGAAAGCTGACACGGATACGCATTTTCCTTATCCGCAAGTCCAAACTGTTCGAGCAGATCACGCGCACGCTTCTCTGCATCTTTCAAGGGAACCTTCTGAACATGAACAGGTGCATCGACTATATTCTTCATTACCGAATAATGCGGAAAGAGATTAAAATTCTGAAACACAAGTCCAAAGTAATTGTGAATTTTTTTAAGTTCATTCTGCGAGGTGTATACGCTCTTTCCTTTTTCATCGCGACATACTGTCTCACCCATATACGACATATCCCCGCCATCTATATTTTCCAGCAATGTCGCGCATCTGAGCAATGTTGATTTTCCTGAACCGGAAGGTCCTATTATGGATATCACCTCTCCCTTATTTACACAAAGCGATATATCCTTAAGGACTTCTGTTCCGTCAAAAGATTTTCTTATATGATTCATTTCAAATAAAACATCTGACATTATCATCTCTCCACAGCATTAAACTGTTCACAGCCTGCGATCGTTATGTCTCTCTGCAAGACGTCTGTTCGTCATTACCTGTAATCGCAATGTTTTTCCGCAAGACATCTGTCCGTCACAGCTTGTAATAACTGAATTTTTTCTCTATCTTTTCCATAGATACCGCAACTATAAGATTGAAGACGTAATAGTATATCCCTGCAACAATCAACGGCAATATCGTTGTATCCGCAGACGCGATCAGCTTTGCCGTAGTGAACATCTCCATCACTGCTATGACTGACGCAAGAGATGTATCTTTTACAAGCGTTATTATCTCATTTGTTACAGCTGGAAGTATCCTCTTTATTACCTGTGGAAGGACTATTCTGAAAAAAGTCTGACTCTTTGAATAGCCAAGTACATTCGCTGCCTCATACTGTCCGTTCGGCACAGCTTCAATACCGCCGCGGTATATCTCAGCGAAATATGCTGAGTAATTGATAACAAATGCGATTATGACTGCCGTGAATCTATAGCTCGGTCCTACCTTTGCCTTAAAAATATAATACGGTGCGAAATAGACCGCAATCAGCTGAAGCATCAGCGGCGTTCCACGCATTATCGATATATACACCTTTACTATCGTCTGGATCAGCCTGTTCTTTGACATTCTTCCAAAGGCTACGATGAGCCCAAATGGAAGTGAAAAGGCAAGTGTCAGAAGAAAGATTGATATTGAGACAAGAAGCCCCTTGGCAAGCTCTGTACAAATATAAAGCATTGCGTTCCTCCAAGATTAATTATTTATTCTCGTATTTATCCATGCAAAGATAATCTGTAAGCTTATATTTTTCTGCAAGTTCCTTAACTTTTCCATCATCATAAAGTTTATATAAATCTGCCTGTACTTTATCGCAAAGCTCTGTATTACCTTTTTTGAATCCTATCCCATACTGTTCCGTTGCAAGAAGGTCATCAAGCATCTTATATTTGTCGCCTCTTGATGAAATCTGATATGACGCGACACCGATATCCATTGCAACGCATTCAACTCCGCCTGATTCCAGATCCATAAATGCCGTATTGTAATCATCATACTGAACGAGATTACCAAAGCTCTTCTTCAGATCCGCATTTTCATCCTCATTAAGAGCACTTAGCGCTGATGAATCCTTCTGAACTCCGACCTGTTTTCCCTTAAGATCTGCAGGCGTACTGATCCCGGAATCTGATGCGACTACATACACCTGGCTGTTATCAATATAAGGATCCGACCATGTGTAATCATCTTCTCTTCCATTTATCGTAAACCCGTTCCATATACAGTCGATTGCGCCTGATGAAAGTTCCATATCCTTTGCATCCCAATCGATGGGCTGCTTTATAAGTGTCCAGCCTTCAAGATCGCAGACTTCCTGTGCAAGTTCCAGATCAAAACCTGTATATCCGCCTTTTCCGTCCGAATATCCATAAGGCGGAAAACTTGCGTCGAACCCGACTATAAATGTTTTATCATCATTAGTTACCGATACAGCTTTTGTATCATTTTCTGCTGTGCTCTTCTTATCTGTACTTCCACATCCTGTAAGACATCCTGCCGCGACGCTCGCACACAGAAGTGCAGCTGTTATCTTCATCTTTCCCCGTCTCATAATGTATTCCTCCATATCGAATCTTTTTTGTTTTATTGTGCTTCGACCCTTAGCGTGTTGCTTTGTTTTGTTATGCCTCGTACTTTAGCATATTAGCGATTTAGCATAGTGAAGTGAGCTAATAATATCATGGCTCAGTCCTGACTGTCAACACTTGATAAAACGATGATCATCACTCTTGCAACATATCGTCTTTACAGATGACTGATGTACCTGGCGAAATACCATATTCTTTTTTGTACGCTCTGTAGAACGCAGAATAATTACCAAATCCGCATCCAAAGCACGCCTGCGTCGCTGCCGTTCCTGATCTGATCATATTTCTAGCCATAAGGAGACGCTTTGATGAAATATAATTTCCAACTGTGCCGCCTGTCTCATCACGAAATATATGCATAAGATAGTACCTGTTTATATAAAAATGCGATGAAAGCTTTTCAATGCTCAGGTCTTCAGTAAGATGTGCGTTTATATAGTCGATTATCTCTAATGCTCTTCCGCCATCTTCCCGGCTCACATATTCAGTATCTTCGTCCATTGCGGCTCTATTAAGTTCTATCATCATCTCGATAAACCTTGTCCTGTCATATAGACTGGCCGCAAATCTGCCGGAACTGCTATCCAGTTCTGCGGACTCAAAACTGCGGACGCTCTGCCACAGCCTGCTCTTAATAACTGCCGGCATGCGGAACACATATTCAGATTTCGAGGCCGCATTATCGAAACATGTTCCAAGATCACATCCGCTGCCACAAAATGATGATAAAAACAATGGATCGATATAGACTATGATCCTCTCATAGATATCTGTGCCATTCACTTCCGGTCTGTGCATCAGTCCTGACTTCACAAGCACTATATCATTAGGTTGAAGGTGATAAGCCCTGCCCTCGATACGATATGTTACATCGCCCTTGATAAGTATATATATCTTGTCAAAATCATGATAGTGATACTCATATTCCGTACCGGCATGATCAGTAAGATGAAAACATATATAATCTTTATTCAGATATCCACGTTTCTGTCTTGTGATATTCTCCTGCGTCAGGCTCTCCTTGCTAATTATACTATTTTTCTTATTACTTCGTTTATCTATTCTGCTTACATTTTTCATATTGCTTCCTTATATGTATTCTGCCTATACTTCTCATATTATCTTGTTTATCTATTCTTCTCGCATTTTTCATGCTGCTTCCTTCATCTATTCCGTTTACATTTTTCCCTTTCTTTTTTAGTGTACTAAACAAGAGCACTATTTGCAATGTTTTAATCACTTTTGTCATATTTATTTGAGTATGTGCCTGATATCATCAGATTATAAGTGAGTATTAATTTATGTAACAATTGTGTTATGATGCTACGAATTGCTTCGCTTACTTCGGAAGCTTGCATCATAAAATAGTCTGGAGGGAAATATGAATACTATTTTTGAGGGAGTCAATAACGTATTCAAGTTCGTCACACCTGCATCAGATTTTCTATGGGAATTTCCAACAAATATTTCCTGGTATGCAAACATTCCGGTACTTGGAAATCTTTCGCTCGCAGTCATGCTGCTTATCGGTTCAGGTCTTTTCATTACGATAAGGCTCGGATTCATTCAGGTAACGCACTTCGGCAAAGGTATTAAGCTTCTTGCGCAAAGAAAGAGTCATGAGATCGGAATATCTTCGCTTGGCGCGTTTCTCTTAAGTTCCGCTATGCGCATAGGACCCGGAAACATTCTCGGTGTTACCGGTGCCATCTCCGTCGGAGGTCCCGGCGCACTTTTCTGGATGTGGCTTTCAGCATTTTTCGGAATGGCTACAGCGTATACTGAGGCAGTTCTGGCGCAGATATTTAAAGAGAAAAAAGGAAATGAATTTGTCGGTGGTCTTCCATTTTATGGTCAGAAACTTCTGGGAAATAAAGTATGGGCTGGTATCGCCCTATCAGTGATGTATATTGTATACGCGATGTGCTGCATTCCTGCACAGGGTTACAATGTAATTTCCGCTGTCGGACAGATGGGCGCTATAGTCGTCGGCAAAGACCTTGATATAACATCGTCATTCTATATCATCGCTGCCATCCTGCTCGTGTTCTTCACCGCATACCTCGCATTTGGCGGTATCCGTAAGGTCACAAAGTCGACTAACCGGATGGTTCCTGTCATGGCAGTAGTTTACCTGATAGTCGTTCTCTTGCTTGTATTCATGAATCTTGATCAGCTCCCTTATTTCTTCCGTGCCGTATTCGGAGGCGCGTTCAAACCTGAAGCTGTATTTGGCGGGCTCTTCGGCACAGTTCTTGCGCAGGGTGTAAAGCGTGGACTCATGTCAAACGAAGCCGGTCAAGGTACGATCACAATGGCTGCTGCTATCGCTGACAACGACCACCCATGTGAGCAGGGATTTATTCAGTCTATTGGAGTATTTCTTGATACTATAGTCATCTGTTCGCTTACCGGTTTTGTAGTTGTTATGGCTCATCTTTGGACTGGAAGTGATTCTGAAGCATGGATGGCTATGGACAAGCTTCCAAAGTTCCTTGCATCTGCCAAGGAACTCACGCCCGGTACAAGCTTTAATTCTGTTGTTGCTTTTCTACCTACACGACGCTCTTCCGATCTGACGTTTGCTTTCTGTCTCTTCGCCTTCACGTGTCTTATCGGCATGATAAGTTTTTCAGAGATTGCAGCAAATAGAATAAGCCGCTCTCGCGGCTTTATAAACTTTATAAGAATACTTGGAATATTCATAACAGCGTTCGGTATCACATGTTCGCTTGCAGGTCTTGATCTTGGCAATCTTTGGTCGATATCGGATCTTGGCAATATCCTCATTGTATTTGCCAATATTCCACTTCTCTATATCGGCTTTAAATATGTTTACAAAGCGACAAAGCATTATCGCCGTAATGACGGTACTCCGTTCACATCTGATGTCATCGGAACAAAATGCGATTACTGGGATGAGCGCGCCGGAAAGAAGTGAATATGCTAAGCCGGTCTGCCGGCGCTTACCCGGTCTGCCGGCGCTTGCCCGGTCTGCCGGCGCTTGCCCGGTCTGCCGGCGCTTGCCC
>OBMA010000786.1_pt1 | contig 19321 bp, 16 predicted proteins | sample 1539141 | NCBI WGS metagenome assembly OBMA01 (sample SAMEA3991484, study PRJEB22521) | metagenome | biome: anthropogenic terrestrial biome; feature: sewage plant; material: raw primary sludge | place: Sweden | collected 2012-09-26 | reverse complement strand
TTGATTGTTCATATTGCTGATACTGACGCAGTTTATAAACTGGCTGCAGATGTTTCAGATAAAGCAAAGGCAATGATGGAAGCATTTTGGCCAGGTCCGCTTACACTTATATTCAAGAAAAATGATATTGTTCCTGCTGCCACTACTGGCGGTCTTCAGACTGTTGCCCTGCGCATGCCTTCTCATCCGGATGCTGCACGGCTAATTCGTGAATCTGGCATATATATCGCTGCACCGAGTGCTAATACTTCAGGCAGACCTTCTCCAACTACCGCACAACATGTTTATGAGGATTTAAATGAAAAAATTGATATGATTCTTGACGGAGGTCCTGTTGGAATTGGTATTGAATCAACAATAGTTGATATGACAGGCAGTATTCCTACTATTTGTCGTCCAGGATATATTACCAAAAAAATGATTGAGAATATTATTGGGTCTGTTATGATAGATCCAGCTCTTGTTGAACCTGATTTATACGTTCATCCAAAAGCTCCGGGCATGAAATATACTCACTATGCACCACAGGGAAAACTGTCAATTGTTGAGGATAATAAGAATCCTTCTGATGTTACAGATGCAGTTGTTGATAAAATCAATACACTTGTTGCCGAGCATTATTCACATAACGAATCCGTCGCTGTTCTTACAACAAAAGATATGTCTGACCGTTATAATTGCGGCAATATAATTCTTCTCGGTGATACAGCCTCTGGCGAGACTGTTGCTTCCCGTCTTTATGCCGCTTTACGTGAATGTGATGATAAAAATATTTCATTTATTTATAGTGAAAGTTTTAATCGTGATGACCTCGGAGGTGCTATCATGAATCGCTTGCTTAAAGCAGCTGGTCACAGAGTTATTTTTGTTTGAATTTCAAAGACTACAATATCTCTTAATTCAGTCATTTTCTTTTGACTGTTTATTGTTTTATCATTTGATTTTTTATTAATTTATTATTTTGTTCTTTATATTTTTTTTATTAATATCCCTGAACTCTGTTATGCTAAAATGAAAGGAGAAGCAAATGAAAATTTCAATCGGATGTGATCATGGTGGTTATTTACTTAAAGAAGAGGTTTTAAAACATCTTTCTGAACGTAATGACATTGTTATTGACGATAAAGGATGTTTTTCCGAAGACTCTGTTGATTATCCTGTATATGCAAAAAAAGTAACTGAAGATGTCTCTTCGGGAAATGCTGATCTCGGAATTCTCATATGCGGCACCGGAATCGGTATGTCAATGTGTGCAAATAAAGTTAATGGAATACGTGCCGCTTTATGCCATGATGTTTTTTCTGCCAAAGCTACAAAAGAACATAATAATGCAAATATACTTTGCATGGGTGGCAGAATTATAGGTCCTGGTCTTGCATGTATGATTGTTGACTCTTTCATTGATACTCCATTTTCAAATGCTGAGCGTCATATCAACAGAATAAATATGTTTGACTAACATTTAACTGATTATTTTAGAAAATGCAGAGATTTTAAAAGTTCTCTGCATTTTCTTTTTTACTTTGATTAATTGTGCTATACTCTTTATGCTGTGCTTTTTTCCAATGAATGAACAAATAAACAGATAGAGATCCATTCAAATAATTACAGAAAGGGATTGTTATGAGCTCGAATATCGACAGACTATCAGTAAACGCAATCAAGATTCTTTCAGCAGACGCAATTGAGAAAGCTAAATCAGGTCATCCTGGGCTTCCGCTTGGTTCTGCCCCAGCAGCCTACACACTCTGGAAGAATTTTCTATCATTTAATCCTGAAGATCCTAATTGGCCTAACCGCGACAGATTTATTCTTTCTGGCGGACATGGCTCTATGCTTCTCTACAGCCTTCTTCATTTATACGGTTTTGGTCTGACAATTGATGATATCAAAAATTTTCGTCAACTTGGAAGTATGACTCCCGGACATCCTGAATATGGACACACAATCGGAGTTGAAGCAACCACAGGACCTCTTGGTGCCGGAATGGCTATGGCTGTAGGAATGGCTATTGCAGAAAAGCATTTATCTTCTTTATTTAACAGAGATGGTTTTCCTGTAATTGACCATTATACATATGCACTTGGCGGTGATGGATGCATGATGGAGGGGATCTGCTATGAAGCTATGAGTCTGGCAGGTACTCTTGGTCTTGAAAAACTCATTGTACTCTATGATTCAAACAATATTTCAATTGAAGGAGATACAAACATAGCATTTCGTGAAAATGTTTCAAAACGTTTTGAAGCATTCGGATTTCAGACTCTCCTTGTAAAAGATGGAAACAATCTTGACGAAATCGAAGCTGCTATTGAAGCAGCAAAGGCAGATAAAACTCATCCTTCAATGATTGAAATCAAAACAAAAATTGGTGCCGGATGCCCTGCAAAAGAAGGGAAAGCATCTGCACATGGTGAACCTCTCGGCGTTGAAAATGTTGCCGCTCTAAGAAAAAATATTGACTGGCCTGTTGAAACTTCCTTCAGTATCCCTGATGAAGTTTACGAAAATTACAAATCAATTGCTGATGAAAAGAAAAAAGCCGAAAATGACTGGAATATACTTTTTAATGAATACTCTGTAAAATATCCTGATTTGAGAGAACTATGGGATAAATATAACGATGCTGATATAGCTTCTACCCTTTATGACGATCCTTCCTTTGGCAGTAAACCTGAAAAAGATGAAGCAACAAGAAACAGTTCAGGTAACATAATTCAGGTTATTTCTAAAAATATTCCTAATCTTTTTGGGGGGTCTGCCGATCTTTCACCTTCTACAAAAACTGAAATCAAAGACGGAGGTTATTTTTCTAAAGAAAATCCACTTGGTCATAATATGCATTACGGTATTCGCGAAAATGCAATGGCTGCAATTGGTAACGGAATTCTGCTTCACGGAGGTCTTCGTCCATTTGTATCAACATTTTTTGTTTTCAGTGATTTTCTTAAACCTATGGCGCGTCTATCTTCCCTTATGAAGATTCCTGCTATATATGTACTTACTCATGATTCAATAGGGGTTGGAGAAGACGGTCCGACACATCAGCCTGTTGAACAGCTTGCTCAGTTCCGTGCAATGCCGAACTTTTATACATTCCGCCCTGCTGATGCGAAAGAAACTGCTGCTGCATGGTATTTTGCATTAAATAAAAAAGATGCTCCTACAGCAATTGTACTTTCAAGACAATCTCTTCCTCAATTGGAAGAAAGTGGCAAAAATGCATTAAGGGGTGCATATATACTTGATGACTCCACTAAAGAAATTCCTGATGGAATCATAATTGCAACAGGTTCAGAGATTTCCATTGCTATTGAAGCAAAAAAGAAACTGTCTTCCATTGGAAAAGATATACGAATTGTAAGTATGCCTTGTATGGAACTTTTTGAAGACCAGTCTGATGAATATAGGGAATCCGTACTTCCTGTGTCAGTTACAAACCGTGTGTCAATCGAAGCTGCTTCCACATTCGGATGGGGAAAATATGCTTCAAAAAATATTGGCATGACAAGTTTCGGTACTTCTGCACCAGGTGAACTTCTTTTTAATCACTTTGGTATTACGTCTGATTCCGTAGTACAAGCAATTTTAAATTAAAATATATATTTATTTTATATATTATAATTTATATACAACATTTTAAAACCAAAAAGACTTCACATACTTTGATATATACACGTGAATTAAACACACGGTATATCATAATGTGAAGTCTTTTTATGATTTTAGGTTTATTTTATAAAGTTTTCACAACTCCTTAAATTTTTGCAAATTTTTGAAGCGCATCCTTATCTATAACTAATCTGAAATGTTCCTCCAGATAATCATTCATATAAAATCCCATCTGCGGAATCCCATACTCAGAAGCTTTTCTTATTATCTTGCGAAAACTCTTTTCATCTGGACTGCTGTATATTTGAAGGAAATATCTTCCATCTTTTTGATCTTGAAAAAGCCGACTGCAGTTTGAAAGTGTCTTATCAGTTTCATGTGCAAAACTTATAATATCCTGAATATGCATAAATTGTAATACTTCAAAATCAGGAAGTTCAAATTTCTTATGCATCTTCGCCTGTGCGTTACTGATATCAGGATTTCCTTTCTGATCCTTTATTTTTGAAAGAAATTTTTCTATATCATTAAAATCAATATCATCTTTAACCGGTTCAGTATCACTTTCTTCAGATTCACTGTTCTTTACTTCATCATTTTCTAAATCTTCTGATTCTATTTCATCTGTTTCTGTACCTTCTGAATCTGTTTCATCTATTTCTGCATTATCTGGATCCGTTTCTGTTTCATCTTTTTCTTGCGAAACTGATTGTGAGAAATCATACATACCTGAATTTTCTGTTTCATCTATATCCTCATCTATATCTTCCGGACGATGTGTGAAATGCGAAAATTTAGGATCAAGTTCCTCTGGATTTTCAACTCTTGTTATAATAAGAACCAGCGTTCCATGACTTTCAGGAAGTGCTTCTATCATAATAGGCGTTTCACCTGCTTCAAACCCATATTTTTCCTCTGCTACTCTTATTAATTTATCAAAAAGTTTCCTTGCCTTCTGGTTTCCATATGCAAGCTCTGAAAGTTTTATATCATATTTTTCAAGATCAGTCTTATATAAAGTACACTTAAATTTGTTCTTATTGATTTTCTCAAATGTCATTCAATCACTTCTTTCCTTTACATCCATTTATCATTTTAATTATTTTTCTTTACTATACCATAATACGTCACTGTGTCAAAATTTTATAAATCCTTATTCCATAATAATTTCATCAAAATTCTTTCTTTTGAAAAAAGTTTTTACTTTATTAAGTTATTTTCTTGATTTGTTTAAATTATAAACCCTGATTTATTATTTGCAACATATGACTGCTTGTTTCATTTTAATGATTTATGTATTCTATTATCACATCACAAATAACACCAATGCCCGAAAACTGGTGATTTTAAATTTGCAGGATTTTACTAAAATGTATCACAGGACATATCTTCTCTTGGTCTTTCCTGCATAAAGGGGGAATGAATATATAGTTTAAAATACAAACTTTCATATAATGAATTATTGTACATTTCATCAAAAAACATGCGCTGCAAAATATATGCAGCTATTTATATAAATGATTCCGGCTCCCCACAGCCATTTTGGGAAACGTATCAATAATATTTATTATGATTATCAAGAAAAAAAAAGAACTGCTTCGGGAAATCCCAAAGCAGTTCTTTTTTTTAATTATTATTCTTCAGAAATTGCTCCTACTGGACAATTACCTGCACATGTTCCACAGGAAATACATGTATCAGGATCAATAACATACTGTCCGTCACCCTCAGAAATTGCTCCTACCGGACAATTACCTGCACATGTTCCGCATGAAATACAAGAACTATCAATTACATATGCCATAGCTTTTACCTCCTTAAAAAATAGTACTGAACTTCTGTTTTGAAGTATAACGCCTAATGTCTTGGTTAGTCATCACTAAACTTCTATTCTTTAAATGTCTATTCCATGTAAATATACTTCTCGCTTAGGAAGTCCTCGAAGTTCTGCAACTTTTTTTACTGCATCCTTCTTGGTCAGACCATCTTCCATCAATTGTTTTATATGATCTTCTATAGAAATCGTTTCATATTCTGCCTTCTGTTCTTCTCTGATTTCTTCATATGGCTTTCCATGAATTACAAGAACATATTCTCCCCTTGGAGCAACTTCATTATAAAACTGTAAGGCTTCTTTGAAATTTGTTTTTTTGAAATGCTCATGTTTTTTTGTCAGTTCCTTTGCTATAGTAAGCTCCCTCTCTCCTCCAAAGATTTTTTCTAACTCTTCTAGTGTACGTATCAACCTATGTGGAGCTTCATAGATAATTATTGTCCTCGTTTCATTCTTTAATTCTTCAATAATCCGCCTTCTGCTCTCCTTATCCTGTGGCAGAAATGCTTCAAATGTAAAACGTCTTGTCGGCATTCCGGATGCAATAAGAGCATTTACTGCAGCAACTGCTCCTGGAACAGGAATGCATACCACTCCGGCTTCATAACATTTTTGTACAAGCACCTCTCCTGGATCTGATATACCTGGCGTCCCAGCATCAGTTATTACTGCAATATTTTTTCCTTCTAAAAGCTTTTCTATAAGTACATCAGCTTTATCATATTTATTAAATTCATGATAACTTGTCATAGGTGTATTTATTTCAAAATGATTAAGCAATTTTAGAGAATTTCTTGTATCTTCAGCTGCAATCAAATCTGCTTCTTTAAGAATCCTGACTGCACGAAATGTAATATCTTCAAGATTTCCAATTGGTGTTGCAACAAGATAAAGCACTCCCGTTTCCGCCTTGCAGCCTTTATCTATATTTTCTTTTTTTTTATTTTCCAACAAATTGTCAGATACTATTTCATTTTTTTCCATATATTTTCAGCACTTCCTCTGTGTAATTCCCATTTAAATCATAAACAGTGAGCGTTGGCATGACTTTTAGCCACTCGCGAGCACCCTTTACTCCTTCTATAAGTACCATGTTGGCTTCTTTACCTCTTACAGGCTCAACCAGTCTCAGCACTTTAGGTTCTAAACGATATTTATGCATAAGAAAAATTATTTCCGCTATACGAAATGGTTTATGAACCATAGAAAATGTTCCACCCTCTTTAAGAAGATATGACGCTCCATCAATTACATCTGAAAGATTCATAGTTATCTCATGTCTGGCAATATTTAAACTGTCAACAGCATTTTTTAATCCTGCGCCCCCTGCAATATAAGGCGGGTTACATGTTACTGCATCAAAAGATTCTGGTTTGAAATTTTCTCTTACATATCTTATATCACCATACCTGCCACCCAGAATATGACACTTAGCCTCAACTTCGTTTAAAAAAGTGCTGCGCATTGCCATTTCTGCTACATCTTCTTGTATTTCAAGCCCCGTAACATCATTTACCTTATTTCTGGCCAGAAGCAGCAATGGAATAACTCCTGATCCTGTGCAAAAATCAATTGCTTTATTTACATGTTTTTTATTTGAAAAAGCAAATTCACTAAGAAGTATACTGTCTAATCCATAACAGAAAAAAGATGGGTTCTGTATAATACGGAACCCATTTCTTTCAAGATCGTCAATCCTCTCACCGGATTTTATATCTTCATATTTAATTATTTTGTCTGTGCATCCATTTTTAGAGAAATTTTTCCTATCAGGATTTACTGTCATTTCTTGAACTATCAATTTCCTGATTAAATGATTGTCTGTCATATCCTCCATGCCCATAATTTGCTTTTCCGCTTCTATATCCACTCTTGTTTCTATTTTCACTATGGCTTCCGCCACGATATCCATTTCTGTCTCTATTTTCATTTTCGCTTCTGAAGCTGTTTTTGCCTCGATTTTCGTTTTCGCTTCTGAAGCCACTTCTGCCTCGATTTTCGTTTTCGCTTCTAAAGCTGCTTCTGCCTCGGTTTTCTCTTTCACTTCCAGACCCATTTTCATCTCTGTTTTCATTTTCACTTCGGTTTCTGTTTCCACCCCGGTATTCATTTCTATCTCTATTATCGTTCCTTAACACTCTTCTATCTCTGCTGTCAGTTTTATTTTCACTTCGATTTTCAATTTCAATTTGTGATGTGTTTTCACTATGTTTTGTATTTTCACCATGATTTACATTTTCATTTATATGTTCATTTCTATTTCCGTTTCTATTCCCACTTTTATTTCCACTTCTGTAATTATTTTTGTATCCATTTCGATTGTTTCTATTTTGCCTTTGAATATCCGGGATATTTTCATTTGATTTATTCTCAGTAAAATAATTTTCTCTTCTTACATCATCTTTTGCTGCATCAAAATTACTCTCATACTTTTTATCATTTATTTCTTTGCACGTTTCAAATCTGAAATTGTCAGAATTATCCTTTGTATTATTTTCTTCTTTCTTATAACTTCCACTTACATTCTCATTTTTGTTTGATTCACTATTTCTATTTGCCTGCTGTTTTGATACATTCCTAGCCGATGCATTTTTATTTTTTTCAATATTTGCACATCCTGCTTCGGATAAATTAGAATGAATATCTTTTTCTACAAATTTCTCTGTATCATTTTTATTGCTCTTATTATAAGAGTCCTGATTTCTTTTTCTTTTTTCCACAATAATTAAATCATCAGCTGATGACTCAGCAACCTCACGACTATCATCATCACCTGTTACAATATATCTCACAGTTTGTCTTAAAATATTTACAAACGATACAATTCCGATTCTTTCTTCTTTATCTTTAACTTTATCTCCCGGCTTTGGCAATTTCGAATTTAAAAAAGTATATGCCTCTTCTTCATTTGCAAGACAGCACATAAGCTTTCCGCATGCTCCTGAAAGTTTCGAAGATGATATGGAAAGTCCCTGCTCTTTTACCATTCGAATTGTAACAGGATGAAATTCCGTAATGTATGAATGACAGCAGAGTTCTCTTCCACAGATTCCTATTCCACCTTTGAGTTTTGCTTCATCTCTGACTCCAACCTGCCTAAGTTCTATTCTGCTCCTTAATGCTCCTGCAAGATCTTTTACAAGAGCTCTGAAATCGACACGATTTTCTGCTGTAAAGAAGAATAGAATCTTACTGTTATCAAAAGTAACTTTAGCCTGTATAAGTTTCATTTCCAGATTATTTTCAACAATCTTTTCCTGACAGATTTTAAAAGCTTTCTGTGCCTTTTCTTCATTTTCAGTCTGAATTTCAATATCTCTTTCTGTTGCTATACGCACAACAGGACTCAATCCGTTTATAATTGCTGAATCTTCAACTTCTCTTTTTTCAAGAACAACTTCACCGATATCCATTCCTTGCATTGTCTGCACAACAACTTTTGTTCTTAAAGCCAGTTCATAATCTCCCGGATCAAAAAAATAAACTTTCCCATTAGGATTAAAACGTATTCCTATTACTTCTTTCATTTTATTTCTCCTTCAATGTAAGGATTAAAAGTTTCATTATATCACTCATATCTGCATTAGCATTAATCCTTTTCTTAGCATTTTCAATTGCACGCGATTTATCTTCAAGTTCATTAAATGAAAGAAATTTCGCCTGATCCTTAATTGTAAGAAATTCATTCTTAAACATGATTTTATCCGGATTTCCAGTTACCTTATATACTACTATATCACGATACCACATCATCATCAGATCCAGATATTCACCAATATCCATGTTGAATTCCTTAGCCTTTTTTATTGCACGTACAATATCATCCATATCCATATTGAAAATGTCAGACTCAAGTTCAACAACAGACTGAACCAGTGTATCATATTCCTCATTAGACGCCAGAAGTATGGCCTTTCCAAGATTTCCCTGAGAATACTCTACAGCAAATTCGATTTTTGAATCAGAAACATCATAATTTTTATGCAGATATTCCCTGATTTCCTTTTCCTTTACAGGTTTAGTCATAAATATCTGACATCTTGAACGTATAGTATGAAGAAGCTTATCCGGATTGTTGGTAACTATGATAATAATTCCATATTCCGGCGGTTCTTCTATTGTTTTCAGAAGAGCATTTTCAGCCTGAATATTCATCTTTTCACCATCTTTAATTATATATATCTTATATTTTCCTTCATACGGACTTATTTCCATCGTATTAACAACTTGCGTACGTATATCATTAACACTTATTGTTCCAGGTTTTTCATGCGTTACATAGATAAGATCAGGATGATTCCCGGAATCTGCCTGATGACAGCTCTTACACTCTCCACATCCGTCTGTTCCGCTGTTTTCACAGAGAAGAGCCTTTGCAAAACAATATGCAAGTGTACTTCGTCCGCTTCCGGATTCTCCACCTAATATATATGCATGTCCCACATGGTCTGTCTCAATCATGCTTCTGAAATGCGTAATTAAATCCTCATGACCAATTACATGTCTAAAATCCATACCATGTGCCTCCTTATTTTATCAGTGCACTAACATCCTTTTTTATCATATCACAGATTCTCTCTATCGGTAAAGTTGCATCAATCTTCATGATTCTCTCCGGAAATCGTTTTGCAAGGCTACAATATCCATCTGCAACCATCCTGTGAAATTCCAATGACTCTCTCTCCATCCTGTCAAGTTCTTTTTGATTTTTCTTCCTGAGTATTCCATCTTCTGCCGACAGCCACAGAAGAAATGTTTTATCCGGCATATATCCCTGAATTGCACATTCATTTATTTTATATACTTTATCAATTCCAAGTCCACGTGCGATTCCCTGATACACAAGTGATGAATCCAGAAATCTGTCACTTATTACAGCCTTGCCTGCCTCTATTGCCGGTCCGATAACCTCTGAAACAAGTTCTGCTCTTGCTGATGCATAAAGAAGTAATTCAGTCATTGAGTTCATTTCTGTATATTCTTTATTTAAAAGAATTGACCTTATATCTTCACTTATTCTTGTACCGCCAGGTTCACGCGTAATGATTACATCATAATTATTTTCTTTTAAATACTCTGAGAGAAGATTAATCTGCGTTGTTTTTCCAGAACCATCAGGTCCTTCCATTGTAATAAAAATTCCACTTTTCCCTGCCATATTGATAAATCCTTTCTCAAATATGTCATTTTATTTTATTCAATTAAATACTGTTAATCTTTTTCTATAAATATTGAATTTACTTGCATAACTATTGAATTTCTTTACATAAATTTTGAATTTTCTTACATCAGTATCAATAACTTATAGTGGTGAATCAGTGTCTCCATTCATAAAGTCAAGAACCTGTTTTTTTTCATTTTCATCTTTTATTACTGTAGGCTGGTAATTATTTATATTTCCCGTATAAACATAGCATGGGATTATTTGTTCCTCTGAATCTGTGACTTTATCTTCTGTAATATGTAAATTATATTTATATATGATAGTACGATTTTCCGGCTGAGTATTTCCTCCAAAACAAAAATTCCCCATTGAATATACAATGTTTACATTTTTATATTTTTCCCTTTTCTGTAATACATGTGGATGGGATCCTATAACAAGGTCAGCTCCATTATCTACAAATGAATGGCACACACTCACTTTCCAGTCATCCGGCTTATGCACACCTTCTAATCCACCATGAAAAAAGACAATTTGAAAATCCGAATTGTTTTTTGCCGTTTCAAGATACTTCAACTTTGAAATACCCTCATCTTCACTGTAAAAAGATACACATACAACTGCTATTTTAAATCCATTTTTTTCATAATATATAATTTTATCATTTGTTCCCCATTTTACACCGGCAGCATCAAGAGCCTTTTCTGTATCTGTATGCCCCTCTTCTCCATAATCATGACTATGATTATTTTCAATAGTAACCGCCTCTATTGAGTTATCTGAAAATACAGATGCATATTTTGCGGGTGCTTTGAACCAGAAACCTTTTGACAAAGTCTTTCCATTTTCATCCGTCTTATTATAGCCTGTAGATGATCCCCACTTCTCCACCTCAGGCAGCTGCTCATCAGAAAAAACATTTTCACAATTTGCAACTGTCAGATCATCTTTATTTATTTCATCTATCACACCTTTAAAAAAATAGGTTGACGGTTCCATCTCCTCATATGCACGCATTGTCCCCGCCGCAGTATTTTCCATATCAGTTGCCATACAGCAATCACCAAGAAACGACATATCTATAATGAAATTTTTTTCTTTCTTTTCATCTTTTAAATCTGTGCTTCCGTCTCCAGCCGCATTTCCTGCACTTGCTGCATCCCCTTGACTTACGGAAACCTTTATATTTCCTGTATTTTTTTTATCTACAGCATTTTTAGAATTCCGGTTATTATTTTTGTCTGAATTAACATTTCCAGATGCAGTTTCAGACATATTTATCTGCTTATATTTACCTGTGATCAGTATATTAAATTTTAGTAAGCAAAAAAAAGTGACAAACAATGCTGTAAATAAAAATGCAATCAAAAACAGAAAATTTTTTCTTTTCTTTTTCCTTTTTTTATCTTCATTTTGTCGTTCTCTGTCATCTTCTAAACGTCTAAGTAATTCATCTCTATATTCCTGATCTGTCACGACTTTACCCCCACAGACTTAACAACATAAATCTCTTCAGCAGCTTTTTCATTTGCTAATACCTCTGCCGCATCCCACGCCTTATTTTGATCTGTGAAAATTCCAAAAACTGTAGGTCCACTTCCTGACATAAGTGCTCCTCCTGCACCTGCCTCCATCATACAATCCTCAATTTTTCTTATTATCGGATACTTCTTTGCCGTTACCATTTCAAGTACATTCCCTAATCGGCTAAAAACTCCATTAATATTAGTTTCACAAAACGCCTTACAAATTCCATCTATATCGGGATGAATTATTTTATCTGGTGTTTCATTAAAAAGTTCATCATACTGCTGATATGCTTCTTTTGTTGACACAGAAATTCCAGGCTTCGCAACTACAAACGAAAGAGCAGGACTGAATTTTGAAATTTCCGGAAGAGGTGTCAATATCTCACCTATTCCTTCAGAAAGGGCAGTTCCTCCTAAAATACAATATGGTACATCTGCTCCAAGCATAAGCCCTGCCAGTCTAAGATTTTTATCTGAAATTCCCATTTCAAAAAGTTCATTTAATCCTCTTAATACTGCAGCCGCATCTGCACTTCCTCCTGCCAGTCCAGCCGCTATCGGTATTTTTTTTGAAAGTCTTATTCTAATACCTGAATATTTATTACATTCAATTTTAAATGGAAGTTTACTTCTTTTATACATAAGAAGTTCTGCCGCCTTATAAATGAGATTATCTGATCCTAATGAAAGTTTTTCTCTGGATACATCGGCTACTATTTCTATTCCATCTTTATTGGTTTTTTCGATTGTCAGTACATCCGCAAGATTCAATGTCTGCATTACCATTCTTACATAATGGTATCCATCATTTCTTTTCCCGGTAATATCAAGCCCCAGATTTATTTTAGCATTTGCCAATAGAGTTATTTCATTCATTTTCGTCCCCACTATTCTAAAAGCACTATAGTTCTGGGTTTAATTGTACTTTTTTCATAAGCCTTCCGCAACATAAAAAAGTATAGCTTCACTTTATAAAAAAAATAAGAACCACCCATTCAGATGATTCTTACACATGAGGCGACGACCAGATTCGGACTGGTGGTTAAGGTGTTGCAGACCTCTGCCTTACCACTTGGCTACGTCGCCATTTTTTATTTCAAATTTCTTTGAAATAAACTCCCCGAGTAGGGCTCGAACCTACAACAACTCGGTTAACAGCCGAGTGCTCTACCATTGAGCTATCGAGGATTATAAATTTAAAACACACAAGATTATATTGAAAAATTATTTATCAGTCAATATACTTTTTCACTATCTCATGTTGAACGGAGAAGGAGGGATTTGAACCCTCGCGCCGGTCACCCGACCTACACCCTTAGCAGGGGCGCCTCTTCGGCCTCTTGAGTACTTCTCCATAAGTCCGGTTTTATTGTAACATCTGTCTGATAAGACATTACATAATATAAATGCGCTTTTAAAACGCGCTTATTTATAATAGCAAAATCATACTTTTCTGTCAACCTTATTTAAAATTCATTATTACAAACTACTGGTGATTTTGATATCATTATTTTACTTCTCATCCAAATTCAGATTCACAAGTAAAAGCGGATCTGACAGAAAATACCACTTACAATGATATTTATAAATATATTTTACTACTGTTCCAGAATTTCCATTTGAATCCGAAACACCTACATTCATAGTTACTCTTTCAATTTTAGAAACTGAAAAATCTATTCCATAAATTGTTTTCATACCTTCATTAAATTTTTCAATTTCTGATCTTTTTAGATTTTCGTATGAAATTATTTTAATATTGCCATAAGATATTCCATTGGCCGCAGCTGCCTGCTCTGAAAATGTATTTTCCAAAACCTTATCCAGAGTAACACCCTCTCCCGGATTATAATTTTTTATCCATTTATCCGGATAACATACTTTTTTATATAATGTTTTATCAGAATTGCTGACTGCTTTAAAATAACATTCTACTGCCGCTTTTCTCGTCATTTCTCCTGTTCCGGCAAAATTATAAATCAAAAAAAATGCTACTGCCAAAATAACCAGACAGGTAATTAAAATATTTATAATAATCTTTTTTTTTGTCCTTTTTTTTGTCAATATTTTCACCTTCTAAACACTGTCTTGACATTTTATTTTACTGAAATATTATGTTTTATACTATTACAATGCCATCCGAATTTTTACTGCTTTCAGGTATACTAAATATTTAAAAATTTTTCTTTATACTCGGTAACAGCCGTTTCATAAAGATTGTTACCTTTAGTATCAACAATCACAACTACAGGCAGATTTTCGACCTCAAGACGCCGTATTGCTTCTGTACCAAGATCATCATATGCTATTACTTCTGCTTTTTTTATACACTTTGAAAGAAGAGCCCCTGCCCCCCCTACTGCAGCAAAATATACCGCTTTATTTTTTACACATGACTCTATAACATCACTGCTTCTTTTTCCTTTTCCTATCATTCCGGCAAGTCCAAGATTAAGCAACCTTGGAGTATATTTATCCATTCTTGACGCAGTTGTAGGTCCTGCCGATCCAATAACCATACCCGGACGTGCAGGTGTTGGTCCAAGATAATAAATGAAATTATCTTTTATATCTATAGGAAGTTTTTCTCCATTATCAAGTGCTTCCGACATTCTTTTATGTGCGGCATCCCTCGCAGTATAAATTATTCCTGTAAGATATATGTAATCACCTGCACAAAGCTTAACAAGCTCATTTCTATCTGCAGGTACATTTAAAATCTTTTCCATTTGAAAAATCCTCTTGATTTATGAAAATCTATTTGTTTTATAAAATTATGTTTACTTTGTGTAAATATCTTTTCTTTAATTTTTTATGCAAGCTATTTATTTTACATATCTTTAAAATATTGCTGTAATATGTCTGTCAACATGACAGCACATATTTACTGCAAGTGGCATTCCTGCAATATGTGTTGCATATGTTTCAATATTAACAGCAAGTGCTGTTGTACTTCCTCCAAGTCCTGCAGGTCCAATACCTAATTCATTTATCTGATTAAAAAGTTCTTCTTCAAGTTTTGCAATATGAGCCAGACTGTTTCGACTTCCTGGTTCTCTAATAAGAGCTTTCTTAGCAAGTTTGGCAACTAGCTCAAAATCACCGCCTATACCTACTCCCACTACAAATGGCGGACATGCATTTGGTCCTGCATCCTTGACAGTCTCTATAACAGATTTTTTTATACCTTCGATTCCGTCCGCAGGTTTCAACATATAAATCCTGCTCATGTTTTCACTGCCAAACCCTTTGGGAGCCAAAGTTATTGTAAGTTTATCACCTGAAACATAATCATAATGAATTATTGCCGGTGTATTATCTTTAGTATTTATGCGAAGAATAGGATCATTCACAACAGATTTTCTTAAATACCCTTCTTTATAACCCTTACGTACACCTTCATTTATGGCATCAGTAAGATTACCATTTATATGAATATCCTGCCCTACAGATACAAAGAAAACTGCCATTCCGGTATCTTGACAAATTGGAATTTTGTTGTCATGCGCAATATCCATATTTTCAATAAGCTGATTCAAGATTTTCTGCCCCAGTTTATTTTTTTCATATTTACCAGCATTTATTATGCAATTCTTCATTGATTCTGATAAATTTAGATTTGCATCAATACACATTTTTGTTACTTCTTTTACTATTTCTTCTGAACAGATTTCTTTCATCTTGAAATCCTGCCTTTTTGATTATTTTCTTTTACGCTGCGCCTTGGAATCATTTCTTCCATTTTATCCAGATTTTTTTTCTGAATACGATTATTAATTTTTACAGCAACATAGAATACAAAAAGTACTACAACAATAATGGCAAGCCAATAAATAATTGCTATCAGAATATTTTCCAAAGTTGATGTATTTGCCAATGAATCAATATTATTTCTGAACCCTTCCATATGGAATCCTCTCTTAACAATTATTTTTTTCAGTATCACCATAAAACAAAATTAACTATTTTCTTCTGAAGTGCCCTCTTTTGAATCATCACCTTTTGAATCATCACCTTCTGAAGAATCATCTTCTTCAGAAATTTCGTAATTTTCCTCTGAATTATTATCAGAATCTCCGAGTTTTAAAAGATTTTCTTCCTTCTCAAATTCGGCGATTTCTTCAGTACGAACCTTGGCAATTCCTGCTACTTTCACTCCTTCATCAAGATTAATAAGTTTTACTCCTGATGCATTTCTTCCATATAATGAAATAGCACTGCCTGCTATCTGAATAACTATTCCGGCAGATGTTATAAGCATTACTTCATGATTTTCATTTACAGCTTTAACTCCAAGAATATCTCCCGTCTTTTCAGTGAGTCTGTAGCATTTAAGACCCTTGCCTCCTCTTTTCTGCAAATGGAATTCTGAAATATCAGTTCTCTTACCCATACCATTTTCTGTTACAAAAAGAAGTGCTTTCCCCTGAGTATCCATTTGCATTCCTATAACTTCATCACCTGGATCAAGATTTATTCCTCTTACTCCCATTGATGCACGTCCTGTATCTCGAATATCTGTATCTTTAAATCTGATACACATACCCTGTGCTGTTACCATAAATATATCTCTTGTATTATCAGTAGACTTAACCTCTATCAGTTCATCATCTTCTTTAAGATTTATTCCTATAAGTCCATTTTTTCTGATATTTATATAATCTGTTTCTGGTGTTTTCTTTATCATTCCTGATTTAGTACACATAATAAGATATTTATTCTCTGCAAAGTCTCTGATAGGAATAATTGCAGAAACTTTTTCACCAGCATCAAGTCTGAGAAGATTTACAATTGCTGTTCCTCTCGCTGTACGACCTGCTTCCGGTATCTGATATGTGCGAAGTCTGAATACACGCCCTCTATTTGTAAAAAACATTATATAATGAAGGGTTGTTGTCATAAGCATATCTTCCATATAATCATTATCTATAGTTGAAATGCCTTTTATTCCTCTTCCTCCACGATTCTGTGTATGGAAATTATCAACTGTCATTCTCTTTACATATCCAAGATGTGTAAGAAGAATAACCGTCGGTTCATCTTTTATAAGATCAATATCAGTAAAATCATCTACAGCTGTACCTATTACTGTTCTTCTCACATTTCCATATTTATCTGAAATTTCCTGCATTTCTGTACGTATAACCATAAGAAGTTTCTTTGGATCTGCCAGAATATCTGACAATTCTTTTATTTTTGCCTGAAGATCTGCATATTCAGCTTCAAGTTTTCCACGTTCCAGTCCTGTTAAAGCCCTAAGTCTCATATCAACTATAGCTTGAGCTTGTTTTTCTGAAAGTCCAAATCTTTCAATAAGTCCGGCTTTTGCACTATCTACATTTGCAGCTCCTCTTATAATACGGATTACTTCATCTATATTATCAATTGCAATAAGAAGACCTTCTACTATATGTGCCCGTTCTTCTGCTCTGTTTAAATCAAATTTTGTACGTCTTGTTACAACTTCTTCCTGATATTTTAAGTAATATTTAAGCATTTCAAGAAGAGAAAGTACTTTAGGCTGTCCGTCTACAAGTGCAAGAAGATTTGCTCCGTATGTAGTTTCAAGTTCAGTGTGCTTATAGAGATTATTCAGTAAAAGATTTGCATTGCAGTCATGACGAAGTTCTATTGTTATTCGCATTCCTTCACGAGAAGATTCATCACGGATATCTGTAATTCCTTCAACAACTTTTGATTTTACAAGGTCTGCTATTTTTTTGACAAGAAGAGCCTTATTTACCATATAAGGAAGTTCTGTTATTACAATTCTTTGTTTTCCCTTTGCCATAGGTTCAATTGTTGAACATGCCCTGACCTTTATCTTACCTTTTCCCGTTCTATATGTTGATTCAATTCCTGAATGTCCAAGAATTTCTGCTCCAGTAGGAAAATCCGGTCCTTTTACAATTTTCATTATTTCTTCAATAGCCGTATCTCTATTTTCATTAACACGGTTATCTATCATTTTTACACAGGCTTCTGTAACTTCTCCAAGATTATGAGGAGGAATATTTGTTGCCATTCCGACCGCAATACCTGATGTTCCATTCACAAGAAGGTTTGGATAACGGCTTGGAAGTACTGTAGGCTCTTTTTCCGTTTCATCAAAGTTTGGAATAAAATCTACAGTATCCTTATTGATATCACGAAGCATTTCCATAGAAATTTTTGTAAGTCTTGCTTCTGTATATCGCATAGCAGCGGCTCCGTCTCCATCGACAGAACCAAAATTTCCATGTCCATCAACAAGAGGGTAACGTGTATTCCACTCCTGTGCTAATTTTACGAGTGCATCATAAATAGATGAATCTCCATGTGGATGATATTTACCCATCGTATCACCAACAATACGTGCACATTTACGATGTGGCTTATCTGGTCCATTATTTAATTCAATCATTGAATATAAAATTCTTCTCTGTACCGGTTTCAGACCATCCCTGACATCCGGAAGTGCTCTGGAGGAAATGACACTCATCGCATAATCGATGTAATCCTGCTCCATAGTATGTTTTAAATCTACTTCGCGGACATCATCAAAAATCTTATCGTCATCCATTTTTTATCTCCTGTTTTCCCTTCACTACTCATTTATTTATAAGATTACGGATTCTAAATTTATACATCCAGGTTCTTTACAAATTTTGCATTATCTTCTATGAATTTCTTACGTGGTTCAACTTTATCACCCATAAGAACATTAAATGTTACATCAACTTCTGACTCATCATCTTCATCTATTGAAACGCGAAGAAGAAGTCTCTTTTCCGGATCCATTGTTGTATCCCACAACTGTACTGCATCCATTTCTCCAAGTCCTTTATAACGCTGCACTTTATTATTCTGATCACGACCTACCTTATCTATTATATCAGCCAGTTCCTCATCACTGTATGCATACCAGACCTTCTTATTCTTTTCCAATCTGAAAAGAGGCGGCTGTGCCAGATATACATGTCCCTTACGTATAAGATCGGGCATAAAACGATAAAAGAAAGTAAGAAGTAATGTTGCAATATGCGCACCATCTACATCGGCATCTGTCATAATTATTATTTTATTATAACGAAGCTTTGAAATATCAAAATTATCATGAATCCCTGTACCAAAAGCTGTGATCATTGCCTGTATTTCTTTATTTTCAAGAATATGATCAATTCTAGATCGGAAGAGCACACG
>OBMA010000785.1_pt1 | contig 19346 bp, 10 predicted proteins | sample 1539141 | NCBI WGS metagenome assembly OBMA01 (sample SAMEA3991484, study PRJEB22521) | metagenome | biome: anthropogenic terrestrial biome; feature: sewage plant; material: raw primary sludge | place: Sweden | collected 2012-09-26 | reverse complement strand
AAGAACAACCTTGTATTTATTGCGGAGATCTTGAGTGAAAGACGATGCATCTGAATCAGAAGAATCAAGCTCTAAGTATTTTTTTGCGCGAATGATCAAATCATCATTGGTCATCACTTTACAGTTATCCATCAGTTCAACTAGTTTCTCAATGACGGGGTTATTATTTTTTGCGTTGTTTAGCTTGTAATCCTTAACAACTTTCTCGAGTTCCTTATATGATCTGAAATGATGGGGGGTTCTCTTTGACGGCGGTAACAACTTCATTAATCCTCTCCATCCAATCTCTTCTATAATGTTTATCATCCCCTCATTCTCTACAACGATTCTATTAGCCAACCCATGAACTGTGTAACACCCAATCTGATGGACAATTTCCTTATTTGTATGCGAGTTTTCGAAGATGGACAGTAAATTTTCTATAATACTATCAACTGCTTTGTTTGTTAACGAAAATATAAGTATTTCTTCAGGCTTAATATTTTCCACAGTAATTAAATGTAGTACTTTATATAGTAGCGTTAGCGTTTTTCCTGAGCCTGGGCCCGCAATGACTTTTATCGTAGACGCTGGTTCATATGACTTATGTATTACCTTCCATTGAGATGGAGTTAGCTTGTCCATCTGTCTTCAACGAACGACGTATACCTTCTCTATATTTTTTCTACATACTATGACTATGTAACTGCACTGCGAGTTGTAAGTTTTGATCAACAAGCAACTTTAAAGCTTAAATTGTGCAAAAATAAAAAAAAAAAAAAAATTCTGACACATCACAAGGGAAGAGACAAGACAAAGAAGTAGAATTTAAAGTAATGCACTAATATGGGAGTTTTTTTATAGTTTTCGGATATTTAAATCAGGCTTTATTATTTAGTTTATGAATTTTCGCTAACATACTAGCCAATTGCAAGTACGTTCCAACACCCTCCAGAATTCTCATATGGGTCAAACCGATTTCTTTTATCATTTCCAATCTTACTGATTCTTTCACTTGTGCTAAGTTCTTGGTAACGCGGAAAGATGTTGTGACGATATCAATCGAGGAATAACCCTTTTTCCAAAGATCTGTTCTTAAGATTTGAATTGAATCCTCTAGGTTGGAGGCTAGTAACATTTTCTTCACTATTAGAGGGTGAGGAGAATCAACAATTTTGAAGACATTGTCTGCGTTCACTAAACCGTGTCCTGCTACTGTACTTTGTAGATTGTTTATGGCCTGTCTCATGTCACCCTCCGCTGTAAAAATGATTGCTTCTAACCCATCATTTGTATATTTAACATCCTCTAGCTTTATGATTTGTAAAAGACGTTTTAGAACGTCTTCATCGGATAGTTTAGAATACCTCAAAATCGCACATCTACTTTGCAGCGGCTCAATGATCTTGTTTGATTGATTACAAGCAAATGCAAACCTTGTAGAGTTCGAATATAGCTCCATGGTCCTTCTCAACGCTTGCTGAGCACCAGCAGTCATGGAATCCGCCTCATCAAGAATAACGATTTTATGTTTCCCTGGAGGCAAATGTAGTTTCTTCTGGGCAAAATGTTTTATTTGGTTTCTGACGACACCAATACCTCTGTCATCTGAAGCGTTCAACTCTAAAACACCGTCAGCATAAGAGCGGCCAAGGAGCTCGTGAGCAAGGCAATGTACCGAAGTGGTCTTACCTATACCTGGCATACCTGATATGATCATATGGGGCATGTTACCATCTTTAGCGATTTGCTGAAGTCTATCAATGGTCTCTTTATTACCGACTATATCAGATAAAACTTGGGGACGGTATTTCTCAACCCATGGAAGTTGCAAAGATAAAGTTTTGGACATTATAAGGGACTTTTTATATCTTCTGGGAAGCTCTGCAATGTTATAATAGATCAAATCAAATTTATAAATGCTACTATTTTACAGTATTTGAAATATGTGGTTGGTTTTCCCACCTTTTTGTCAAGAAAAAACGCGTTTAATCTAACAGTGTGATGTGGTAATGAAAAATTTTCATTATCTTTAAGAGAGATGGTGATGTTTAATATAGCGTAAAGCTTTCAAGGTAAATAATTAAGTGTCAATCTGCAGGCAAAACAACATGTCCAATGATGAGATAAAGCAGAACGAGGAAAAGGTGAAAAGAACACCACCTTTACCGCCTGTGCCAGAAGGCATGTCTAAAAAGCAATGGAAAAAAATGTGTAAAAGACAGAGATGGGAGGAGAATAAAGCCAAATACAATGCGGAACGCCGTGTAAAGAAGAAGAGACTTCGCCATGAAAGAAGTGCGAAGATTCAAGAATACGTTGACAGGGGAGAAGAGGTCCCGCAGGAATTGATTAGAGAGCCTCGTATCAATGTGAATCAGACTGATTCTGGGATAGAGATCATACTTGACTGTTCTTTTGATGAGTTAATGAACGACAAGGAAATAGTAAGCTTGTCTAACCAGGTCACCAGGGCATACTCCGCGAATAGAAGGGCGAACCATTTTGCAGAAATAAAAGTGGCCCCATTCGACAAAAGACTAAAGCAAAGGTTTGAAACTACTCTGAAAAATACCAATTATGAAAACTGGAACCATTTTAAATTCCTACCAGACGACAAAATCATGTTTGGAGATGAGCATATAAGTAAGGACAAAATAGTGTATTTAACGGCCGATACAGAGGAAAAGCTGGAGAAGCTGGAACCCGGGATGCGATACATTGTTGGCGGCATTGTAGACAAGAATCGTTATAAAGAATTGTGTCTGAAGAAGGCCCAAAAGATGGGCATTCCTACGCGAAGATTGCCCATTGACGAGTACATCAATCTCGAAGGCAGAAGAGTGTTGACGACAACGCACGTCGTGCAACTCATGCTGAAATACTTTGATGATCATAACTGGAAAAATGCCTTTGAAAGCGTTTTACCACCCAGAAAGCTGGATGCGGAAGCAAAATCCGCAAGCTCTTCGCCAGCTCCAAAGGACACATAAGCAGCCATCACTGTAGTATTATTAGTAACTTAATAGCAAAATAGTAATAGTCTCCGTAACTACAATAGGTGTATATTGATGTCAGAGATATGGGTTAAACATGCGCAACTGGTAATAGTTCTTCAAAGGGTGTTTATGCTTATCATAGTACTTGGACATTAGCCGCCGAAACTGGCTCCACTCGAAATCTAAACGGCATTCCCTTTTTAATATTAACAACACCAATCTTAGTGTCCGAGAGGTCCAAATCTAATGTAGGGCCGTGGGAGGATACTTCTTATTTCTCTTTGCTTATTTTGCTTTGATGTTGTGTGTGTTTTACCTGTAAATTCTCTAATATGGTCATTTTTGCTCTTAATGACTCTTTTATTTTTACCCGGATTGCAATTTTTCACATATCGTCTTTTTATTCACTACGTATTTTAATCGTCTTCGCGATGATATGTACTGCTAACGAAAGAATGCCATACAAAAAAAAAAAGCTACCACATCGCTCGACGACCTCAATTATGCAACTTGTACCGCTAGAATTGAATAGATCCACTCTAAGTGGGATATCTGGGTCCATCTCCATCTCCTGCTGGATCATTGTGTTTGTCCCTCAAATTTACGAGAACTTTTACCGGAAGTCGTCTGATGGGCTGTCTTTATTGTTCGTGGTACTTTGGTTGGCCGGCGATGTCTTTAACCTTATGGGTGCCGTTATGCAACATCTTTTGTCTACCATGATCATTCTTGCTGCTTACTATACGGTGGCAGATATCATTTTACTAGGTCAATGTCTATGGTACGATAATGAGGAAAAACCAGCAGTAGACCCTATTCATCTCTCCCCTGCCAATCCAATAAACGAAAACGTTCTGCACGATGTGTTCAATGAACAACAACCGCTTTTGAATTCCCAAGGTCAGCCAAATCGTATTGATGAAGAAATGGCTGCTCCTTCATCCGACGGAAACGTTGGTGATGATAATCTCCGTGCAGTCAATTCAAGAAATTTGATAAAAGACATATTTATTGTTAGTGGTGTAGTTTTTGTAGGTTTCATCTCGTGGTATGTAACCTACTGCGTAAACTACACGCAACCTCCTCCCGTGGAGGATCCATCACTGCCTGTTCCCGAACTGCAGATCAATTGGATGGCTCAGATATTCGGTTACTTAAGTGCCCTTTTGTATCTGGGTTCAAGAATTCCTCAGATATTACTGAATTTTAAGAGAAAGTCTTGTGAAGGTATCAGTTTCCTATTCTTTTTGTTCGCCTGTTTGGGTAATACCACATTTATTTTCTCTGTGATTGTCATTTCTTTAGACTGGAAGTATCTAATTATGAATGCTTCCTGGTTGGTTGGAAGCATAGGTACTTTATTCATGGATTTCGTCATATTTTCCCAGTTTTTCATTTACAAAAGAAATAAAAAATTTATACTGAATTAACATGTTCTACCTAATATTTATTTAACATATTTTTGACCTCACAAACTTTTTTTTTTTTTTTCTCTGTCATTGACATTTTTTTAATGTCACAGAAAGAAAAATTAAATGTATTATAAAATTTCATTTAAATAGGAAAAAACCCGTGATTACTAAAGGCATATTAAAGATCTAGTAAAGATATATTAAAGCTTTCTGCTACCGGTATGGATAATATTTTAAAGGCATCAAATATGGAAGGGACTTCAACAATGACGGTTACCTCGCGTAGTTCTGAAGACTCTAGTTGTATCTCAAATCATGAACAAGATACCGATACACATAAGGACGGCGACACAAGTGGTCTGGAAAACAGTAAAATTTCGAAGAGAAAGTGGATGAAAGAGTTTTTCAAACTTTCCAAATCTCCAGCTTCCAAAAGCAACCGGAGTATAGGTTCCATGAAAAGTAACCAGAGCCTCGTTTCAATGAAAAGTAGTGACGATGGCAACAGTTATAAAAATGATTACTCTTCTATCTGTGGTAACAGCCTTCCATCTGCAGGCTTGAGTCGTTCGAATAGTGTGAAAGAATTAAAATTAGATTCAACTGGAAGTCAGAGATCAAAAAATAATGTTGCCATGTTAGCACGTTCTTCTACAACATCTCAGACAACGTGCTCTTCTTCTTCATCATCATCTTCTTATAACTCTATAAAAGGAAATGAAAATGATATTTTATTGCAGAATAACAATCACTTTAGGCATAACAAAGAAATTCCTCAAAGTAAAGGGAGCTCCAACATTAACACCGCATCGATTATGAGCCAATACAATGTCGATACGCAAGCAACCGCTATAATGAGCGATATGCAAAAGCAATACGACTCGCAACAGATGACATCACCATTTGTAAACGAAGACTTGCATTTCGATCCAAATGGTGAAGTTTCACACGTAATAAAAGCAATTTTTAAAGAAATTGGTTATAAATACGATGATTTCAGTGATATTCCTGTTTTTCAATTAATGCAAGAAATGTATCAACTAGTGAAGAAGAATTCCAGCGCTAGAAGAACAAAGATAACTGACTATGCCTCTAAACTTAAAGAAAAAGAAGCGCAATTAAAAAGTCAAAATGACAAAATTTTGAAGTTAGAAACAACAAACAAGGCCTACAAAACTAAATACAAGGAGGTCTCTCTGGAAAATAAGAAAATAAAAGAGGCTTTCAAAGAACTAGACAATGAGTCATACAATCACGATGAGGAATTACTAAAAAAATACAAATATACTAGGGAAACCTTAGATAGGGTCAATAGAGAACAGCAATTAATCATTGATCAAAACGAGTTTTTGAAGAAAAATGTCAATGAACTACAAAATGAGGTTAATGCTACCAACTTCAAGTTCTCTTTATTTAAAGAAAAATATGCAAAATTAGCAGATAGCATCACTGAATTGAATACCTCTACGAAAAAAAGAGAGGCCCTAGGAGAAAACTTAACTTTTGAATGCAATGAATTAAAAGAAATATGTTTGAAATACAAAAAAAACATCGAAAATATATCAAATACCAATAAGAATTTACAAAATTCGTTCAAAAATGAAAGGAAAAAAGTTTTAGATTTGAGAAATGAAAGAAATTTGTTGAAAAAGGAAATACTGTTGATTGAGTGTCATGGTTCATATTCTCTACTCCTTGTATCTAATATTCTGACATGTTATCGGTTCTTACTGCCAAGTGATACTATTATTGAAACTGAAAGCTTAATTAAGGAGCTACTCAACATGAATAATTCACTTTCGAACCATGTGTCTTCTTCTGACGAGCCTCCAGCGGAGTACTCGAAAAGATTAGAATTAAAATGTGTAGAGTTTGAGGAAAAGTTACTTTATTTTTATCAAGAACTTGTGACGAAGAAAATTATAGACGTCATTTACAAGTGCTTTATTAATTATTACAAGAAAAGTAGGCAAACTGACCAAAAATCCAATCAGAACTCCAGCACTCCGTATAAACAAAGCCAAAGACAAGTTCCGCACTCCATCAAGTAAACCTCAACAGCTACACATTCTTTTATAATCCTTAATATTCTATATACATATATGAAAAAATAGAAAACGCGAAAACTTGTCATTTTTTTTTTAGGCGTTTTTATAATATACTGAAAATAAAAAGAGGCTCTTTAAATGTTGACACTCTACTCCAATATCAACTGTAAAAAATCTCTTTATCTGCTGACCTAACATCAAAATCCTCAGATTAAAAGTATGTCCTCCACTAGGCCAGAGCTAAAATTCTCTGATGTATCAGAGGAGAGAAACTTCTATAAGAAGTATACAGGGTTGCCGAAGAAACCATTAAAAACCATTAGATTAGTGGATAAAGGCGACTATTACACAGTTATAGGTTCAGATGCGATATTTGTTGCAGATTCAGTCTATCATACTCAATCTGTTTTAAAGAACTGTCAATTGGACCCTGTAACGGCAAAGAACTTCCATGAACCAACTAAATATGTTACTGTTTCGCTACAAGTTCTTGCCACTCTGCTGAAGTTATGTTTGTTGGATCTAGGATATAAAGTTGAGATATACGATAAGGGTTGGAAATTAATTAAAAGTGCATCTCCAGGGAATATTGAGCAAGTTAATGAGCTAATGAATATGAACATTGATTCGAGTATCATCATTGCAAGTTTGAAAGTTCAATGGAATTCCCAAGATGGGAACTGCATTATTGGAGTTGCTTTCATTGATACCACTGCATACAAGGTGGGCATGCTTGATATTGTCGATAATGAAGTGTATTCCAACCTAGAGAGTTTCTTGATTCAATTGGGTGTAAAGGAATGTTTGGTGCAGGACTTAACATCAAATTCAAACTCCAATGCTGAAATGCAGAAAGTAATAAATGTAATTGATCGCTGTGGGTGCGTCGTTACATTATTGAAAAACTCAGAATTTTCTGAAAAAGATGTCGAACTGGATTTAACCAAGTTACTGGGCGATGATTTGGCATTATCGTTACCACAAAAATACTCTAAACTATCTATGGGTGCATGCAATGCATTGATTGGATATTTACAATTGCTCTCAGAGCAAGATCAAGTAGGCAAGTATGAATTAGTTGAACATAAATTAAAGGAGTTTATGAAGTTGGATGCCTCCGCTATTAAAGCCCTTAATTTATTCCCACAAGGACCACAAAATCCATTTGGTAGCAACAATTTAGCTGTATCTGGATTTACGAGTGCTGGTAATTCTGGTAAAGTAACTTCTCTTTTCCAGTTACTGAATCATTGCAAAACAAATGCTGGTGTTCGGCTTTTAAATGAATGGTTGAAGCAACCACTGACCAATATTGACGAAATTAATAAAAGACATGATTTAGTCGACTATCTAATTGACCAAATCGAGTTAAGACAGATGTTGACTTCTGAATATTTACCCATGATTCCAGATATTCGTAGATTGACTAAGAAATTAAATAAAAGAGGAAACTTAGAGGATGTCTTGAAAATTTACCAATTCAGTAAAAGAATACCAGAAATTGTTCAAGTTTTCACTTCGTTCTTGGAGGATGACAGCCCTACTGAACCAGTAAAGGAACTGGTCCGCTCTGTTTGGCTAGCTCCTTTAAGCCACCATGTTGAACCTTTGTCCAAATTTGAAGAAATGGTTGAAACAACGGTTGATTTGGATGCTTATGAAGAAAATAACGAATTTATGATTAAAGTTGAGTTTAATGAGGAATTAGGAAAGATAAGAAGTAAACTGGATGCGTTGCGTGATGAAATTCATTCAATCCATCTAGATTCTGCTGAAGATCTAGGATTCGATCCGGACAAAAAACTGAAGTTGGAGAACCATCATCTGCATGGTTGGTGTATGAGGTTGACACGTAATGACGCCAAGGAGTTACGTAAACATAAAAAGTACATTGAGTTGTCGACAGTAAAAGCTGGTATATTTTTTAGTACCAAACAATTAAAGTCAATCGCCAATGAAACCAATATTCTTCAAAAGGAGTACGACAAGCAACAATCGGCTCTGGTTAGAGAAATTATAAATATTACATTAACGTACACACCAGTTTTTGAGAAACTATCCTTAGTCTTAGCGCATTTAGATGTCATTGCCTCTTTTGCTCATACTTCCTCGTATGCTCCTATACCATACATTAGACCCAAGTTGCATCCCATGGATTCGGAAAGAAGAACTCACCTAATAAGCTCCCGTCATCCAGTACTGGAAATGCAAGACGATATAAGCTTTATATCCAATGATGTCACATTAGAGAGTGGAAAGGGCGACTTTTTAATCATAACTGGACCAAACATGGGAGGTAAATCTACTTACATCAGACAGGTTGGTGTGATTTCTTTAATGGCCCAAATTGGTTGTTTCGTACCTTGTGAAGAAGCTGAAATAGCCATAGTAGATGCAATTCTTTGCAGGGTCGGGGCAGGAGATTCCCAATTGAAAGGTGTTTCCACATTTATGGTTGAAATATTGGAAACTGCTTCTATACTAAAGAATGCGAGTAAGAATTCTTTGATTATTGTAGATGAACTAGGGCGTGGTACTAGTACTTATGATGGTTTTGGTCTAGCTTGGGCAATTGCTGAACATATCGCAAGTAAGATTGGATGTTTCGCTTTGTTTGCAACTCACTTTCATGAATTGACAGAATTGTCTGAAAAATTGCCCAATGTCAAGAATATGCATGTTGTTGCACATATCGAGAAAAATTTAAAAGAACAAAAACATGACGATGAGGACATCACGTTGTTATACAAAGTTGAGCCTGGTATTTCAGATCAGTCTTTTGGTATTCATGTTGCAGAAGTTGTTCAATTTCCAGAAAAAATTGTTAAAATGGCTAAACGTAAAGCCAATGAATTGGACGATCTAAAAACTAATAATGAAGATTTGAAAAAAGCTAAGCTATCATTACAGGAAGTTAACGAAGGTAATATTCGTTTGAAGGCTTTACTAAAAGAGTGGATTAGAAAAGTGAAGGAGGAGGGTTTACATGACCCAAGCAAAATTACTGAAGAAGCTTCCCAGCATAAAATACAAGAGCTATTGCGTGCTATAGCAAATGAACCAGAAAAGGAAAACGATAATTACCTGAAATATATAAAAGCCTTGTTGTTATAATTAATATTACAACGACATCTTAAGTGAGAATCGATAGATAATATATAGATACAAATAGTACATATAATATGCATTGGGAAAGAATTTTTATTTTTTACAATCTTTGTAGACAAGGTACAGTTTATTCATAATCCCTAAAAGTGTTCACGAAAGAATAATCTCTGTCATAGATCAATTTTCCTAAAGGCAATAAGGCTCTAAAAGCTTCGAAATCTTCCTTTATTGCACTGTCACTATTAAAATTAGAATTTTCAGGGGTCTCTAGATCACTGGAAAGGGTATCTCCGGTATCAGAACTATGGATGGGATAAACAAGAGATGTTAGGTCCGAACGAATTGGGTACAAAGATGAGTCATCAGATATTCCTTTCCTATTCGAAGATGGCGATAGGTCTCCAAAATTTGAGATGGGGGAGTGAGATTTTAATAGTTTTAAAATTTCGACTGATAACTCTCCAAATAAGTTTATTGGTGCTTCCACCGCAAAGTCTTCTGAAGAAATATCATTCGTATTCAGTCCATCATCGGCGAGATCGGCTTCGTTGCCCTTTTGTAAAGAATGGAGAGAACCATATGATTTTAGACTCATAATTAGTTGATCGACTGTTTCATCTTTTATCTTTCTTGAATGCATAATAACTTTCGTTATCGTTTCATCATAAGGTTTAGAATCAAATATTGACGTGGAATCGTTCAAAGCATGATAACGTTGCAAAACGTATTTCAAAAAGTGGCTGTAGAACACAATCAAAGTGTTCCATTTGACATTGTCAAACAGTAACTGCTCATCATTTTCTCCCACTAATCGATCATAAGATTTTTTTAGGATATCGATGATCTCTTTTACCTCACCTTTCTTTTTTAGATCGTTAATATTATCCACAACGTAAAAGAAGAGAACAAACACAGCAGTAGAGAACTGATACATAACCTCGTTATACATATGCGCCTGGTAATTGATGCCTTGAAACAGCAGTAACATTTCTTTGCTGGCGTTTAAGTATTGACTTGAAAAAAGAATGAATAGTTGAGGAATATCATGGCGAGAACCTTTGTATAGGCGTTCGTTATCAATCAATAAGGATGTAGTCACCATGCTCAAAATCACTTTAGAATATAGCGCCCTAAAATGACAATTCAAAACACGAGAGCATGCAATCTCAAAACTTAAAGCCGGATTTTCTTGGGATTTTTGAGCGTAAAGTACCGATAAATACTGTTTATAACTTTTTAGTTTCATACTTACGTGCAAGTTGTCTCTCCAATTGTTCAAAGAATCATTGAGATCTTTGATTTTATCAAGCATGGCATCGAATGAAAGATCTAGAGTACTTCTGACAGCAAAACAAGTAGAGTATATTTTACTCTCAATACTAACCAATTTTGAAACATAATATGATATGAAAAGGGATATGTGCTGACAAAAATTTACTACTACATTCAATGCAGAGTTGACATCAGTAATTTTATCGAGATCTTCCTTTTTATCAATAAGATCAGGTAGAATATTAGTTTTTATCACTTCATAATAATTTTGATCTGTTAGCATATCCATATCGCGTTCCCCCACAATAGGGGGTCTGGATAACATTAAAGAATATAGTTTATCTGTACAAAAACAATGCCACCACATACTTCTTCTCCTTATGGCTTCTTCAAAGTCTAGTGACTTGTAAGAGGATTTTCTATTTAATTCCATGTCAACCGCCAATCTAATCGCAGTTCCTAAAATACAATTTGCTAGTTCAGTATCGTAGGTAAGTTGAAAATATCGGTTCAGTAGTAATAAAGCTTGTAGTGTTCTTGTACCTGAACAGATGGTGGACAGCTTATGATAATAATACATGGCATTTAGTAAGGCAACATTTTCAATTTTTTTTAACTCTTGGGAGGTTGGATCATATCTATCTTTCCTTAGAAACTTTGAATCACCTCTTATAATTGATTGAGTGGCAGATGCACCCGAGCAGAGACACACGTTTAATAATAAATGTTCAGGATATGTGAGTTTTTCGCCGCTTTCGCTGTAGTACTTTTCTGCTAAGTCTAGACATTCTTTTAACGATATTATACCAGTTACAGAGGATAATAAGGTAGCATGAAAATTCTCAAGAAGTCTCTTTGCTTGCTGTTTCGGAGGTAATGAGTATAATATTATTTCGCTGGAGAAGAAAGCCGGAGATGACAAATCCATAAATTTTTTCATTTGAGTTGCATACCATTTTAAAGATATGCTTAATATTTCGCTGATTGGAGAAAGAAACTCCTCATTGGACGCTTTCACTCCTAAACTTTGTTTGAACCAATAGAGTTTTTGAGCAGTTAAAAGTGCCGTAGAGTATATTTTTCTCGCTGGTTTGGGCAAATTGTTCTTTTCCTTGTATTTGCCTTCCTGCTTTTTAACAGCCTTGTCCAATAACCACTCAAGTCTAGCCACACTGTCAATAATGTAAGACATTTTTCTATCCAATTTTTCAATCTTTGAATTCATTTTTTTGTTAAGATTATTTTGAATATTGGAGACTTTATCGATGATATTGCTTTCTAAGGGGGAATTACCGTTTAAAAGTTCAAACCTTCCACTGTTCGGTACTGAAGAAGACGCTACAGGATTGTTAATACTATTTGAGGTTTGAAGTGATTCCCCTGGTGTTGCATGATGTTTGATTTCTAATTTTCTTTTCTTCTTAAGAATCTCATCACGATGTTTGAAAGTGCAAGGCAACTGAAACTTAATACAGTTTGAACATTTTTTGGTCTGCTGGTCCACTTCATCACATCTGATTTTTCTTTTTCGGCAATGGTCACAGGCCTTTGATACACGTTTCTTGAGATTTTTACCAGAGCCGCTCATATCATTACTGTTAGTGTGTTCCATCATCGTGCTGATGTCACGGTTCTGTGGTGTCTGAAATTGCGACTGATGCTCTGTTGGCGAGTATATTGTATTGGGATAAGCCACATTTATGGGGATATTTGGACCTACTGTACTACCTGTCATATGGGTGTTTTCTCTGTTAGGCATCGTCATCAGTTGATCCGGCACAGGCATCGACCATATTTGAGTTTCAGGAACCAGACGTGGAGTACCAGTTTGATGGTTTACATTTGAAATGTCACTTCTACCGGTGATTTCATTGTTAAAAACCGCATTCATATTGCTTGCTGAGTTTGAAAACCCATTTGGGCTGTAATCTCCACCTTGATTTTCCATTATTTCAAACCGAAGATTTGGAGTGAAGAGTGCTGATTTCCTAAGTTGAATTAAAGTACGATAATAAGCTCCCTAAGACATTTATTCTTTTTTCGAATTAAAGGCTTTTTATATAAAGCCATCTCTCATGTACGTAATTGGAGATTATACCAAAACCAAACAGGGTAAGAGATGTTTCTCTAATGAATAAAATAACAGTGTTACCTTAGCACAAGCCAATATTCAAAACACATGTGGTAGACCTTCTGTAATATTTATGTATATCTCCATAATCTTTCACCTACACAATCTCACTTATATTGCGGCTAACGTACATTGTTAAATATATATGTATCTGTGTATTTGTTGTACCTCAGGGTGAGGGTCCCGCTTCCGTCTGTAGTCGGTATTCGTAAAGTAAAAGACAGAGCGAAGCTTATGTTCAAAGCTCGTCATGACTACTGGTATCTTCTAACTGGTCTTCTATGTGTGATAATAGGCTCAATTGTAGACGAATGATTTTCAGTTTTTCTTTAACTTCTTTACTCAAGTCATCTCCATTTTGCTTAATTAAAGCTTCTAGTCTTCGCCTTTCCTTTTCCAGCCCATTCACGTCACCGTATAATTTAGATAAAGTATCAGAGTAGTATTCTTTACCAGCTTTACACAGAAGCTGTTGAGAACGTAATTCTTCACTGCAATTCCTAGAATCATCGAAAATATGTTCTATGAATCTTTCTTCTGTATCTTTACTTCTTACAGTATCGATAAAGTTGCTTAAACTCTTTAGGTTCCTACTCCCTTCAAAACGAACAACCCTAGACGTATCCAGTTGGTACTTAGGATTGTTGAACCACGTCTTGATTCTTTGCCATAGTCTTTCATGAAATTTCATAGACGACCAATCGAGCTTCGGAAGAACTAAGGGCTTAGTACGAGGTTTGACCAGTTCAATTATTGGAAATCCAGGCAAGTCGGTACATAAAGTTGGCCCGAAGAATTCACAGTTAACTTCAAGGAAGTTAATTGGGGTATCATCTTTATTAGCTTTTTTGGCGTATAGCTCACCAAGCTCTTCGTATACTGGGGCCAGAGTTTTACAATGTTGGCACCAAGAAGTGTAGTATTTTATCATTGTGTAAGAATCATTCCTATTGCAGATATCGAAGTACTGCTCAATCGACTTGACCATCGTGACAGCTTCACTGTAGGCCAACGCTGGTAAAATGACGACGCATGTTGATAATACGGAAAATAAAAAGCCGTGCAATTTCATCTCCTTTGTGTTTTACTTTGCCGACGTACTTGCACTAGACTCGCTGTGTTTTTGTTCTGTTGTTTTGTTGTTATGCTGTTCTTTAGCTCAAAAAATTGGCCACTGTTCCCCGCTCTGTAAATTAATTGCTCTTAAAGAAACAAAAATGATTAGAAAAAGTTAGAAATATTTGAGATAATAAGAACATCATTCAGGTCGCCCATATTCACAATTATTTACAGACTGTATTTTAATGAAGAATGTGTGCATTACTTGATGGTACCTATTCAATATAAAATTTGATAAATAAATAATATTATAAAAATGTCTATGTAATTATTATAAAGCTCTAGAGTATGTATGAGTTGTTACACATAGCATTCCAATGAGTACTTGCTTTTTTCTTCGTTCTTTAGACATTTCAGAAGAATATTCTTTATCTTGTCATTGTTACTGCAACTACTATTATAGTATTATTAGTATTATTGTTGGTATTATTACTATATATTTACGCTTAAAAACTCCAAATTCAGACCCCAAAATATAATTTAAATAAACATTATTATTTCCCCTCATTCCCGTTAACCTCATGAACTAGCGGTGAATTATGTACTTTTCTTCTGTATTCTAGAACTATGTCACCCTGAGATTTCCAGTAAAGTGTTCTAACGGTATTTAAAGTCATATCGTTATCAAGCACTTGGCCCCTACATAGTAGATCCAACCAAAGACTAGGTTCCATTTTTGCTTTCATTTCAGGAGTTTTCGTTTCAAATCTGTCAGCGACGTAAAGTTTAATTTTTTTCACCCTAATCATTCCAGGCGCAACCAGCTTGACATTCGCCTCAGAGATTCTCGGTAAATCTGTGGGGTTTAACTCCTGCTCGCTGGTCTTCGGACGGCCAAACTTTAGCATATTATGGAACTGTTGCTGTGTTGATGGGGAAACGGCTTCATTACCATTTCCAAGGCTGCTATCGCTACTATCGTTACCAGAAGATTCTGTGGTATCTGATGCACTAATAAACTTCTTCTTGTTTTCATTGCCAGCTGCCTCACTCCCACCAACAGAAGACCATGGCATGATTAAGAAGTTCAACTTTGGTTGCTCTTCCACCGTCTTAATATCTCTAAATAAGGCTTTTGCAAACCAGTAGGGCAAATTTTCCTCCAATTGCTCAAAAATTTGCCTTCTGTTGAGTCTGCTTCCTAACTCGCCATCAATAAGATCATATTTTCCTAATTTGTCATCATCTACAGCTTGAAGGTCTAATTCTTCATCATCTGGCGGTTTGGAATTTTCTTTGCCGCCGCTGACGGTTTCATTATCGACACGAGATGGCGGTAATAGGGTGGAGAATAATACCCTGCCACCACATGAGCCTTCCTTCCAAAGATGGACCAAAACTAACGTGGCAGATTTTACTCTAATAATTGGACATGAACTAGCCTTAATTATCTTGGTGACTGGAAGCCTCTTCGTCAGGTATTTTAGAGAAGAAGTATTCATATATTGTTGCTTGTAAGACTCTTGAATTTGCTCCAGTAAATCGGGCATGAACTCAGGCTTCTTCTTTTCGTTGCCTTCCAAGGTTGACGTGGAATTCGCCCTCGAGTTTTCAGATGATCTTAGTTTGTTATGAGTGTTGTTACTCGGTAAATCTTGTGATGAAATAGCGGATAGTTTTTGCTCTAGCTTGAAAGGATGATTCCATAACATAGATTCTGGAGTTGCATCCTTAGACTGCTGAGTTGTATTGATAGCTTGAGGGAAGGCCGAGTCGTCATTAATAACGTGCGGAGTATCTGGCAGAATTCCTTTGGGCTCCTCTGGAGTGTTTAACCCTGTTGTGGCACGACCAGAAGTAGACCTAAATGATTTGAACTTTCTACTTAACAAGGAGCCAGAGCTCTGCGTTCTAAAATATGGCTTTTTGGATGCAGGCAATGGTTGCACGAGTTCTAAAGAGTCATCTATTGCTTTATCAGAAGCTGACTGCAACAATGGTTGTTCTTCTAATGCTATAGTCTCTGCCATTACCGGGGTTGCAGGTGCCGAGTTTGGTGGAGTTCCACTGCTGTTGGTATTTCCAATGGACAGAGTTGAACTAATTTTGAAGGTCGATTTTCTCTTTTTATCTTTATTATTCTTTTTTGATTCACTGTTATATCCTGTATCCAAGGTTAATGAATTGGTTAAGTCTTTTCTCTTCAAACTAAAAATTTTCTTCCTTAAAAGTTTATCCCTTTGGACCTCATATGATATGAACTCATTGAAAAGCGAATTAATAACAATTTTACCCAAATTATATCTCTCATCTGAGTTAATTTCAATATTGTTCACAACCTGATAATCCTTTAGCGCGGATCCATAAATTTCAGTTTTCAGAAATTTTGGGTTTATTTTTACGAACAGCATACCGACCTTAACGGAAACAGTACACCAATGAGATAGAATTTCCTTTGAGGTGTATTTCATTACGATATCATCAAACGAACCTTCTGATGAATCAAAAGTATTCAAAAGCTCACATGAAACGATATCCCATCTCTGCATTTGGCCTTTAGTGTTTTCCGTTATTACATGCCTCCTGTTGGTTAGCAGTGAGCTTCTGGTCAGTGCGAACCCACCTTCGTTGACACTGAAATGGTTATTAGTTAAATCGAGCACGTTTAGATTTGAGTCAGTACAAAAAGAAAACAACAATTTTTCATTAGGTAAAAGGGCAATATCAAGGATACCACCATATTTTTTTACTTTCGCATCTGTAGTTGATATATTTTGCTCTTCGTGTTCATGGTGATGATGATGATGGTGGTGATGATCAGGCTTGAAAATTCTTGTAAGTTTAGCATCTTCATAACTGGATAAGTTTGCTCTCATAACATTGCCCTGAGAGTCACCAAAATACAACTTATCAAGGCTCGTTCCTTGGACACACCATATGGAAGAATCCCAGGACCAAGATCCAATTTTTTTGGGAAGCTGAAGGGCACCAGTAGTCTGATCATGCCTACAATTCAAGTCCCATACATTTATTACACCATCTGAGCTGGTACTGATTAGTCGTGTGGAGTCATCAAGAGTTCTTACTACTTTTATATTTGTTCTGTGGGCGTTTTGAATTCTTATCACCTCCTTACGATATTTACACGAATAAAAAATCAAATCACCATTACAGTCTCCGGCAACAAAATCAAAGGGACGAGACGTTTGATTGTCATCAAAACTGTATTTTGGGATGATGGGACTCATGGAGTATATTGAGCCTGTGTCGTTTGATTGTGCATTATCAAATGTGTGTAGTAGCGTAGCCATTTTTTCTGGCCCGCTGCTCAGGCACCAAAGCTTGATTTTTCTATCTAGACCACCTGTCACAAAAAGAAAGTTGTTCTGTTCATCAACAACAATGCCATTATTTATTCCATCGTGTACATTATCAGGACCACCCTCTTGTTCTTCCAATTCATAGTCATTTGACATTTCATAATGTATGGGCACTATGCACTTGATGTAATCGTCGTGGTCACCGATTATTTTCTTATCCCAGGTAGTTAACTGCGCATTCACACTAATTAATACTATCGAAAAATCGTGACTTACTGATATGAATGTGTCCCCTGCAGATGGGTCTGAATTTTTCATATTAACATGTATTAGATCGCTTGCCCAATCGCTATGAACTTGCATTCTTATCGCATCGTTTTTTATGGTAGTTGCAGCAGTCCCAGGCTCGTTCGAGAGCTGTGTGTTCTTGTGCAAAATTATGGAACCATCCCTTCCTGAAGTAAGAAAATAGTTTTTACCAGGTATATCCGGGTACAGAATCTTTGTTATCGGTAAGATGTGTGCATCTTGGGAAGTGCAGTAATCTGGGGAAATTAGGCCATAACTCACTGTCAACTGATTCATTATTACCTTTCTGTTTTCTCCGGCTTTTTATTGGCTTGCTCTTCTAAAGTCAGAAAAGCGTAGATTTGCTAGAATGTATCGTTTCCTCGTTAGGAATGGCTTGAACTAATTCCTGTCTCTATGCAATTGCAATCCAACTACACTTATACGACGTCAAAAGGAAGGGGCGGAGCGTTCTAATTGTAGTTGCAAAAAGCGATATAGTCGTTCTTCAAGTAGTAATTAATACCAGGATAGGACACGGTGTTATGGTGCTGGTGGTTACTTTTTATAATGTTATTATTGGGCAAAAAGAGAGTTCACTGTTTAACAATAGCAATGGGGTTTTTTCAGTATACATTTGAACTGCAATGGAATTTGGGCGGAGGGAGCAGTAAAGGGGCGATCAGAGTCGAAAAAAAAATGCTGCCGTAAAAAAAGCATTCACATATACACTTGAGTAAATATATTTATATATTCATATCTCAAGATAAGATCATGACACATAAAAGCGATATAACGTCTTGAAGCTCAGGTAAGGGGCTAGTAGATGCAATGAATGACGATGAAGATAGAGCCCAACTGAAGGCTAGGCTGTGGATCCGTGTGGAAGAACGATTACAACAGGTGTTGTCCTCTGAGGACATAAAATACACACCGAGATTCATCAACTCATTGCTGGAGTTAGCATATCTACAATTGGGTGAAATGGGGAGCGATTTGCAGGCATTTGCTCGGCATGCCGGTAGAGATGTGGTCAATAAGAGCGACCTCATGCTATACCTGAGAAAGCAACCTGACCTACAGGAAAGAGTTACTCAAGAATAAGAATTTTCGTTTTAAAACCTAAGAGTCACTTTAAAATTTGTATACACTTATTTTTTTTATAACTTATTTAATAATAAAAATCATAAATCATAAGAAATTCGCTTATTTAGAAGTGTCAACAACGTATCTACCAACGATTTGACCCTTTTCCATCTTTTCGTAAATTTCTGGCAAGGTAGACAAGCCGACAACCTTGATTGGAGACTTGATCAAACCTCTGGCGAAGAAGTCCAAAGCTTCTCTGGTGTCAGCTCTGTTACCGACGTAAGAACCAACAATAGAGATGGACTTGACGACTTGGTTGAAGACATCAGAACAACACTTGGCACCAGCTGGCATACCGACCAAAACGGTGGTACCGTTAGCTCTAACGTATCTGGTGGAAGCTTCAATAGCGGCTTCAGAAACGGAAACGTTGATGACACCGTGAGCACCACCGTCAGTGGCCTTTAGAACAGCACCGACAATGTCCTTTTCCTTAGTGAAGTCAATGAAGACTTCACCACCGATGGATCTGAATAATTCTTCCTTACCTTCACCACCGTCAATACCCAAGACTCTGTAACCCATAGCCTTGGCGTATTGAACAGCCAAAGAACCTAGACCACCAGCAGCACCGGAGATAG
>OBMA010000783.1_pt1 | contig 19370 bp, 18 predicted proteins | sample 1539141 | NCBI WGS metagenome assembly OBMA01 (sample SAMEA3991484, study PRJEB22521) | metagenome | biome: anthropogenic terrestrial biome; feature: sewage plant; material: raw primary sludge | place: Sweden | collected 2012-09-26 | reverse complement strand
CATGGAACCAGTCTAGTCTACTTCTAGCATCTTCGCCTTGTTGGTAAGAGAAAGTAGAATTTAAATTAGATGATTTTCCGATTTTCCAGTAGTGAGCCATTTGGAATACAGGTTCGAAAACTTTTCTAATTCTAGAATTTCTTTTCTCACCTTCATGCCATCCCCAATAAGAGTTGTAGTTTTTACCCGCTAAATCATATACTTCTTGTGTATTTGGGCTGTTAGAACCTCTGTAAGTTGGTGAACCAAATGCTGTAAAGTTAAGAGCATGTCTTTCTCCCAATCTTTTTTCTACAGATAAGAAATATGCATAAGCATCTTGATAAGTACCTTCTATCACCCCTTCTTCTGCCCATCTTCTACTTGCTGAAAATGTGTATGCCCATCCTTTTTTATTAAGTCCACTGTTATAAGTAGCCATTGCTCTGTGGAAATAGCTTCTATTAGTAAAAGAATATGCTAATGAAGTTCCTTTTCTATAAGAAGAAGCTCTAGTATTGTAATATGTTACACCACCTAAGTTACCAAACGTGAATTCTGAAGGAGTAAGATTTTCTACATTTTCTTGAGGATATCTTGTTACGTCATTAAGACCTCCCCAGTTACTGAAATCTACTCTACCGTCATCATTTTTAGACATAGAAACACCGTTGAATAAAATATCTTCAAAACGATTATCTACACCTCTTGGTCTAAACCAATATGCTCCTAGCTCAAATGCTGCTACATTAGCAAAAGCATCTCTACCAGAGCTCAACAAACCTACAGTAGGTTGAGTACTACCATTGTCTGAATCTTGAGTATCAGAATCATCAATGGTGATAACTCCTAGATCTGTCATATCTAGCGAAGGAGCAAGAGAAATAGAACCTAAGTCTTTTTTCTTCTCATTTGCATTAACATCAAATTCAATAATTTTGTGTTCAAAGCCCGGCTTCGAAATTGTAATGGAATAATGTCCCGGTTTCATATCCACCAATTGGAAGTAGCCAATTTTATCAGCCGTAACATCATTGTCTGAATCTCTCAAATCAACTTCAGCATTTTCTACTGGTTTGCCTTGTGCATCTTTTAGATAGGCATAAACTGTAGTTTGCGCTTGTAGTGCTGAGAAAGAAAGTATCCCAAATATTGAGATAATTGATAATTTCTTAATCATAACTTATTTTATTTTTTTCCTTCTTTACAATAGTGAACTATTGAACCTACAAATTTATGTGAAATTTCCTTTACTTTAACTTTTTTTAATCTTTTTTTCACAAAAATTAAACCTAATAATTGTCATATTTTTTTTAATAATGTTTAATATCATGCTAATCTGGCATTTTTTTGGATATATATTTGCAAATAATTATATGCGTTATTCGAACTAAATGATTTAAATTTGTAACCCACTTTTTAATTTTATAAAATGAGAAAATATTTTAGCCTTATTGCAATAGCCATTTTCTTTATAGGATTTGCTCAAAAACCACAAGTTCAGGTTAAAAGAGCTACTATTGCTTTCCTAAATGTAGAAAACCTTTGGGATACCATTCCTTCTGCTGATTACATTGATGGAACCTTACCTATCAATCACCCAAATTTCCATAGAAGCGTACCTATTGATTCTCTTAAATTTTTACCTGTAACAGAAGAATATAAAGGTCAATGGAGCGACGAATTACTTATCGGAAAAAAAGTAATCAGATACCAGAACTTAGCAGATGATTTCACACCAAAAAGTGCTAAAAACTATAATTCTAAAGTTTACCAAACTAAACTTGCGAATGCAGCAAAAGTAATATCAGAACTAGGATATCAATACACCAAAACATTACCCGCAATTGTAGGTTTAATAGAAGTAGAAAACAGACAGGTTATTCAAGATTTAATCAAACAACCTGCGCTTAATAAAGTAGAATGGGGAATTGTACATTACAATTCTTATGACGCGAGAGGAATAGACGTAGCTGTAATTTACCAAAAGAAAAGATTTACCGTAACAGATTCTTACAAAAAAGAAGTGGTAAATTATAATGACGAAGGCAGAAGAAGTTACACCAGAGATGTGATGGTGGTAAAAGGTTTATTAGACGGAGAAAAAGTAGCGGTTTTCATGAACCACTGGCCAAGTAGAAGTGGTGGCGAAGCGGCATCTGCACCAAGAAGAAATGCTGCTGCTGCAGTTTTAAAAGCAGAAATGGATAAAATAAGAGCCGAAGAACCAGACAGACTTCTTTTTGCAATGGGAGACTTTAACGACGACCCTGTAAATGTGAGCTTAACTAAACATTTAGGAGCTGTAGGTGATAAAAAAGAATTATCAGAAGAAAGACCTTACTATAATTTAATGTATAAAATGTTCAAAAGCGGTGTAGCATCATTAGGTTACAGAGACGCTCCGAACTTATTTGACCAAATTATTGTATCTAAAAACGCTTTATCTGATACACTTCAAAAAAATTACAGTGTTTACAAAGCTGAAGTATTCGCTCCTTCTTACCTCATCACACCAAATGGACAATACAAAGGTTATCCTTTCCGTTCTTGGGCTGGAGATACTTTTACAGGAGGTTACAGTGATCACTTCCCTTCTTTAGTAGTTTTACAAAAAGAATTTACACCAGCTCAATAAGCTGTAAATAAATAAAAATTAGACCGCTTCAATTCTTTTGGAGCGGTTTTTGTTTTTTATGATTAACTTTACTTTAAAATAAAACCACCTCATCATGAAAAAATTAATTCTAATTATTGCTACAATATTCTTAATTATCAGTTGTAGTAGCCCACAAAATATTGCTAAAGATGCCAATAACCAGACTGCAATGAAGCCAGAAAAAAATGATGATGGAGAATGGGATTTAGACGTAATCGATACTCAATATGATTATTTCTTAAACGCCATTGCAAAACCAATGAGCTTTTACTCCGAAGAATATTTGAAATCTAGAAACACTTTCCTTGTAAACGAATGGAACAGTTATTACTATTCTGGAAGATATAGAAACATCATAGAATCTTCTATTGACTATGACCCAAATGAAAAATACGGCTTAAAATTCGAGTATAAACTGTATCAGGTTTTTGCTTATGTACAATGGAAATACGGTCTAAAACTACAAGGTTTAAGCATGACAGAAGTAAGATAATTTCTAAAATGTAGAAAACAAAAAAAGGTTCAGAATTACTCTGAACCTTTTTTATTGAAATTAAAAGTGATTATAATTTATTATAATTTTCTTCTACTTTATCCCAGTTGATTACTTCAAAAAATGCTGAAACATAATCTGGTCTTCTGTTTTGGTAATGCAAGTAATAAGCATGTTCCCAAACGTCTAAACCTAGAATTGCAGGATTTCCGCAACCCACTCCTGGCATTAAAGTATTATCTTGATTAGCCGAAGAACAAACTTCTAAGCTACCATCTTCTTTTTTACATAACCAAGCCCAACCAGAACCGAATCTTGTTTTAGCAGCCGTAGAAAAATCTTCTTTGAATTTTTCAAAACCACCATAAGCTTCGATAGCTGTTTTTACATTTCCTACAGGCTCTTTGCTTCCTCCTGGAGTAAGAATTTCCCAGAAAAGCGTGTGGTTAAAATGACCTCCACCATTATTTCTAATAGCAGGAACATCAGAAGCTGTTTTACAAATTTCTTCTATTGTTTTTCCTTCGTGCTCTGTACCTTTTATAGCATTGTTTAGGTTATCTACGTAAGCTTGATGATGTTTTGTATGGTGAATTTCCATAGTTCTTGCATCAATTACTGGTTCAAGAGCATCATAAGCGTAATTTAATTTTGGTAATTCGAATGACATAATGTTTATGTTTTTAAATTTCTCCAAAGATAAAAATTCTCATCATACTTTCATTTATAATTTTTTTTAAAAATTTTATACTTAATATAGATGAAACCAAATATTACCTTTCTCACAAAAAAAGAACACGCAAAATACGTGTTCTTACTTTTTATCTAAATTTTATATTGAAAGTCTTTTATCTATTCATAGACATTAAGAACTCTTCATTATTTCTAGTGGTTTGCATTTGTTTTTGTACAAATTCCATTGCTTCTAGAGGATTCATATCTGCTAAATATTTTCTAAGAATCCACATTCTTTGTTGCGTAACATCATCATGCAATAAGTCGTCTCTTCTGGTAGAAGAAGCCACTAAATCTACAGCTGGGAAAATACGCTTGTTAGAAATTTTTCTATCCAACTGAAGTTCCATGTTCCCCGTTCCTTTAAATTCTTCGAAGATTACTTCGTCCATCTTAGAACCTGTATCAATAAGTGCAGTCGCAATAATGGTTAATGAACCGCCGTTTTCTATTTTTCTAGCAGCCCCGAAAAATCTCTTTGGTTTGTGCATAGCATTCGCATCTACACCACCAGAAAGCACTTTCCCTGAAGCTGGCGTTACAGTATTGTAAGCTCTTGCCAATCTGGTGATAGAATCTAATAAAATCACTACATCATGACCACATTCTACCATTCTTTGCGCTTTTGCCAAAACCAAATTCGCTACTTTTACGTGTTTTTCTGCAGATTCATCAAATGTAGAAGCAATTACTTCTGCATTTACACTGCGTTCCATATCTGTAACTTCTTCTGGTCTTTCGTCAATCAAAAGAATCATCATATATGCTTCTGGATGGTTCGCCGAAATAGAATTTGCAATTTCTTTCAATAGCATGGTTTTACCCGTTTTTGGTTGGGCAACAATCATGGCACGTTGTCCTTTACCAATCGGAGCAAAAAGGTCTACAATTCTAGTAGAAATCGTAGCATTTTTACCTGCTAAATTAAATTTTTCTTGCGGGAAAAGCGGCGTTAAGTATTCAAACGCTACTCTGTCTTTTATAAAGTCTAAATCTCTACCATTTACTTCTAAAGCTCTCTGTAGAGAAAAGTATTTTTCGCCTTCTTTAGGTAATCTTACAATTCCTTTTACAGAGTCACCCGTTTTAAGTCCATAATTTCTGATTTGTTGTGTAGAAACAAATACATCATCTGGTGAAGAAATGTAAGAAAAGTCTGCTGAACGAAGGAAACCGTAATTGTCTGGTAAAATTTCTAAAACACCTTCTACTGTTACAATATTGTCAAAGTTAAAATCTTTTTTAGGTGGATTTTCTTCGGTGTTTTCTTGGTTTCCGTGAGATTGATTTTGATTTTGGTTATTTTGAGCACCATTTCCGTTTTGATTACGGTTTTTATTTTTTTGTTGATTTTGCTGATTCTGTTGGTGCTGTTTTTGCTTTTGCTGATTCTGTTGCTTCTGCTGATTTTGATGAGAAGCAGCCTGTGGAATTTCTGGCTCCGCATCTTCGGTTTTTGCGACTACTGCAGTTTCTGTAGTTTCTGCAGCAACTTCTGGCTCTGTAGCTTTTTCTTCTGTTTTAGGAGCAATTCTTTTTCTTTGCTTTTTAGAAGAAGTATTTGCTTCCGCAGGTTTTTCTGCTGCTTCTACTTTCGGTTCTGTTACTTCTTCAGGTTTCGCTTCAGGAGTAGTTTCTTCGAAGAGTTCTGCAGGTTTTTCTACGGTTTTAGTCGCTACTTTCTTTTTTGCAGGAGCTTTCGCTTTAGGTTTTGGAGATTCTTGTTTTTCTTCCATAGTATTTTCGGTAGCGTTAAAATATTCCTTTGTAACTTTCGGATTAGAAGCTTGGAAATCTAAAATAGCAAAGACGATGGTTTCTTCAGTACTATTTCTAGGAATTTTAACGCCTAAATCTTTTGAGATTTTGGTCAGTTCCGATAAGGACTTAGACCTTAACGTTTCAATATTAAACATAAAATATGTGAAAAAGTTGTAATAATATAAGTAATTGTAAGTAAGAAAGTTGAATCAGGCGATTCTTCTTTTTTGCTGAACTTGTTACTTGCAAATCTACACTTTTTTTGACAAATACAAAAAAATAAATTATTTTTGCACTGAAATGATACAGAGAATACAAACTATATTTTTACTAATTGTAGTATTGGCGCAAGTTGCACTGCATTTTACAGGGTTAGATGTAGCGCTTTTTGGCAGTATTTATGTCATTGCTACCCTAAGTTTAGTATCATTTTTATTGGCTTTACTATCTATTTTCAGTTACAAAAAGAGAATGAGACAGATTCTGTTGAATAATATCAACATTTTCATAAACGCTTTGTTGACTGGTTTATTGATGTATTGGCTACTAAATTTATCTGGAGGAATAGATTTTCCTGAGAAAGGTATTGAGTTAGCATTCCCTCTGATTTCTTTGTTTGGTTTGTTTATGGCAAACGTCAATATCAAGAAAGATGAGAAACTCGTAAAATCTGTAGACAGAATTCGATAAATCTTACCAACGATTTATTTTGAGTGAAAACAGTTTCGGAAACGAAGCTGTTTTTTTATTTCAACCCTCAAATTCTTTCATTTTCAAATTTTCAAATTAAAAAAGTGTAATTTTGCACTTTATTTTAAATATAAATGAGTCCACTAAAAAGAATACTTGCTTTTGCAAAACCTCATCAGAAATATCTTTTTTTAAGTATATTTTTCAATCTTTTATATTCCGTTTTTCAGATTTTTTCCGTTTTGGTCATGCTTCCTGTACTACAAATGATTTTCAATGTAGACCAAGAAAAAATTACCAAACCTGTTTACAGCGGAAAGTTTTCAGAATATTTTTCTTATATCAAAACTTCTGCTTTTTACAACATCCAAGAAAGCATCGCAGAATATGGCGCCATAAAAGTTTTGGCAGCGCTATGTATTATCACCGCAACTTCATTCTTGTTTAGAAATATTTCTAGATATTTTGGTTCATTCATGCTGGTGAACTACAGAGTAGGCATTACCAAAGATTTAAGAAGCAAAGTCTATCAAAAATTTCTAAAATTACCGGTTTCTTTCTTCACAGAACAGAGAAAAGGTGACATGATGAGTAGAATTTCAAACGACATCGGGAGTATCGAAAATTCTATTATGGGAAGTTTGGTAGACGTAATTAATGCGCCTTTTATGATTACGGCTTCTCTCATCACGCTATTTGCGCTTTCACCAAGTCTAACCTTGTTCTCTCTATTGGTTTTCCCTGTAATGGGCGGAATCATTTCTTGGGTAGGAAAAAGCCTGAAAAGAAAGTCTAAAAAAGCACAAGAAGAACTCGGAAATCTATTTTCTATCGTAGATGAAACCTTGAAATCATCAAAAATCATTAAAATTTTCAATGCTGATATCATTCTAAACGCTCGTTTTGAAAAAACCACACAAAACTGGAAAAATCATGCAATTGCCATGAGCCGAAGAAGAGAATTGGCTTCTCCAAGTTCAGAATTTCTCGGTTCGGTAACCATTTTGTTAATCACTTGGTTTGCAGGAATCCAAATTCTAGAAAAACAAACCATGGATGCGGTAACTTTCATAGGATTCATCGCTATCTTTTTCCAAATTCTAGAACCTGCCAAAAGATTATCTGCCGCTATTTCTAACATGCAAGGTGGAATTCCCGCAGTGCAAAGAGTTCTGGAAGTTTTAGATTACGATTTAAAAGTAGAAGAAATTGCCCATCCTATTTCTATCAAAAACCTCAATCATCAAATAGAATTCAAAAATATTTCTTTCTATTACGACAAAGACAATCAAATTCTTAAAAATTTCAATTTGACTATTCCGAGAGGAAAAACAGTGGCTTTGGTAGGACAATCAGGAAGCGGAAAAACCACGATTGCGAATCTTTTAGCCAGATTTTATGATGTAACAGATGGTGAAATTTTAATCGACGGCATCAATATTAAGGACTTAAATTTAACTGAATACCGTAAACTTCTAGGAATGGTTACTCAAGAATCGGTATTGTTTAATGACAGTGTTTACAACAACATTTGGATGGGAAAAACCGAAGCATCGGAAGAAGAAGTGATTCAAGCTGCAAAAATTGCCAATGCTCATCAATTCATAGAAAACTTACCAGAAAAATACCAAACCAATATTGGCGATGACGGGAACAAGCTTTCTGGCGGACAAAAACAAAGGATTTCCATTGCAAGAGCAGTGCTTAAAAATCCGCCAATTATGATTCTAGACGAGGCTACTTCTGCACTGGATACAGAATCTGAACGTTTGGTTCAAGATGCTTTAGATCACATGATGGAAAACCGAACTTCTATCGTAATTGCACACAGACTTTCCACGATTCAAAAAGCAGATCACATCGTAGTAATGGAACGCGGAAACATCGTAGAACAAGGCACTCATGACGAATTGATTACCAATAATAACGTTTATAAAAAACTTGTTGAATTACAGAATTTTGGGTAGGGTTTTTACCACGCAAAGGCGCAAAGAATTTCGCGAAGAGCGCAAAGTTTTTTAAAAAAATTCTGATATTCAATACGAAAAAAGGTAAAGATTTTAGAATCTTTACCTTTTTTATTTTAAAAATATTGGCGTGCTTTGCGTTTCAAAACTTAGCGCTCTTTGCGTGAAATTTATTCTTTCATCTTCGCAATCACATCTATTCCGCCTTTGGTTTTATCACCAATTTTACAAGTAATTTCTGTGTCTAATGGTAAAAAAACATCCATTCTAGAACCGAATTTAATGAATCCAAATTCGTGACCAGCCTTAGAAGTATCATCCTCATTACAATAGAAAACAATTCTACGTGCTACATAACCAGCAATCTGGCGAAAAACCACTTTATGATTGGTTAAACTTTCTACAGCTACAGTAGTTCTCTCGTTTTCGGTAGAAGATTTTTCGTGCCAAGCTACTAGATATTTTCCTGGGTGATATTTTTTATAAATTACTTTCCCAGAAACTGGATATCTACAAATATGAACATTCAGCGGAGACATAAAAATAGAAATTTGAATGGCTTTTTCCTTTAAAAACTCATCTTCGAAAACTTCTTTTATCATCACCACTTTTCCGTCTACTGGTGCAATTACGTTTTCTTTATGGTCTACAATATCTCTATTGGGAACTCTGAAGAACCAAAAAACCAATCCATATAAAATTAATAACGGAATAAGGATAATTAATGACCAAATTTCTAGAAAATATACTGCTAAAAAACCGAATACAGCTACTGCAATGGTAGCAACTAAAATGGTTCCTTTACTTTCTTTATGTAGTTTCATTTTTATGAGTTAATAAGTTATGTTTTTAGAATATGTTTTCTAGAATAAAGTACAAATATACAACAGGCGCTGCGATTATAAAACTGTCTAATCTATCAAGCACGCCTCCATGTCCTGGAATGATATTCCCGCTGTCTTTTACACCGAATGTTCTTTTCAGTTGGCTTTCTACCAAATCACCAAGTGGAGCAAAAATAGAGACCAATAATCCTACTACAATCCAATTCCCACGTAAATCTGGGAATTTTTGCTCGATGAAATATCCTAAAATTAGGGTAAAGAAAACGCCTCCTGCAAAACCTTCCCATGTTTTTTTGGGTGAAATTTTCGGGGCCATTTTATGTTTCCCGAACATTCTTCCGGTAAAATAAGCAAATGAATCACTGCTCCAAATGAGGACAAAAAGAAGAAAAACTTCCCAAGTGAAAGCATTATCATTTAAGAAATATTTTGGCAAACCTAATGCGAAACCAAATGGTAAAACCGTATAAATAACGATGAAAATGAGCTTCCCTTCGTCTTGATATAATTCTTGAGGAAATTTAAATAAGGTAATCGCAGCAATTAGGATTAATGAAAGTGCTAAAATTTCGGATAAATCAAAGGTGTAATAAAATCCAAAACCAAAAAATCTAGTTGTAAATTTATAATAAACCAATGCAACTAAAGGCAAAACCAACCATTGATATAAGTTTCCTTGGAATTTCATAATTCTCACGCCTTCATAAGCTCCTACAACTAAGAAAAATGTGATTAATCCATAAAAAAGTTGATGAGGTTTTACTAAATCTGGCGAAATTTTATTGATGAGTATTGCTCCGTATTCTGTAGTGCACAGAAAAGTAAGTAATCCGTAGATGAGACCAGAGCCAACTCGCTGAATGAGATTTTTATCCAATTTGTGAAATTTAAAAATAGAAAGAATTAGTCTTCGAGTAGAATTAAGAAAAGTTTAGTTTGATCTTGAGTAGGAGCATCTAACTTAGATTGGCTTCCGCTGATGGAAGTAAGATTTCTTACATTCCCTCTTCTCTTAATTTTCATCATGGCTTCATTTAAGTCTCTTACAATCTGTGAAACGGTTGCCATAATGATGATTTTACCAGGCAATCTAGAAGAATGATAATGCAAAATATTATTGTAAGAAAGCATAATTCTGCCGTCATAAGCGATTAAAAATTCGCAGGTAATAAAAGCGGCATCATTATTAATATCTAGATTTTTGGTGAAATTGGTTTTGGTAACGTTTAAAAAGTTCTGCAAGTCATCATCACAACAAAAAACATTCTTAATTCCCTCAATTTTAACAATCTGATTAAGAACTTGTAATGCTTCTGCTTCGTCTCCACAATAGTTAAAAAAACCACCTGAAGCCGTAAATAATTGCGCAAATTTATAATCAAGATCAGCATTTCTTAGTTGATCTGCCAATTTTGTAACATTGGGATCATCTTGCTGCTCGTCTTGATTAAGAATTTTACTTACAATTTTCTTAAATAAACTCAATTTTCTTCAGATTTTTAAACTTTGCCAACAACAAAAATATAAAATAATTTAGAAACTAGCTATATATCAAAGGTATAAATAAAAAAGTTCCTAATAAAAATATTAGGAACTTCTATATTAATGAATGTAAATTCTTAATTTTGAGACTCTTGCGACTCTTCACTAGAAGTATTTTCTGGAGTATTTTCTACTACCGCTTCAGTGACAGGACGCTCTGTTAATTCAGGATCCCAAGCTCTTTTGCCAAAAATCTCTTCTAAGTCCTCTCTGAAGATGACTTCTTTTTCTAAAAGCTTTTGAGCAAGAGCATCTAACTTATCTCTATTCTCATGAAGAATAGTTACCGCTCTCTTGTACTGATTTTCGATGATATCTTTAATCTCCACATCTATTTTCTTAGCCGTTTCTTCTGAATAAGGCTTACCAAAACTGTATTCTGACTGACCAGAACTGTCATAGTAAGAAATATTACCGATGTTTTCGCTCAAACCATAAATCGTTACCATTGCTTGAGCTTGTTTCGTTACTCTTTCTAAATCCGAAAGCGCACCTGTAGAAATATTTCCAAACGCTACTTCTTCTGCAGCTCTACCTCCCAAAGTAGCACACATCTCGTCTAACATTTGTTCTGTAGTAGTTAATGAACGTTCTTCTGGTAAATACCAAGCCGCACCTAAACTTCTTCCTCTTGGAACAATTGTTACTTTTAATAAAGGCGCTGCATGTTCTACCAACCAAGAAATTGTAGCGTGTCCTGCTTCGTGGAAAGCTACTCTTTTCTTTTCTGAAGGCTTAATCGCTTTATTTTTCTTTTCTAAACCACCGATAATTCTGTCTACAGCATCTAAGAAATCTTGCTTTGTAACAAATTCATGATTGTTTCTCGCTGCAATAAGCGCCGCTTCGTTACAAACATTCGCAATATCTGCACCCGAAAATCCTGGAGTTTGTTTTGCCAAGAAATCTCTATCAATATCTGGAGCTAATTTAATTTTAGCCAAATGCACATCAAAAATCTCTCTTCTTTCGTGCATTTCTGGTAAATCTACATAGATAGAACGGTCGAAACGTCCTGCTCTCATCAATGCTTTATCTAAAATATCAGCTCTGTTGGTTGCCGCCATTACAATAACGTTGGTATCTGTTCCGAAACCGTCCATTTCTGTAAGCAATTGGTTCAGCGTATTTTCTCTCTCGTCATTTCCACCTTGTAATCCGCCTCTTCCTCTAGCTCTACCAATCGCATCAATTTCGTCAATGAAAATAATGGCTGGAGATTTTGCTTTAGCTTGAGCAAATAAATCTCTTACTCTAGAAGCACCAACTCCTACAAACATTTCTACGAAATCTGAACCAGAAAGCGAGAAGAAAGGAACTTTTGCTTCACCAGCTACAGCTTTTGCCAATAAAGTTTTACCTGTTCCTGGAGGACCTACCAAAAGAACACCTTTCGGGATTTTACCTCCTAATTTTGTGTATTTTTCTGAATTTTTCAAGAAATCTACTACTTCTTGCACTTCTTCTTTAGCACCTTCTAGACCTGCCACATCTTTAAACGTAACTTGAACTTTTTCATTTTCGTCAAAAAGTTTAGCTCTAGATTTCCCGATGCTGAAAATTTGTCCACCAGGTCCGCCTCCGCTTCCCATTTTTCTGAAAAGGAAGTAATAAATAACGGCCATGATTCCAAACCAAATTAAAGCTTGGATTAAAATATCTTGAAAAGGAGAACCTGCAGTTTTAAAATCATATTGCGTTTTAACCTGAGGATTTTCTTTTTTCAAATTGTCAAATTTCTCTTGGAAGTATTGTAAATTTCCGTAATTGAAATCAAAATCTGGTTTTTGCTCTTGCATTGCTGGCAAAAGATTCTGAGTGTCTTTTTTAGCATTTTTCACCATTGCAGCTCTTGCTTCTTTGGTAAGAAACACATCTGCTCTAGGCGTATCTGTATATACCACTACTTTTTCTACTTTGTTTTCTTTCAACAAAGCGAAAAATCCGTTCTCATTAATAGATTGAGGCGGATCAAGATTAAGCAACGGATAAATGGTGATGGCTAATACTGCAAAAACCACCAGATAAAACCAGTTGAAACTACTTTTTTCTTTCATCTTATAATCATTAAAATCCTGATAGAAATTCAGAAAATTTCATCAGGATATTATTTTTAGGTTAATATTAATTTTCTACGGTGATTACTTTGGCATCTCCCCAAAGTTCTTCTATATCGTAATATTCTCTGATATGTTTTTGGAAAACGTGAACGACAACTGAAATATAATCTACTAAAACCCACATTGCGTTTTCGCTTCCTTCTACATGCCAAGGTCTGTCTTGGAGCTCGTTACGTACTTTTTTTTCTACATTTCCAGCGATAGAAGATACTTGCGTATTAGAATTACCACTACAAATCACGAAATAATCTGCCACAGAATTTTCTATTTTAGTAAGGTCTAGTATTTTAATGTCTTCACCTTTTGTGTCTTGTATTGCATCAACAATTTTAGCGATTAATGCTTCTTTTTCTGTATTTTTACTCATTCAAAAATATATGTTTAATTGCAAATTTATTGTTTTTTATTCAGTTTTTGGTGATTAAGGTTACTTAAAGTTTTGTTAAATGAACAGTCTAATTTACTTCAATAATTGTGCTTCTACGCAAGATGAGCTTATAGATTTTCTCAATCAGCATTATCTTTCTGAAGATTTTTTAGCGGTTTATACCTTTAATCAAACCAAAGGAAGAGGACAGTACGGAAATTCTTGGGAAAACTTACCCGAAGAAAACCTCGCCTATTCATTTGCTCTAAAAACCAAAAACATAAATGTTTCTGATACTTGCTTCAATTTCTATACCGCAATTCTTGTGAGAGATTTTATTGCCAATTTGACAAAAACCGAGGTGAAAATCAAATGGCCTAATGATTTGATTCTCAAAAACAAAAAAATCTGCGGAATGCTTTTCGAGAAGAATAAAAATTATTTCGTGGTAGGAATTGGCATTAATATTCTTCAAGAAAATTTTAAAAATCTGCCAAAAGCAGGTTCTGTTCTAAGCCAAACCGGACTGTCTTTTGAGCTGAAAGCCTTTACAGAAAGCCTTCATCAATATTTATTTGAACATTTGGTTCAAAAAGAAATTCCCAATAATATTTTAGAATTGTATCATCTACATCTTTATCGCAAAAATGAAGTTTCTGTTTTTGAAAAAAATGAGGTGCGACAAAATGGCATAATTAAAAACGTAGACGAAACTGGCCATATTTGGATTGACCTAGAAAATGAAGGTTTACAAAAATTTTTCCACAAAGAAATAGAATTGCTCTATTGATTCGCTCTCTTCATGTAAAGGTAAAATGCTAATGCTCCGAAAACAATATTCGGCAACCACATCGCCAAAAGTGGCGGAATAGAATTATTACCAGATGCTACAATTTTGAGCACTTCAAATGAGAATACAAAAACGAATGCCAATGAAATCCCGATGGCTAAATTCATTCCCAAACCTCCTCTTTTTTTCTGCGAAGAAAGCGAAAGCGCTAAAAAGGTAAGAATAATGATAGAAACTGGCATCGCAGTTCGCTGATGAAGTTCATTGAGATAAGCATTGATATTGCTATTTCCTTTTTCCTTCTCTCTTTCGATGAAATTAATTAAATCTGGAGTAGTTTTATTTTGACCCAATAATTCATTTGGGAATAATTCTTCTGGTGTATGTTTAAAATCTTGTGTTTTGGTGTCTCCATTTGTCAAGATTTCGTGGTCATTTTTATCAATTCTTTTTTCTAAATAATTACTGATAACGAAGTTTTTCTTTTTCTCGTCCCAATAAATTTCCATGGCATTAATTTGATAAAGCAGTTTTTTATTTTTATCAAATTTCTGATACAGGTAGCCAGAACCTCGGTTCATTTGACGGTTATAACTATTGATAAAAATGTATTCCTGAGGATTCAATTGAGTAGAAATCTGTGCATTTGCCGTAAATTTTTCACGGTTCGTGGTGTTCATGGTGTAGATTTCCAATTTATTTTTCTTGATATTAGACCAAGGCAAAATAAAATGGTTCACTGCAAGAATTGCCGTGGCAATAATGAGCGCAGCAATAAGATATGGTTTCGCAAAACGGTGAAAACTCGCACCACTACTAATGTAGGCTACAATTTCTGTATTATTCGCAATTCTAGAAGTAAAATAAATTACCGAAATGAAAACCAAGATTGAAAAGAATGTAATCAGATAATACACCATCAAAAATGGGTAGAAATTTATCAAAAAATAGCCTACTGTAAAACCATTACTCTCAATTCTGGGAGATTTTGCTTGTACATCTATTACCACAATGATCACAGAAAGCAACACCAGCATGAAAGCAAGAGTTCCTAAGTATTTTTTAAGGATGTATCTATCTAAAATTTTCATTAAATTCTAAAATCGTTCAATTATAAAACTACGAAATTGTTTTTAAAGTCTTTGTTTCAACTGTGGAATGATTTGTTCTTTCCACTCGTAGAAGTCTCCAGCAATAATGTGCTCTCTAGCAACTTTTACCAAATCTAAATAAAATGCCAAATTATGAATAGAAGCAATCTGTTTTGCTAAATATTCTTTGGCTACAAATAAATGACGAACATATGCTTTAGAATAATCTCTATCAACATAACTTGTCCCGAATTCATCTAATGGAGAAAAATCTTTTTCCCATTTTTTATTTTTCATGTTCATTACGCCTTGCCAAGTGAAAAGCATCGCGTTTCTAGCATTTCTGGTAGGCATTACACAATCCATCATATCAATTCCCAGACCAATGCTTTCGATGATGTTCCAAGGTGTACCAACTCCCATTAAATATCTCGGCTTATCTTTTGGCAAAATATCGGTTACTTCATCTGTAATTCTGTACATTTCTTCTTCTGGTTCACCAACCGAAAGTCCACCAATCGCATTTCCATCTGCTCCAGCTTCAGAAATTACTTCTGCTGAAATTTTTCTCAAATCAGAATACGTAGAACCTTGAACAATTGGGAAAAGGTGCTGTTTATGACCGTAAATTTCTTGATTTTCATTGGTCCAATCAATACATCTTTTTAACCAACGATGCGTAAGTTCCATTGAAAGTTTTGCTTGATTGTATTCGCAAGGATAAGGTGTACATTCATCAAAAGCCATGAAAATATCTGCTCCAATCTGACGCTGAATTTCCATAGATTTTTCTGGAGAAATGAAATGGTAACTCCCATCAATGTGCGACTTGAATTTCACTCCTTCTTCAGTCATTTTTCTGCTAGAAGAAAGTGAAAAAACCTGATAACCACCTGAATCGGTAAGAATGGGTTTTTCCCAATTCATAAATTGATGCAAACCACCTGCTTCTTGCATGATTTCCATGCCTGGTCTTAAATATAAATGATAGGTATTCCCAAGTATAATTTGTGCTTTTATGTCTTCTCTTAGTTCATGCTGATGAACGGTTTTTACAGAAGCTACTGTTCCTACTGGCATAAAAATAGGAGTAAGAATTTCGCCGTGGTCTGTAGTTATTTTTCCGGCTCTTGCTTTACCGGAAGTGTTTTTTTCAACTTCAAAAAATTTCTGCATTATTGTATAAAAGTAAGTTTGTACTTTATCTTAAAAATTCTGGGAGATTAGGATTCTCCTTTTTCTTTTTTTCTATGTAATCTTCTAATTTTGGGTCTTTGTCTAAGATAATTTCTTTAGCTTCTGCAAAGATGTCATCCATTTCTTCTGGATTAGAAATATAATATTTATAGCTGTCTCGGTAAGTTTTAGCATCTATTTTATGTTTTTTCAAAACAAATCTGCTTACCAATTCCATATTAGCATCTGGTTTTACCGTATACGTTTGGTCATAAATAGCAAAATCTGCTATTATTTCTGCCATTTCTTGTTTTTCGATAAGATTTTTGGGCTTATCAACAATTTTTTCGCAGGAAAACAGTGAAAACAGTATAAAAAAAACGAGGAGTCTTCTCATATTTTACCGAAGATAGATTTTAATTTCAAATTAATTACTCCAAAAATGGCTTCTTTTATAATTCCGCCACTCATTTTACTTTCTCCTTCTGTTCTATCTGTGAAAATAATAGGAACTTCGTTTATTTTAAAACCTTTTCTGTAGGCTCTGTATTTCATCTCTACTTGGAAACCATACCCTGTCATTTTCACTTGGTCTAGACCGATATTTTCTAAAACTTTTCTAGAAAAACATACAAAACCAGCAGTGGTATCAAAAATAGGAATTCCTAAAACGAATCTCACATATTTAGAAGCGAAATACGACAGTAAAACTCTAGACATAGGCCAGTTTACCACATTTACACCTTTACAATATCTAGACCCGATGCTCATATCGCCTTTTTGTGCGGCATCAAATAATTTTGGCAAATCATTAGGATTGTGCGAAAAATCTGCATCCATCTCGAAGATGTAGTCATAACCATTTTCTAGTGCCCATTTAAAACCATGAATATAAGCTTTGCCTAATCCGTCTTTTACTTTTCTTATGGTAAGATGTAGCAAATGCGGAAATTCATGCTGCATTTTTTTTACGATTTCTGCGGTTCCATCTGGTGATGAATCATCTACAATCAAAACATGAAAATCTTGTTCTAAAGCAAAAACAGCTTTAATAATGTTTTCTATATTTTCTTTTTCGTTGTAGGTTGGGATAATGACTAATTTTTTCATAGAGATAAGAAAATGCAAAGATAATGTTTTTAAGGTTTTAAATAATTATTTAATATAGCCTTATATCAAAATGTATTCCTTAAAATTCTTACTTTTGCAAAAAATCTAATAAATTGATAAGAGTTGTAGAACATCATGACTGGGTTATTTACTGTATTATAGGCATTATTCTGTCTTATATTATCATATTTAAAACCCTGCACAGAGATGTAACCTTGATAGAATTTATTTTACAACCTTATGAAGAATCAAACAATAACACTTTAAGTTGGGTTTTCACTACTATACTTTTTTCGGTAAGTTTTTCGGTGTTATTTTCGCAATTCATTCCGATTGTTCCAAAATTTATTACCCAAAATTTAGTTGTAGCAGGCATTACTTTTAACAAATTTGGTTTTGTTCTCGTTTCAATGCTTCTATTTCACCTTATTAAAAATATTTTCGTCTATTTATTCTACGGAAGCATTAATCAATTAGAACGATTCGGCAGATATTCTTTTGTAGCGCAGAAATATTTTATGGTGTATTCTTTGGTGATTTTGGTCATAAGTTTCCTCCATTATTACCTGCATTTCAAAACTTCTAATGCCTTTGTTTACTACAGTAGCTTGATTTTCATAGCATTTACCATCAAAATATTAATCTATCTGTTTCATCCTCAGCAAATTTTGCCTAGACAATGGTATTATAAATTTTTGTATATTTGCACACTCCAAATTCTACCAATATTGGTCCTTTGGAAATTTTGGTTTTTATAAATCGTTTTATTAAGTTTAAGAATGAAAATAAAATCTATTTTGGTTTCTCAGCCTGCTCCACAAGGTGATTCTTCACCATATTTAGAGATGGCTAAAAGTGAAAAAATTAAAATTGATTTCAGACCTTTCATCCATGTTGAAGGTGTAGATGCTAAGGAATTAAGAACTCAAAAAATTGACCTTTCTCACTATACAGGTATTATTTTTACTAGTAAAAATGCCATAGATCACTATTTCAGATTAGCAGAAGAAATGCGCTTCTCTGTTCCTGACAATATGAGATACATTTGCCAATCAGAAGCTATTGCGAATTATCTTCAGAAACACATTATTTACAGAAAAAGAAAAATTTCTTTTGGTGAAAAATCAATGGCAGATTTATTGCCACTTTTCAAAAAACACCATGACGAGAAATATCTTCTTCCATGTTCTGATGTAGTAACAGAAGAAACAACTAAAATCTTAGACCAATCAGGAATTGACTGGACTAAAGCAGTAATGTACAGAACGGTAGCTAGCGATTTATCTGATGTAAAAATAGAAGAATATGACATGCTTGTGTTTTTCTCTCACCAAGGAATCAAATCTCTTTTCCATAATTTCCCAAATTTTGAACAAGGAGATAGAAAAATTGCGGTTTTCGGGATCACTACGCAAAACGCAGCAGAAGAAGCTGGTTTAAAAATAGATGTAATGGCTCCTACTAAAGAAAACCCTTCTATGACGATGGCAATAGAAAAATACATCAGAGCCAATAACAAATAAAATTCTACATTATAGATATTATCAAAATCATCAAAATATTTTTGGTGATTTTTTTCTTTTTTAGAAAACCTATATTTGCAAAAATTTAAAATTTAGAGAAATAAAATTACTTATTGCTCCACTCAAATTGAACTTAATGATGAACGCTCCCAAAGCAAAAAAAATAGATAAATCACTAGAAATTCACGGCCACCAAAGAAACGACCCGTTTTTCTGGCTCAATGAAAGAGAAAATCCCGAAGTTTTACAATATTTAGAAGAAGAAAACGCTTATTGCGATTTCGTGATGAAAGATACCGAAGAATTGCAAGAACAACTTTTCCAAGAAATGAAAGCTCGTTACAAAGAAGATGACGAGAGCTTACCTTATTTTTTCAATGAATATTGGTATGTGGTAAAATTTCAAAAAGGAAAAGAATATCCACTGTTCTACAGACATTTTAAAAGCTTGGAAAACGAAGCAGAACTCATGCTAGATGTAAACGAAATGGCTGATGGAAAAGATTTTTACGATGTAGGAAG
>OBMA010000781.1_pt1 | contig 19395 bp, 16 predicted proteins | sample 1539141 | NCBI WGS metagenome assembly OBMA01 (sample SAMEA3991484, study PRJEB22521) | metagenome | biome: anthropogenic terrestrial biome; feature: sewage plant; material: raw primary sludge | place: Sweden | collected 2012-09-26 | reverse complement strand
TGCGCCCTTAGCTCAGTTGGTAGAGCAACTGACTCTTAATCAGTGGGTCTAGGGTTCGAATCCCTAAGGGCGCACAAATCAGAGAGAGAACTTTTGTTCTCTCTTTTTTGTTTACATTACTCCCTACTATATTTAATCAACCAATTCGTATTATCACACAAAAAAAATAAGGAGCAAACCATACTGATTTTCAATATAATACATTTTTAATGGAACTTTTTTCAAAAAAAATAGCCAAAAGATTTGGTAATTTAGGAAAATAGAATTACCTTTGCACCGCATTTGAGAACAATGCTTGGCAATCGGAAACGATATCAATCCTTATTGGAAGGATGGGTGAGTGGCTGAAACCAGCAGTTTGCTAAACTGCCGTGCGAGTAATCGTACCGGGGGTTCGAATCCCCCTCCTTCCGCATGCAAAGTTCAAGAATGCACCTTGGTCGATTCATCTAATGGTTAGGATACAAGATTCTCAATCTTGGCATAGGGGTTCGATTCCCCTATCGACTACAACAAGTCCTGCAAATCTTAAGATTTGTGGGCTTTTTTCATTTTAAAGCTTTAGACAATGGAATCTATTAAGGAAATTTTTCGCATTGGCAAAGGTCCTTCAAGTAGTCACACTATGGGACCTCAAAAAGCAGCAACTATCTTTGCAGAATGCCACAAAGATGCATCTTCATTCAACGTTATTCTATACGGTTCGCTTGCTGCAACCGGAAGAGGACACATGACCGACATTGCTATTGAGGATGTACTACGTCCAATTGCACCTGTCGAGATTTCATGGAAACCTAGAACTTTTCTGCCATTTCATCCTAACGGAATGAAGTTCATAGCTTGCGACATCGACGGCAAGCCTATTGATGACTGGACTGTTTATAGTGTTGGTGGTGGTGCATTGTCTGATGGGAAAGGAGAAGATGACTACTTCAAGACCAAAGATGTATATCCCCTAAACACTCTTGATGAAATCAAACAATGGTGTGACAACACTGGTTGCAGTTATTGGGAATATGTAGACATTTATGAAGATAACGACATCCATGATTATCTTCTACAGATATGGCAAGTGATGAAAGATTCTGTTGAAAGAGGACTGATTCATGAAGGTGTTCTTCCAGGACCGCTTCATCTACCACGAAAAGCTTCGACATATAACGTTAAGGCAAGTGGCTACAAGCAATCGTTGCAAAGCCGTGGATTAGTTTATTCTTATGCTTTAGCTGTTAGCGAAGAGAATGCGTCTGGAGGCACAATCGTTACAGCTCCTACTTGTGGAGCATGCGGTGTTGTACCGGCAGTGCTGTACCACATATATAAGTCTCACAACTTCAGTGACAACAGGATTATACGTGCCCTTGCAACAGCTGGACTATTTGGTAGCGTCGCAAAGAAAAATGCTTCTATAAGCGGAGCTGAAGTTGGATGTCAAGGTGAAGTTGGAGTAGCATGCGCTATGGCTTCTGCAGCTGCATGCCAGATTTTTGGCGGTAGTCCTGCACAGATTGAGTATGCAGCAGAAATGGGACTGGAACATCATTTAGGCATGACATGTGACCCAGTATGCGGACTTGTTCAGATTCCATGTATAGAGAGAAACGCATTCGCTGCCACACGTGCTCTTGACGCACAATTATATGCTTCTTTCAGTGACGGAAGTCACCGTGTTAGTTTTGACAGAGTTGTAAACGTTATGAAACAGACAGGGCACGATCTACCTTCTCTTTACAAGGAAACTGGAGAAGGAGGATTGGCTAAAGGATATAGCAATAAATAAGAGATTTCTGACACACAAACACATCAATACTCGTAAGCTCCAACATCTGGGATACCAATGCGATTCTTGCCATTGCGATCTAAAGTTGGAGCTGTTATTTTATCAGCTTTATCAATAGCTGCAGATTTATCTGAAAGATGAAAGTCATAATGCTGATTATCTGCATCTATTTTTAAAAAATGATTTTTACCAACAGTTTCTGTATTAACTGTTGACTCATAAATGACATTCTTAAAATAAGCACTATCGGATGTTACTACAACTGGTGTTCTAATGATACTATTACTGAATTTATAATTAAAATCCTTACCTTCTGATTTAAAACCATATAACTGGTCATCTGCATATCCAGTAATAATACTATTATATACAGACATTGATTTCAAAGAATGATTCGACAGAAAACAGAAAGCTGCGCCACGATTAGAATCAAATGGATAGAACTGGGCTATTGTACAAGCATTTATTAAAGCATTTCCACCATCTATATAAATACAATTATTCAAAGTATTAGTTATCTGACTATTCAATGCTACGATATTACTATTTATAGATTTCAATCCATATCCCTGGCAATTATGTATAGTTGATTCCTCAATATTAAGCTTTATTTTGTCAACATCACTACTATCACAAACTACACCATTAAAAGCACTATGAATATCACAATACTTTATCGAGTTATTATAAGAAGACTCATAAAAGTGGATGCCTTTCCATTGACCACTCATCCGATCATATGGCAAATAGTTAAACATTCTATCAAGACGACTACCACGAATTACGACATTCTTATCGCTGCTACCTGCAATATCAAGACGTCCATAAACATCAATCCCTGCATCAGAATTAAAATAAAGTATGGTTCCAGCAGCAATATTAAGTACGGCACCCTTGGCTATAGTTATTCCACCAAAAACCAATATAGGTTTAGACCCACCATCTATCGTTGTATCATTATTAATATGCAGTGAAGATAACTTTGTGGCATCCCATGACCAAGCCTGCAATTTTAGTTTCTGCTCTACCCCACTTTGAAGTTCAAATACAAGATTATCTGATATTATTTTAGGTGCAACTTGACCATTTACGGGAGCCGTCATTTCTACAAATACACGCAAACTGTCACCATGATATAACATGACATCATTTGCACGATACCCATTGGTAGAATTGAGATACAAACCATTAACGTTAACTCTAAATCCAGTTTGGTTGCCCGATTCTAATCTAACACTATTGCATCTTATTCCTTCATTATTCTTATTGTAAACCCAAAAAGATTTTGTTGATGACGGAATAGTAGAAAATACGGTATCAAGAGATATGATATCGCCAGAGAATGCCAGTTTGTCTACCGTAGATGTTGAAAACTTCTCATCATCATTGCATGACAAAAACAACAGCCCAAAAGCCAATAAAATAAATGTTATGATTCTGTTCATCAAAGATATAACGCAAAATAAGAGTTTTTATTTTGCGTATACCAGCGATGAGTAAATAAAAAAACTAATGGCAATCATATTATGCCAAGACATACATCAATAGCTTTCATCAACATTTGGGAACGAAGACTCCTTGACAGTGTGAATATATTCTTGCACACCATCTGTCATGCATTTATGCACATCTGCAAAATGACGAAGAAACTTAGGTTTAAAACCTTGTGTCATTCCCAAAGCATCTGCATAAACAAGCACTTGTCCATCTGTTCCATTTCCTGCACCTATACCAATAGTAGCACAGCTAACAGATTTTGTTACCTCATTAGCTAACTTTGCCGGAACTTTCTCTAAAGTAATACCAAAGCACCCAACTTCGTCTAGAGCACGGGCATCAGATAACAGTTTTTTAGCCTCAGCTTCTTCCTTAGCTCTTAATCCATATCCTCCAAATTTATGAATACTTTGAGGAGTCAATCCTAAATGTCCCATTACAGGTATTCCAGCATCAATAATTCCTTTAATGGTATCAATAATCTCAATACCACCTTCTAGTTTTAAGGCATCAACACCAGACTCCTTCATAATCTTAATGGCATTACGTACACCATCTTCCCTACTAATCTGATAACTACCAAACGGCATATCACAAACAACCAAACAATGCTTACATGCGCGAGCAACTGAACGTGCATGATAAATCATCTGATCAACAGTAATTGGAATTGTATCATCGTTACCGGCCATAACGTTTGAAGCTGAATCACCTATTAATATTCCGTCTATTCCAGCTGCGTCTACAATACCAGCCGTAGTAAAGTCATAAGAGGTAAGCATAGTAATTTTTTCACCAGCCTGCTTCATATCAACAAATGTCTTAGAAGTAATCTTCTTTTTGTCAGTAGATAAGTATCCCATTATATATTTTTTATTTTGAGTGCAAAATTACATCAATTGGTGGATATAGCAAAATAAATGTTAATGAAATTTACCAATTAACCATTCATAATCTGCATTAATATAGTTTTCCACCACTACATCACAATATTCTTTTATACTCTCAGCAGTATTGGTTGTTGAAAGACCAATAGTGAATTCATGTGCAGATTTAACTGATTTCAATCCATTAAAACTGTCTTCGAAACCAGCACATTCCTCTGGTTTTACACCAACACATTGCGCACCTTTCAAGTAAGGATCAGGATCAGGTTTACTTGCACTAAAATCTTCACTTGTCAATATACGGTCAAACAGGCTTCTGAAATTATGATGCTGTGCATAAACATTGTTCATTTTTACGACATTACTACTTGTAACAACAGCAGTCTTTATTCCATGAGCACGTAAATCCAAAATGAAAGCCTCAACACCATCAATAAATGGGAAGTTCATTGTTTGTTCAAATTCATTAAGTCGCTGAGTAATAATCGGTTGTTGCTCCTTTACATCATCGAAATAGTTATCATAAATTTGAACAAGAGTCTGACCTTTTATAACATTTTCTAGTCCAGGAATCTCCGGATGATAAAGTTGACACTGACTATGCCAAAAATTAGTATATTGTGGCTCAGTATCAAAAATTACGCCATCTAAATCAAATAGAGCGGCTTTAAGTTTTACGTTTCCTTTATCCTTCATTTTTACCTTTTTATTGTAATTGCTATGCAAAGTTACAAATTTTCTTTGTAACTTTGCCCCCTATTATAAAGAATTTACTAAGTGCGCATATAGTAACTTGAATTATGCTATCACCGTATTCTTATAATTATTACATTATCATAATATAGACTAAATATATAACACATGATAGAAATCATAACAAAATACTTTCCTGAGCTTGACGAAAAGCAAAGACAACAGTTTGAGATGCTTGATGCCCTATATCGTGACTGGAATGCAAAAATTAACGTAATATCGCGCAAAGACATAGACAATATTTATGTGCATCACGTGTTGCATTCGCTAGCTATCGCAAAGGCTATAAGATTCAAAGACGGTTCAAGAATACTCGACTTCGGAACAGGCGGTGGTTTCCCAGGTATACCATTGGCTATCATGTTTCCAAACTGCAAATTCAGACTTATTGACGGTACAGGTAAGAAGATTATGGTTGCTAACGAGGTGGCTAAAGCATTAGGATTACAAAACGTGGAAGCAATTCATAGACGTGGTGAAGAAGAAAAGGGCGAATATGACTTTATTGTGAGTCGTGCAGTAATGCAATTGCCATTGCTTATGAGAATTATTCAAAAGAACATCAGTAAGAAAGAAAAAAATGCACTTCCAAATGGTCTATTATGCCTTAAAGGAGGTGACCTTAAAGAAGAACTTAAACCATATCAGAATATTGTCGACGTCATGCCTCTTGAAGACATGTTTGACGAGGAGTGGTTTAAGGAAGACAAGAAACTTATTTATTTACCAATGGCTTAAATAAAATATATTTATATGCTGAATATCAAACGCTTTATGTGCAACATGCTTCAGGAAAACTGCTATGTTGTTAACGACGAAACCAAAGAATGTATTATCATTGACTGTGGTGCATTTTGGGAAGAGGAAAAGAAAGCTATTGCTGAATATATTTGTGATAACGAACTTGTACCAAAGCATCTCATTGCTACACATGCACACATTGATCACAATTTTGGGAATGCCTATATATATGAAAAGTTTGGATTGAAACCTGAGGTTCATGCTTCTGACGAAAAACTGATGAATAAACTTAATTGGCAAGCAGAGTCAATCGCTGGTATACATTTAGATTATGAAATGCCACCTGTAGGAAAGTATCTTACGGCAAAAGATACAATAAAGTTTGGAAATCATATATTCACGATTATAGAAACTCCAGGTCATTCTCCTGGCTGTGTTTTCTTTTATTGTGAAAATGAACATTTAGCTTTCTCTGGTGACACACTGTTCCATAATTCAATAGGACGAACAGACTTTGAAGGTGGTTCAAAATTCATGATTATACAGAGCTTAAGAATTATTTGTCAACTTCCCGACAATACACGCATTTTCCCAGGACATGGAGAAGACACGTCTATCGGACAAGAACTTGCTGAGAATCCATATCTTGACCGATAAGTATATGGACAAGAAAACTGATAAAATAATATTGGGCATTGATCCTGGTACTAACGTGATGGGATATGGTGTACTGAAAGTTACAGGAAATAAGGCGAATATGATATCTATGGGAGTTATTGATATGAGAAAAATACATGACCCATATCTTCGACTAGGCAAAATTTTCGAAAGAGTTACAGGCGTAATAGAAGAATATCTCCCAGACGAACTGTCTATTGAGGCTCCATTTTTCGGTAAGAACGTACAATCTATGCTAAAACTCGGTCGAGCTCAGGGGGTAGCTATTGCAGCCGCCATATGCAGAGACATTCCTATACATGAATATGCACCACTAAAAATAAAAATGGCTATCACTGGTCGAGGACAAGCATCTAAGGAACAAGTAGCAGGTATGCTTCAGCGACTTCTTAATATTGACGATAAAGATATGCCAAAGTTTATGGATGCAACAGATGCATTAGGAGCTGCATATTGCCATTTTATGCAAATGGGTACACCATCAACAGAAGCTAAACATTATTCCAGTTGGAAAGATTTTGCCATTAAAAACAAGGATAAAGTTCAATCTTAGAAGAACTATATAAAGATTTAAATAGAGACTTATAATGCAAAAGATTATCAAAATTCAGGATGGGACAACGCGTATGCTAGAATGGCGTATGGCTGAACCTGTTAACTTTGAAACAAATGATGGAGAGCACTTAGCGATCGTAGGACCAAACGGTGGAGGAAAATCAATGCTAGTAGACATTATTGTTGGCAGACATCCACTGCTTATGCGTGATCCAGAATATGATTTTTCACCTAGCGAAAAGCCTCTTGTTTCAGACAACATCAAGTACATCACTTTCCGTGATAGTTATGGAAGTGACAATGACCGGACATACTATCTGCAACAAAGATGGAATCAACAGGAAATTGACGAAAACACTCCTACCGTAGGTGACAAACTAGAAGAAGCTTACGATTTGGCAGGAGAGGATACACCAAAAAGAAGAGAACTACAAAAACATATATACAAGATGTTCCACATGGAGCACCTACTAGACAAATACATTATTTTGTTGTCAAGCGGCGAACTAAGAAAGTTTAAACTTGCCTCTACCCTGTTTGCCAATCCAAGAATATTAATAATGGACAACCCGTTTATCGGGCTTGACGCTGGTACAAGAGATCAATTAAAAGAATTATTAAAAGAATTATCTTCTGAAAATGCCCTACAGATAATATTAGTATTAAGTAAAAGTGACGATATACCTGATTTCATAACCCATGTTGTTGAAGTCAAGAACATGAAAGTATATCCAAAAGTTAAACTGGAAGATTATACAAAGAATCGTCAGGCAATACCAAACAGAGTACTCAGCAAAGAATACGAGCAGGAAATAATAGACTTACCATATAAAAATAACGAATATCATACCAAGGAAGTTGTGAAAATGAATAAGGTATGCATAAAATATGGTGAACGTACTATTCTTAATCAATTAGACTGGACTGTAATGAACGGGGAACACTGGGCTCTCGGAGGGCAAAACGGTGCAGGAAAGTCAACCCTGTTAAGTCTAATTTGCGCAGACAATCCACAAAGCTACGCCTGCGACATAACACTCTTCGATAATCCTCGCGGAAGCGGTGAGAGTATATGGGACATCAAAAAACATATAGGATATGTTTCACCTGAAATGCATCGTGCTTATCAACGTGACATGCCTGCTATAAGAATCGTAGCCAGTGGAATGAAAGATTCTGTGGGACTATACATGAAACCTTCTGACGAAGAAATTGAACAATGCAATTTCTGGATGAAAATATTCGGACTTGATAAGATTCAAGACCGTACTTTCCTAAAATTATCTAGCGGCGAACAAAGACTGGTACTTCTCGCAAGAGCATTCGTAAAAGATCCAGAGCTATTAATCCTTGATGAACCACTACACGGCCTTGATAACACAAATCGACGAATGGTAAAAGATATAATAGAGTCTTTCTGCAAAAGACGCAACAAGAGTATTATTATCGTCACCCACTATAAAGAAGAACTACCCAACTGCATTGATCACGAAATATATTTAAAAAGGCACGCATAGGAAACTTCTTTTAAACAAAAAATCCTCAAAACAATAAAGTTTTGAGGATTTTAAGCGGTGTGTACGAGACTCGAACTCGTGACCTCCTGCGTGACAGGCAGGCATTCTAACCAACTGAACTAACACACCAGTTTTACAAATTCATCAAAAGGCTTGTGGCGGTGTGTACGAGACTCGAACTCGTGACCTCCTGCGTGACAGGCAGGCATTCTAACCAACTGAACTAACACACCATAAAAGAGCCTTGTTCTGAATTGCGAGTGCAAAGGTAATGATAATATTTTATTTCTCCAAAACTTTTAATGTGTTTTTTCTAAAAAAAATTGCATCAAAATAGCATCATTGTATTTTTCGCCATCAAAAAGCCACCCTTCCAATTGTGTTTTAATGCTGAAACCCAAAGAGTTAAATAGATTTATTGAAATTTTATTATCATTTCTTATTATAGCATAGATTTGCGCCAAATGTATTACTCTATGACTATATTTAATAACCTTTAGTAATGCCGCTTTTGCAAAGCCACGATTTCTAAACTCACTCATTATAACTATTCCTATTTCAGCCCGACGATGTTGCGGATTGAAATCAACCAAATCTATCATCCCTACACAAGTCTTGTCTGAGTCTACAATCATTAACCTCACTTGCTTATCAGCATAGATATCGCCACTTGAATTAGCAATATAATCATGAAGCAGGAAACGGGAATACGGCACATTTGTAATGCCTACATTCCACAACTTATCATCATTTTCAATATGATACAGTAATTCTAAGTCTTCAGGCTCTATTGCCCTCAAAGTAACCTCCGGTAGTTTATCAGTTTCATTCATTGCGCATCACCTCCTCAGCTGTTATTAATAAGTTATCATAATATGTACCAATAGATATATGTTTCATTGGACAACTTGCAAAGATACTCAATACATGAGAATAATTATAAACAGTCATGTCATAAACAACATATATCATTCTGTCTGGATCTGAATGAATTGTTTTCAGATGACCTTCAGGACAACTATCCTGACTAGCATTTACATATTCTGCATCCAATCCATTATTAAGTACTATATTCTTGCATTGCTCAAGCATATCCTTTCCACCTATAAACATATATGCGACTATTGGGCAGTTTCCTTTTTCTCTGAATCCTAACGATTTAGACATACTGAACAATCCATTTTTTATAAGTGCGACCATAGCCTTAAAAAATATAGCCGCCTTAACTGGTAAATTTATCAAATAGGATGAATTGCAATAGTGTTTTCGCATAAATATAAGCATTGACTCATAAAACACATGCACATACCTAAAAGATGTCTTTTGAGTGCTTTCTCCTTTATAATGAAGTATACATAATGGCAGATACCAATTTTTCCATCCATTTTCCAAAAGACGACAACTCAAATCTATATCCTCACCATACATAAAATAATCTTCGTCAAGTCCACCTACTGAATTATATGCCTTACGGCGAATCATAAAGAACGCACCACTGATAACCTCTATAATATGTGGCTCATCCCATGATAAATAACTCATGTAGTAATGTGCGAGCTTATGATGTTTGGGGAATCTTGCACACAATCCACTCATTTTATAAAATGCAGTCATAGGAGTAGGTAATCCACGTCTGCTTTCCATAGCATTGCTACCGTCAGACTTCAGCATCTTCACGCCTAAAGCTCCAGCTTCAGCATGTGTCCTCATAAAGTTTAACGCATTGACAATTACCCCTTCTCCAACAATTGTATCAGGATTAACCATCAGCACATATTCTCCGCAACACTGCTTTATGCCTATATTATTAGCACGTGAGAATCCCATATTATGCCCACAGTGAAGAAATCTTACATTGGCAAATATAGGCTTTAAATATTCAACACTTCCATCATCAGAATGATTGTCAACAACAATAACTTCAGACTCTATTCCTTCCAAAGCCTTAGCTAACGAGTGAAGACACTGTCTCAAATAGTACTTCACATTATAGTTTACAATTATTACTGACAGAAGCATTATTGCTATCCTTTCATCCTTTCGTATTCAAAGTTGCATCTTTCAACTGTTGGGAAGATAAAAAAACTTACAAGAAACAATATTATTCCCATATATCCAAAAGCAACATTCATATACATGTAATACAAAATAGCATTTACAATCATTGGCAGTTGCAACATTCCCAAGCGTACAATAGCCCATGCTATAAAACTAGAATGATTTTCTGTGGTATCTGATAATATACCATTACGTATTTTCTTGAATTTAAATAGACGTAATGATACTGGAATTAAACATATTGTTATTATTTCCATTATTGAAGTCATTATGAAATCAGAACTTTTGTCATCATGCATAATCCCTACATTATTCAACCAATCGTTTTCGCCAAAGACTATTATTGCCAAAGTAAACGCCAACACGATAAAATAATTGATTGTGAGAATCTTTTCTGCTTGTTTCATTGTTTAAATGGTGTTCTGTTTAATATTGAGCGACCCAGAGTAACCTCGTCAGTATATTCCAATTCATCACCAACAGAAATACCTCGAGCTATAACACTTAGTTTAACATCATATTGCACAAGTTTCCTTGATATGTAAAAGTTTGTTGTATCTCCCTCCATTGTAGAACTTAATGCGAGTATAACTTCCTTAACATCTCCTTTACTAACTCTGTCAACCAATGACACTACCTCTATATCACCAGGGCCTATACCATCCATTGGCGATATTATTCCACCAAGCACATGATAAAGTCCATTAAATTGTTGTGTCTTCTCAACAGCCATGACATCCTGAATATTCTCAACAACACATATAGTTGATGCATCACGACGAGTATCAGAACATATAGGGCATACGTCTGTATCACTTATATTATGACAAACTCTGCAATACTTCACTTCATGCTTCAAAGTCATTATTGAATTACAGAATTCATCAACATCAGTGACATCACGTCTCAACATATTTAATACTAGACGCAAAGCTGACTTACGCCCTATACCAGGTAGTTTAGAGAATTCACTTACGGCTTTTTCCAATAAGGCCGAAGGATAAGTTTCGGACATATAATATTCCTAAGTACTATTTTGTATTATAAATATATACCTATTCCTACTTTAAGTCCGATAGTAGAATACTGGCTATGATCCTTAAGACTCTGGTCATAGTATATAGCAGGTTCTATTGTAACGGTCTTACTTATGAAAAAAGCATATCCAACTTCAACTCCTGGCATAAAGTCATTATAGTGACCAGTATGCACATATTTCGCACCTGCTCCAAGGAAGATGCCGTTTTGCTCAATATAATAGCGAGCGCCCGCACCTACCTCATAATGGTTTGGAATAAGATCATTTGAACTTGTTTGATAACCTACTTGTGCAGAAAGCATGATGTCATCTGTAATGAAATATCCAGCCTTTGCCTGCAAACCAAGATTAAGTTCATCCGCACCATTATAACTCAAATTCAAACCTGTAAGCGAAGCTCCGCAATACATTTTACCTTCCTCAAATTGTGCACTTGCACTAACTGTCATCAGAAGAGCGGCAAAAACCATTAATAGTTTCTTTTTCATAATCTGCATTTAGATATATAAATATTTTACTATATGTATAGATTTTTATTCTTATATTACCTTTCTATACAATGCAAATATAGGCATTTTTTTACGAACATACAAATTTCTCAACACTATTTCACTAAAAGACTACTAGTTCTTTTCAGCTTAGAATTATATAAATAGACATAACTACACGCTAGCAAAATTAAATTAGTGAATATTTAATTCCGGCAACGGGTATTACCATAGTTAACTAATAGCTTCTGATACCATAACAAAACTTCCTCCGTTAAATTTAAAACAAACTTTTTTATTACATTTATAACTAAGAAAAAAATAAAAAGATTCCAAAACTTTTAAAAATGTGAAATAACCTCCACTAGCAACATAAACACCTGATTAATAATATGTTACCGGTGGAGGTATACATCCACTAACCTCCACTATCCTCCACGTTTTTGTAAACAATAAAGAATTAGTTGATTATTATTAAAAATAAATCTGATTTTTTTAAAATAATATAAATTCAAATATGCTTACAATGCTTACATGATGTCATGTCACAAAACAATATTAACCAAAATTCATTAGTACAAAGGTAAAGTGATATCATCAAGTTTCCATTCCTACGATGAAAAGGTTACGTTTCTACGATCAAAAGTTTCCATTCCTACGATGAAACGTTTGTGTTTGATCGTTATAAAGTTTCTAATCCTACGATCAAACGTTATCTGTTTTGTCGTGCTAACGTTTTTACTTTATCGATAAACAAATTCACTTGTTTTTAAATACAAATTTATATAGAGCTATTGGCACTTCCGCAAATGAGATGATTCTACTTGAAATATACAAATCTTACTATCTAAAGCAAGCTTCTTAAGCTCTATCTTCATCATAAACAAAGAATACACGATAGTAAAACAAGGTAAAATGTAAAATATATTTGAATTAAATTTATTTCAAAGCAATACAAGTAAATGTAGCAACATCCAAATATTTCTTAATAGTTTACAAAAACGTGGAGGATAGTGGAGGTTAGTGGATGTATACCTCCACCGACAACACATTATTAATCAGATATTTATATTACTAGTGGAGGTTATTTCCCATTTTTGAAAGTTTTGGGATATTTTCATTTAAAATAATTGAGCATGTAAAAGAATACTCATCAATAATTTTATTTATAAGTATGTTGCCTCACTTTACCAGATTGGTTGTTATTCATTCTTACACGATGTGTGTACAGAAAAAACTGTAATATCCATTTTTTAAAATCTGTCTATTAAGAAAACCTAATTTGGCTTACTCAGAAAAACATTAACTATAAGCAGTACAAGACATTCATGATCAAGCATTTCTAGTTCCACAATATAACATTTGCACCATGACGCTATTAAAAATTTTCTTAATCAAAAGTTGGTAACACTCATCAAGTCATTTAGTTAAAGTACTATAACTATTTTGGTGAATCATATTTTTCATTTACCTTTGCCTGTTAAAAAGGAAAACCAGTATATGGCAGAAGATAAACTCAGACTAATGCAGCAACTAGTTGCTCAACTTAATAAAGCTGCAGACGCATACTACAACGGACAAGGCGAACTCATGACAGATTATGAGTGGGATGCCATGTTCGACAAAGTTAAGCTATTAGAAGCTGAGACTGGTCAACATTTTCCTGACTCTCCAACCAATCGCGTTTCCGAAGACAACATAAAAGGCAATAAAGAAGAACATGAATTTGCCGCACTGTCACTTGCAAAAACAAAAGATCCTCAAGAACTAGCAAAATGGGCTGAAAGTAAACCCATTTGGTTAAGTTGGAAACTTGATGGATTAACATTGGTAGTTACTTTTGACAATGGCACATTGACAAAAGTTGTCACTCGAGGAAATGGACATGTTGGAACTAACATAACACATTTAGCAACAGCTATAGATGGCATTCCTCAAAATATAAATTATGATGGACATGTTGTTATACGTGGAGAATGCGTAATCAGCTATAAAGATTTTGAACAATTCAATATTGAAAGCGAAGAAGAATATGCTAACCCAAGGAATCTGGCATCTGGTTCTCTTACATTAAAAGATGTAAACGAAGTGAAACGCCGCCACCTAAAATGGATTCCTTTTACATTGGTATATACAGATGAGGAAATCATATCATGGGGGGCCAGAATGGATTGGCTTGAAAAGAATGGCATGAAAGCTGTCGAAAGACAATTTATAGAAAATCCAAATCTGGATAATATAAATAAGGCTATTGACAACTGGACAGCAAGAGTCACAGGAACTTCTAAAGGTGATATTAATGAAGGTAACTCTAATCCCTACCCTGTTGACGGACTTGTGATTACATACGATAATACAGAATACGCACAAACAGGTAGTGTCACAGGACATCATGCTACCCGTGCTGGATATGCTTTCAAATGGAAAGACGAAAGCGCAGAAACAGAATTGGACCACATAGAATGGAGTTGTGCAGCAAGAACAATTTCACCTGTGGCAGTTTTCCTACCGGTAACGTTGGAAGGTACCACTGTAAAGCGTGCCTCATTGTGTAATATCAGTGAATGTGAGCGATTGAATATTGGCGAAAAAGGTTCTCTCATTAGCGTAATAAAAGCTAACAAGATTATTCCTAAAGTCATTAGCGTTGACAAAAAAGTTGGTTTGTTGCAAATTCCTGATAAATGCCCGGTATGTGGTTCACCTACAGAGATAACAATAAGTCCTGCTAGTCAGACAAAGACTTTACATTGCACAAACCACAAATGTCCAGCCAAACAACTTAGAAAGTTTGCCAGATTCGTAAGTAAGGACGGCATTAACATTGACGGCATTTCAGAACAGACTGTCGCAAAGTTCATTAATCTAGGATGGGTGAAGGAATATGCAGATTTGTTTAAGTTGAAAGATCATGCATCTAAATTGTCTTTCATGGAAGGATTTGGAGAAAAGAGCGTACAAAACTTACTAAAGTCTATTGAGGCTGCACGTAATGTTGAGGCGCATCATCTGTTATATGCTCTCAGCATTCCATTGTGTGGACAAGATGTATGCAATCGCCTTCTCAAAGTTTATCCGTTGCAGCAGTTAATAGAAATTGCAAGTGGAAACTGCCAAGAAGTTGTTGCCGGAGGAGATTCTCCTTTCGCTGTCATTTCAGGAATAGGACCTGAAAAGAGCGCACGAATCGTTGAATGGTTTCACGAAGAGGAAAATCAAACTATTGTAACCAACCTTCTCAAACAGATAAATGTCACACAGGAAGAAAAAGCAACCGAAGGTGACTTATGCAATGGACTTACATTTGTAATAACGGGTGATGTATACGAATACAAGAATCGCAATCAATTAAAAGCATACATTGAAAGTCAAGGAGGAAAGGTAACAGGGAGCGTGAGTAAATCAACAAACTATCTTATAAACAATGACTTACTATCCGCCAGCTCAAAAAATCAAAAGGCCAATCAACTTGGCATTCAAATAATTTCGGAAAAAAACTTCATAGATAAATTCACACAAGTAAATAAATAGGCCCCATACGACTCATGGTAAATTTTAAGAGAATTATTTTAACTACTATATATATAATATCATTAGTGTCCCGTTAAAATTGGGACGAGTTAAAAATTAAACGAAAGCTGACCGTCGAGGTCACATCGATCTTTGTCATATTGAACATTAGTTGATTCTAAGAGATCTCTCAAATGGGTTTTATCAGTGAGTGAGATGCTGAGAATTTGCAGTACCTCGTATGTGCTTCTTGACAGGTGCATATCATGCTGAATAATGGCAACCAGACAGTAAGCACATATAGCAGAATAAATCTGAATGCGCACTGCGTTCTCTGTTGTTCCCCAGAACTTTTTGATCTTCAAATGCTGCTTGATCCACTTGAAAAATAGCTCAACTTTCCATCTGTTGCGATATAGTTCTGCAACCTGAAGCGCTGAGATATCCATCGCATTGGTGATGAATATGAACTCCCGTTTTTGCTCCCCATCCCAGTATCTGACGAGACGGAATTGTTCAGGATAGTACTTATGAGGATAGTGCCCTGTTAGTTCTATAGTTGAATCCGACAGGACATTCTTAGGAAGTCTGCGCTTCCATTTGACAGCCTTGTATTTCAGGTTCTTCTTGGCTCTGACAACAAACTTTGCTTTTACTAAATGAATGTGATATAGACTTTTAAAGTCGTTATAGCCACGGTCAAATATGTAGTAAGCACTTGGTTCATAGGGAATTTCCTTCATCGCTTTAGAATCGTGTACTTTAGCCTCGGTGATATGGAAGAACTTTGGAATCTGAGTTTCCACGTCATACAACGTATGGACTTTTATGCCGCCTTTCTTCTTTCTGAACTTGGCCCACCAGAACACATTCAGACACAAGTCTATGGTAGTTGAATCAAAAGCATAGACGTTCCCACCGAGTTTGAAAATATCGGTTGCACGTTTACGTTGAGCTTCATCCACCAGAAAGTAAGCATACTCTTCAAAAATATGATAGTCTCGCTCCTGGTTGGATTTTGCCAAGGTTGTTTTCGATACGTTCTTGCCAAGTCCGAGATAGTAGAGTTTGCCTTTGTGGGCTTCCAATGCCACTATCAAATCTCGCAGACTTACTCGATTGGAGAGTTGACCGAACATCAGACAAAGTAGCTGGTTCCAACAAGTGAAATGCTTCACATATCGGTTTCCTTGATACTTGTCTACGATGCGTCTAAACTTATCTTGATTCAAGAAAGATATCAATTGTGCGAAAACGTACTTTTCCTTATTCATGCAGATCTATTCTTTGATCTGCAAAATTATGAAATCAAATCGTCGCGCACGAAAAATCTCTGTAATTAACTATGTTTCAATACTTTCAAAGAACAATTTGTGATTTTAACGGGACAGCAATGTAATTGAAGGTTTTATCATATTTTATTCTCATTTTAGGATTGACATTGTTAACATTAGGTTGCAGTGATAATTCTATTTTGGAAAGTGAAGGCAAGTTAGAAGATTCACTTTCTATGGATTTCTCATGCTATACCAGTAAATCTACAGCTACTCGCGCCAATAGCAATTATCTTATTGATGGGACTAACAATACGACTATTCCAAATGGTAATTCGATTGGAACATTTTGTTTCTATCAAGGTTCAACCAAATGGGATGACATAACATCTCATGTAGCGTCTTTTATGAATAACCAGCAGATGGTGGCTAAGACATCAAACAACACTGTAAGCTTCACTTACTCACCTACCAAATACTGGCCTAATAATGCTAATGACAAACTGAGCTTCTTCGCCTACTATCCTTGGAATAATCTTTCAAACGGTAGTTTAGGTATCGGTATTGAGAATATAGAAGACGCAAGCAAGATGTGTGTAAGAGTTAATGTCAAGAATACCCCCAGTGAACAAATAGATTTTATGCTTAGCGATTTGATAAAAGACAAGACCTACCAAGATACAAACAATGAAGGGAAAGTGAGTTTTGTGTTTCACCATATACTAAGTCTTGTAAATATAAAGCTCATCATTGATAATGAGATGAAGAGCATAGCAAAACTTAACGTTAACAGTGCCAGTATATCTGGACTATATAATGCCGGCACTTGTCATCCTAGTTATGACCAAAGTTCTACAAAAACTGCGTTCACGTGGACACCATATTTCAAGACAGGAACTTCAACTCAACAATATGCACTTGATGCTAGTTCCATATCTTCCACAAGTTCTAGCCAAACAGGGAATATACTGCTAATAGTTCCCCAGCAACTGAATACAAACGTGATATTCACAATCAACTATGATATAATATTTATCGACAGTAACGGTAACGAAAAATACAGATACACAAACAATGAGGAAAATGTTGTACTGAAAAACAGCGGAAACATAACAGAATGGTTATCAGGAAAAAGATACAACTATACATTTACTTTAGGTTTAAAGCCAATAAAAATGGATGCAACCTATGATGAATGGTCTAATAGTGGATACGACGCAGATATAAAAAATACAAATTGACGAATTAAGAAATGAAGATAAGACGACTATATATTACATTCATACTATGCGCTTTTTGCGTAATTTCATGCACAGAAAAGAGTGATATCGCCGATAATAGTTATTCAAATAACATCAGCGATACAGCTATTGGCATTTCTGCAGAAACAGACAGTATGAAGACTCGTAGCGTAACATCATCACCATTCTCCATAGAAAGCAGTGCCGACCTGCAAGCAAACGGCTTCAAAGTTTACGCATACTATCATGGCACTAGCAATTTCGTTAATGCCAGCCAATGCCTTTACACACTTATGGATAGTGTAAACGTAAAATATAACAACGGTGCATGGGTTTATGATGGAGACACTAGGTATTGGCCTACTGGAAAGAATATGCTTTCTTTCTTTGCTACATCATATAACCCTAACTTAGGAAGCGGTCAATTAACTTTAAACAAGAATACGAATACCGGTAATCCTGAAATAACTTACATTGCATCAACAGACTTAGATAAACAGGAAGACATTCTTTGGGGAACCAGAAGTAACGGAATGCCATACACTAACGAGACAAGGCCTAGTGACGAAACAGTACACTGGCACTTCAAGCATGCTCTTGCCAAAATTATACCAGCGATTTCAAGCACACTATACACAGAACCATACTCTACAACGGTAACATATTCAGCGACTTCACAAGGATTGGATTACATCCAGACAAAATATCTCATTAAGAGTATTACCATTTCAAACGCTAATAAACAAGCTACGCTTTCTTTGCAAAATAGCACAGCGAATACACCTACATGGAATAATAAGATTGGTACTATTGATTATCTTTTAGACACAGAATTAAATAGTGATATAAGATACACGCAAACAACAGATCAAACAAATAGTTATAATTGGAATAAAGCAGGCATATATACGACAACAACGACATTATTACCAGAAAGGCAATATCTTACTTTGATACCCAAACTAGCTGCAGAAAATGGTAATTTAAGAATAAGTATTACTTATGAAACGCTAACACAGATTACTGAGCAAAAACAAACTAGAAATGTAATTTGGTGGTGGTATAGTGATTGGTCCAATGTTGGTTCACCAACAACAACATATTCAAACAAAGAAAACACTATTTCTAGTGATATAAATACAGATTTCATTGGAGGTAGAAAATATCAACTTAATATTAATATTCAAGCAAATTACCTTGAATTGACAGCAACCCCACAACCATGGGAAGACGTTTCACAAGTAATTGACACGGAAACAAATCTTATTACTATAGCCCCAGGTGGTGGTATAGAATTTGACGCTGTACAATATGGAGATTCTATTGACAGGACAAACGGTATTGTTTATTTAAGAAACAAGACTTGTGCACTTAATT
>OBMA010000780.1_pt1 | contig 19400 bp, 5 predicted proteins | sample 1539141 | NCBI WGS metagenome assembly OBMA01 (sample SAMEA3991484, study PRJEB22521) | metagenome | biome: anthropogenic terrestrial biome; feature: sewage plant; material: raw primary sludge | place: Sweden | collected 2012-09-26 | reverse complement strand
GATGGAATCTCGTGACTGGAGTTCAGACGTGTGCTCTTCCGATCTTGGAGAGTAGATGATTTCAACGAAAAAATAGATGAAGAAATAACAGAAGCTATTAATGATGATATTGACGAGCAAGAAGATACAGGTGGTCTAAAGATCCCAACAAAGTATTATGATTTTAAAAGCACAAAGGTCTCATTTGCCTGTGAAGTTGATGGTCACAAACTAAGAGCTGTAAAAGACACTTGCTTATATTGCTATCTTCCTGCAAAGGACGCAACATGGGGATTGAAATTCCTTATGAATACGGATATGATTCCTAATGGTGCACGAGACGATGTTGAAGTGGATTTTTCTAACTCAACAAATGTAAATGAGACTATTGCTAACATTGCTGGCTCAAAATTATTTGAATGGATTTTAAAATTAAATAAATGCGGAGAATATGAGTTGGATTCGGTTTTCGACTTAGTCCCTAATTTTGCTTCACTCAAGAGTGGAAGGTTGAAATATAAAGAACTCATTAATTCCTTTGAAAGTGGCTTTGTAAACAGAGTAAAAACAGACGATCTGATTTCCACTCAAGATGGGTGTATCTGCTTGCAGGATGTTGTTCTTGACAAAACAGGTCTTGCTTCAAGTGGAATAATGAATGATGAAGAGTTTCTTAGATTTTCAAATAATGATAGTAACCACCTGCCTGTCTTAGAATTACGCAACTCAAAATCTTTTGAGACATTTGCAGAACAATACTTACGCAAGTTTGATATTGAAGAGAACATCTTCGATAAAGATAGTCTGCGTGAGATGATTAATGAGGAAGAGTTCCAAGAATGGTTGAAAGTACAGGAAAATAATAATAAATTCTTAAAGTTTCTCTTGGATAAAGAATATCTTGAGGATCTCCTTGACGAAAATATTTTTTTAGAAGAAGAGGGCGGTTTATATAAGGCATCAGAATTATTCTATGATATTGATAATTATTTAGTTGACTTAAAAGCTTTTACTAATCACATCTGCTATTTTTCTCTTGACACTCGAGAATTTTTTAAAGGAAATCAGAATTGGAATGATATAGTTGAAGACAGCTTTGCTACGTTTGATTGTGAAGTTTTCGTAAACGATGTATTATTGTCAAGCTCATATATATCTGATACTAACGAGAAGCTTAATGATAAAGATACATCAATCCATTTCTTTAAGTTCCTTTCGGAAAATGTATCTTTTGACGACAACTACACTTCTTTACCTTTTATATCAGATAGTGATGAAGTTGAAGAAGACTTTGAAGATAAATTTGTATTCCTTAAATCAGAAAAAGGACATGCGGTTTTCAAAGAAGAATGGTTGTCCTCTGTAGATGTTGCGTTTGTTTCACCTGACTATAGTCAAGAAACAAAGAAGTACTTTGTAGATTACTTTGGGGTACAACAGTTCTCTGATGAGATTGTTGTTAAACAAATTATCCTATCTGAGGACTATCATGATACTATAGTTGGTGATATTAACGAGAATTATAATATAAGTAAGTCATTCGTTGACTATTGTTATGCTCACAATGAGTTCTTTGAAAGTGGCTCCTTGCGCAATTATTCCCTTAGTGTTTTTGATATTAATGGTGAAAACGTGTGGTGTTTGAGTGAAGATCATATATATTTCCTTACCGATATATTCGAAGATTATTCAAAGAAAGAGTGGCTTGACGATGATTGGATGTATTCTTTGGATTCTGATTATTTTAATGGAATTACCAATAGGGCAGACCTCAAAAAATTTATTGAGCAGAAGTTTTGGGTCGAGGAATTGTCTGACAAGAGTTTCTATATTGATGTAGTTAAACGAAACCTAAAGAGTATTATAGTCAATACGAGTGGTAATAATGATGGTGATGGCAAAAAGAACATTGACTTCATTAAATTCCTTGATGACAACTATAGCCTTATCTTTGAGGAAGAGAAAGATAGTGCTGTTTTTAGTGGAATATATCTCGTATCAGATGAGATAAGCAATCTGAATGTTAATTCAAATGTTTTTGTATATAATCCGGAACTTGCAGATATCATGGATAGAAGTTGGTTCCCAGAAGATGTTGTGTATCTGTGCAATAAGGGATATGGCGATTCAAAGGCATTGAAAGCTATTGGCTGTAATTCCTTTAACTTCGGTTCGTTCTATGATGATGTTATCGTAAAAGAGCTTGACACAATTAATGATAACATTGATACAAAAGAAGATAGCATTGCATTGCATAATTTCATTATTGAACATTTGGGCGAATTGACCACGAATCAACAGGATAAGATGAGTGGTGCAAAGGTTTTCCTATATGGCAACGATGAACCTGTAGCCACAGCAAGCGGTCATAAGACTCTTAGTGCAAAGGCCAAGGAATTGTTTGAAATAGGACTTGTAGAATTTGCTGATTTAGACCTCATAGATCCGGACTATAAGCCAGAGCAGAATAGTGAGTATTGGGAAACTCGACTTAATAACACCAAGTTTACTATAACCCACTTCTATTACTGGCTAAAAGATAATATAGATACATTCAAAGACACATTGCAAGATGTTGATTTGAATATTAATTTCTGGCGTTGGCTAAAAGTTAATGTTGATAATAAACAGTTGGAGAATATTCCTGCTCTTCCTGTAGTGTTGAAGGATGGTACTATAAACAATGATTCTACAGCTGTATATTTTTCTGATGAATATATGGGAGCTTCAGGTATTGAACAATCTGTATTGAAGTTTGATGAAAATGCCTTGTTTATTAGCCCTGACTATATATGTGATGACGAAGATATTGAAGACTGGAAAGATTTCTGGATAAAGCAAGGTATTAAGTATGAGATAGTTGATATTTTGATTGAAACTATTATCCCTAATCTTGAAGACATTGAGGATGAAGGACTCCCTAAACTTATTGCAGACAATAGGGATGCTCTTGAGAAGAATTATGAGGAGGATGGCCTAATCTCACATCTGACAACCCTTCGTGTGAAAGGTCTTGATGATGAGTTCTATAGTATAGATGAGACTATATATGTAGATTGTGAAAAGGATGAGCCATTCCCTTATGTTGAATTGCCTAATCAGATAACCTTTAAGACTCGTGAAGAACGTGAGTTAATAAAAGATATCATAGAAGAGGTAAATAGTGACTTCGTTGAAACACTCAGCGAATGGCAACAACGCAAACTAGATCGCTATCTTGAAATGCAAGCTGATGATAATGAATCTATACGGAGTTTCCACTATCAGTTTATTGATGATCTTTCTGTAATACGAAATACAGGAAAGGATAGTCTGAAGGAAATAGAAGGGATTGAAAAAATTTACCTTCTCAATAAGGATGATGAATTTTGTGAACCTTCAACATTGACGATGGGTTCTGTGTATAAACCGTTCTTTGACTTTGAAGGTTGTGGCATTGACTCTTTAGAATATGTAAATGACTCATATATTGAAGAATGTTCGGACTATCCAGGCAGATTGTTCCGCGCATTGAAGGTTCATTGTGATATACAACAAGATGATTTGGAATTCCTTGAAAGCAGAGAATGTGCCATATATTTCTGGAGCAAATACTTAACAAAGAAGGAAACTAATATTTCACGAATAAAGGATTTCTTAGATGATAATCTCTTCAATGATATTACATGTATTCCTACAAAGGATTACATGAAGACACCTAGTGACCTTTATTATGGAGCTGAAGTATCAAGATACGTCAAAGCAATTGAAGATTGGGAAAACAAGGTTCCTCTCAAAGAACTCCCTGAGATAAATTTCTCAGATGGTACAGCAATATTTAAAAAATTGCCATTCAAGGAATCCTTAGATTTTCATGATGCATTGTATGCTCTTGTTAATATCCCAGGACAGGAACGTAGAACTCAATTGTTACAGTGGATGATTGATGACTACGATAGCTCTTATGATGACAAGATTAATGAGTATCGTGAGGATGAGCATGCTGTATGGAATAACAACAAGAATGAATCTATACAAATCAAGCAATTATATGCACTTGATTATTGGGAGAAGACCCTTGAACAATATTTTGGTACTAATCCACGTATCGTAAATAAAGCATATTTCCCTTCTGGCGATGCATTCAAGGAAGCATGTGATATTCTTCAGATTCAAACAATCACACTCGATGATTTGGATATGGAGCCTGTCGAAAAGAGAGTTTATTCAGCAAGAGATACTAATCATCGCTTGTATGCGTTGGGGTTTGCTGCACTTATAGATCCAGATAATTGGCAAGAACTATATAACTCATACAAGGAGAAACTTGATGATGTTGTATTCTATAAGTGTAAGTCTATTCTTATTCAATATAAGGAAGATGCCGAGATTTGTCAGGCCTTAAAGAAATTCTATCACAAGCCCAATACTACAGATTTCTACTTTGTTAAGGATCTGGATGACAAACTTGTTTATGAGAGTTATGTAAAGGAATTTACAAAACACCTTGGCATAGATGAAGATGACATTCCTTTTGACTTAGCAAAGATTATCATGGATAGCCAAGAGTCTGCCTTGGAAAATATTATGAAGCAGAATTCTTTGATGCTTGATGAAGAATTTAAAGATGCTATGGATGAGTTGATTCCGGGCATTAAGCGAGAACTGTCAGGTAATGAAGCTCAAGAAGATGAGATAGGCAGCTATCGTCCATCATTCACTACTCAGGAAAAAGAATATGACGAGGATGAATCCGACAACAATGACCATGATGAAGAAGGTATAACGGGAACAAATGTTCATGATGATTCTGAACATGGTTATGAGATTCTCAGAGAAGATGAATATGAATTCGATGAGGATGAAGAGTTAGAAGCTCTCAAAGAAGATGATGCTCCAGATGAGGTTGACTTTATCAATGCGACACGTGAAAGAATTATGATTGGTGGTGTCGAAGATGAAGTTGTATGTGAGCATTATCGTAGTGGTACATGGGTACGTGGACACATGAGAAATGGCTATTGGAGAAATGGCTATTGGAGAAATGATTCAAATGTCAGCACTCATACAAGAAGTGTTGGTTCACATGTAGGTAATTCTAATAGTGATGGAAATGTAAATAGTGGATATTCACCATTATCAAATACTCGTGATGAGAACTCATCTGTAGAAGAACAAAAGAAGACTCGTGCAGATAAGGGGGCAACTCATGATTATCCGCCAGCGCGTGAGCCGCGTGAAAGAAAGCTTCAGACACCATCTGCTCCAACAAAGGTTGGTGATGGTAAGCGTCCATATATCGATATGGGAGGATGGGAAGGTACAAGAGGGAATTATACCCCTTCTGCTCCTAAACCATACTCGCCAGATGATGTTCGTAACTTTGGTTCACATGGCGTAACAAGAACGCTAGACATTCTTGAACCAACAACGTCTGAGATTGATGAGATTAACAGCATACTTGGAGAAGATTTATCCTCAGAGCAGGTTGCTGACCAAAATTATCTTGCTCAGCTTCGTCTTTACAATAATCTTGTAAAACGTGGTATGACACCTGATGAAAGCAAAGTTGATTTCGTTCGCAATGCTCACATAAAGAATGAACATACTATTGGTGGTGGTAAATATATACATAAGTGTAGTGCCGCTGGTGGCATTATGTATCTTTCTCCTGCAATATGGAACAAGATTGCAGATGACCGTTGTGTAGTTTGTGTATATCTCGGAGCTAAGTCTAATGAATTTATGTATTTCAATTCGATAGATGACATACTTAAATGGATAGATGAAGATGATATCGTTATTAAACTAACAGGTGCGGAGAAAGCAAATGTAGTTGAAGAACTTTACTCAGGAGTGCTACGTGGTGTGAAAGGAACAGCTTATACTCTTGTTAGAATTAACTCTAATGAGAAGTATAATTCTCTCTTTGCACAACTTCCTTCTAATGAAATAAATAATACGGAGGAGAACGAAGATGAGTATTAATAAAAAGGTTAAGAACTATCAGTGTTTCTTCTCTGATCAGGTAAGAGAGGCTGAGATGGAGCAAAAAAATACAATAAAAGCTCCGATGAGTCAGCTATTCAGAAAGGAAGATATTCTTGTTGGCTATGTGGAACATGTCAGTGAGAAACTTGGTCATGTAATATTGAAATTTCCGAAAGACAAAGCCCCTCGACTGAAAGTGCAAAAGTCTATAATGGTAGTAAAAAAAGGTGCTAAGGAGGCTCTTGGCGTCAGACTATATGATTGGAATTGTTCATTTTTGGACTTCTGTAAAAAGATAGAGTATCACTCAAATCCGTCAGATATTTTGCCTTTATACTATCAGAAAAAGTCTGATACAACATATGACTACGTTGGTTGTACCGGTGTAAGTGTCGCACTTTTTGATTTGTTCTCGAAAAAGGTAGCTGAAGGTAAGTCGCTCACGATACTACTGTTCTCTCCATTCCCTCCTGTTGATTATTTTAATAACATGGTTAACTTTTTGGAAGTGTACCATGATATACCTGAGCAGTTAATCGAACCAAAAATTGACTACGAAGACTGGCATCCAGAGGAGTTGGAGTATAATCCAAAGAATGAAACTTTCATACCTGACACAATCATTCAAACACTAAATGAAGAAGATTGCTGTGTATTACAAGGTCCTCCAGGAACTGGTAAAAGCTATACAATAGCGCATATTATCGCTAAATATCTTGATAACGATAAAACAGTATGCGTAACTACAATGGCTAATAAGGGGCTAATTGAACTTGTTCAGCAGCCACCTTTATTACCATACCTCGAAGCAGGCAGGATATCAAAGTCAAATTTATCCGCCGATGAACGAAGAACAGTAAAAGGTTTAAAACCTATAAAAAAAGGATTTGTTGTACCTAATGGTGAACTGTTTTGTTCTACAAACTATGTGTTATCACAGGCATACAATTCACAGAATCTAGTGGATGACGGATTGCCTAATTATGACATAGTTATTATTGAGGAGGCTTCTCAAGCATTTCTTGCTTCTATCCTTGCCTTTAAGAAATTGGGTAGAAAATGTTTGATAGTGGGAGATCCAATGCAGCTTCCTCCTATTATTAGCAATCCCAAAAAGAGCCTTTACAAAGCATGGAATGTTAATACGCAGGTTGAGGGACTAAAAACCTTCGCACTTGGTACAGATGTGAAGTCTTACAGAATAACAACAACATTCCGATTGACTCCTGCTAGTGCAGAATTGACAGGTATGTTTTATAGCAATAGATTTAAATCAGTTCAAAAAGAACAACTAGATTTCTCGGCTTGCCCTCAAAAATATTTTCCAAAGGGAGGTGGCGTGATTTATTGTTACACTCAGGACTTTACAAACGGAACCGTATCTGGTACAGGTTTGGATATTGTGTCAAAGGTCGTTGGTTATATGAGTTCTAATTATCCTAATAGATCTATAGCCATTATTTCCCCTTTTAATGATACTGTAAAGCAATTGCAGAAAAAGTTTTTGACTGATACAACTATAGATAATTTTACAATAGAGACCATTGATAGAATTCAGGGTATGACTGTTGACCACGCAATTCTTTATGTGCCAGGGCGTAACCCTGGATTTGCCTTAGACGAGCGTAGGTTTAATGTTGCGACTAGTCGATCACGAAGTACAACGATGGTTATATCTGATATTCCCCTAACTGAGATGCATTCCATTTCACCAAAAGTATCTATGTTCTTAAGCAAATGTATTCAATGTGAATATCACACAAATACTACTCGAGATATTGATGATGCGCTTATTGAATCAATACTTGAAAAGAATGACATAAAAGCACTATACCCTGGTCTGGAATCCATTGTTGAACAGCTTATTGAAAGGAATATTTCATTTAGTAAAGAAGGTGATACAGAACTAACTGATGATAATGGTATTGTTGTTGCAACAGCAGGCATGATTTTACTTGAAAAAAAAGTAGCTATAGATCCTATAGACTCAAATTCTCAGGTGGAATTTGAGAAGCGAGGATTTTCAGTCATTTTTTCTGATGATTTTGATGTAAACAAACTGTAGAAGATTAAACATAGGTATAACATATAGACAAACAAATAAAACGTTGATTATGAATGAGATTACAGATAATAGCCATATAGAGGAGAATGCACTTGAACTAAGAGCTATTCCTGATTTGTATGACAAAAATTTCTTCATCCCCGACTACCAGCGAGGATATAGATGGGGTACTCGACAAGTAGAACAACTCATGGGTGATCTTACCAACTTTTTTGAAAAAGGTAAAGGAGAATTTTATTGCCTTCAGCCAATTGTCGTAAAAGAACTTGATGAAAAAGATATAAAATCTTATGATTTGCACTCTGATGATGATGAGAATAGATGGTATGAAGTAATTGATGGTCAACAACGATTAACCACCATTCGTATTATCCTTGCTCTATTTTGCAATATCAAAAGAAGATTCAAATCAAAGTTTACTATCAAATATAAAACGCGTCCTCTCTTGGGTGAGATATTTAATTGCTTTATATATGATGATGACGTTGACCCTTATTCAATTTCTTTTGAGAATGAGCAACATCTTGATATTGATTCATGGCATATTCTACAAGCGACTAAATGTGTACTAAACTGGTTGAAAGATGGTGAGAAATGTGGTAATGGATTGGATTTCTTTGAAGGAACATTCCACGAAAATTTTACTCATGAGAAATTTATAGAAGACAAAAAGTCTGTTCAGGTCATTTGGTATGAACTTCGTGATGGAAGTGACCCAAATGAAACATTTAAGAGACTTAATGATAAAAAAGTTTCATTAAACAATGCTGAACTTATTCGTGCCATGTTTTTATCGGATTCTGCTGCATTTGAATGTGATGAAAATATTATAGAGGGTTATCCTGAGGAAGTTCAAGAAATTGTAAGAGAACGGGAACAAGCTAGAAAGCAATCTCATATTATTGAACAATGGGATATTATTGAGAAACAGCTACGCCAGCCGTCTTTTTGGGCGTTTATAAAGAATGATGCGTCCGATTTTGGCTATAGCAGCCGTATTGAATATTTATTTGATCTTATCTCAAAACGAGAATCCAACGAGAAGGATGAACTTTTTACTTATTTATATTTCGAACAAATTGTAAGAAATAAGAAAGTTAAGGGTCTTTGGGATTTATGGTTGAAGGTTGAAAGCAATTTCGCCACATTACTATCATGGTATCAAAATCGTGACTACTATCATAAGATTGGTTATTTAATCGCTGAAAAAGGCAATACTGTATTAATGGATTTGCTTGATAAATCTACCAAACAAAGGAAGTCACGTTTTTCTAAGAATATAGATTGGATGATTAAGCGTCACCTTATGCTAAACATAAATGACGATATATATACGTATAGTTATGATGATGGGAAACAGGCGGGTGCTCTAAAACGAATACTCTTTTATTTTAATGTGGAGTCTACTCGAATGGCTACTACTCAAGATAATTTCCCATTTGAACATTATAAGAATAAGAATTGGACCCTTGAACATATACATGCCCAAAATTCTGAACGTATAGATAGAACAGACAAAGCAAAATGGGCTGAATGGTTGGATGAGAATATAAAAGCATTAGAACATCTTGCCAATAGATTTGCAGAAGGAGATAATTACGATCCCCGGCTTCTTATTCAAGATCTGTCCGAAAAGAGAAAGGTCGTAAAAGAGAACAAATTTGTTTTCGATGATTTTTCAAAATGTTTTGATAGTGTTAATGCATATTACAATAATATGGCCATAGCAGAAGGTGGAACCCCTGAAATTCACAATATTTCCAATATGGCATTGCTTAGTGGCACTGTAAATACATCCATTAGTAATTCTGTATTTGAGGTAAAGCGTCAACTTATTATGGAAAATGATGCAAAAGGAGAATATATTCCATACTGCACAAGATTAGTTTTTCTTAAGTATTACAACAATAGTAAAGAAGACTTTTGTGTTCAACAATCTTTTTACTGGAGCGAACAAGATCGCGAGAACTACTTAAAAAAAATAAAAGCAGTCCTTAATCCAGTGCTTGAAGCCATAGAACCAGAAATAGAAACAATTAATAAAACTTCAGAATCAAATGAATAATAACGAAATAGGTGAACTGAAAACATTCTGCCAATTGTTGGATGAAGAGAACACAATTATAATACCAAAGGTTCAGCGAGACTATGCATATGGTCGTGTTGATCCCAAGGTTGAATCTGTACTTGATGGCATGTTGACCAATATATTAAAGGCTGTATGCGATGACGAAACAATTATACTTGATTTCGTTTATGGCGGTTCATACGTTAAGAAGAATAAAGTGGTTGCAGGGTTAATTCCGCTTGATGGCCAACAGCGATTAACAACCTTGTTCCTTTTATACTTCTATGCATCATTGCTTGGTGATGAAAGTGGAGAAGCAATCGACCAAAATGAAGTCTTGAAACTTACTAAGTTTAGATATGAAACTCGTCAATCTGCAACGGAGTTTTGTGCGAATTTAATTTTAAATATTCGTCAGAATCTACTTTTGAAATATCAATATGATAATCAAAACTTAAAAGCGTTAATTGTTGATGATGCTCTGTACCTTAGCACATATAATAGTGACCCAACCATTATATCAATGTTGAATGTATTGGATAAGATTGAAAAGAAATGCATTGAACTTAATGCTTGTAATCTTTCGCCATGTCTATGGAAAAGGCTTACTGATAGAAAAAATGTACAGTTTTATAAGCTCTCTTTGGAAAACTTTGGTCTTACAGATGACTTGTTTATAAAAATGAATGCTCGTGGAAAGAAGCTGACAGAGTTTGAAATCTTCAAATCAGATATGATGTCAACTATAAAAAGTGTATCAGAAAAGTTGAAATATTCATTTTCAACTAAGATGGACACTGAATGGGTAGATATTGTTTGGGATTATACAGAAAAAACAATTTCAAGAAAACAAGATGCACTTGAAGTCACTAATGATGCTGATAAAAAATATTCTATTCTTTTTCAGAATATATTCAAATTAGAGTTTTATCGCCGTGATATGCCTTCATTAGGTTATCAAGAACCTACAATTCAAAACATTTTAAGTGATGCAGACAATATCAATAGTGTCATAGATATGTTTGATACACTATATTCCATTCACAAGAAAGAGGGATTCAATGAATTATGGTATAGGTTCTTTTATTTTGATGACGAAGTTGTCGGTAAAGATAAAATCATTCGTTTGTTTTGGAAACAAAAAAAAAAGCCAGTATTTGAACTAGCTCTTAACGAGTCTTTATCTGTTCCTGAAATGGTTTACTTTTATTCATTGTATCTTCTTTATAAAAAGGGATATGATGAAGAAACAACAAAGCGATGTTTGAGAATTATTCATAATCTGATGACGGGAAATGTTAGAGCGGTAGATGCACGTACAGACAAACTCCATGGTTTTCTGACAGAAGTAAAGTATATCATCGATTGTAAAGGAATAGAAACTTATTATGATAAAGAAACGGAATTAATAATTGATGGAGAAAGCCACAAATTATCATTTCTACAAAATGTTTGGAACGAAGAATTCGTTAAGCAAAATTATTTGTTTCCAAATGACTATGAATTACTCATGAGATATGAAAATCATGACATATTATGTTGCTCACTTTCTCTATTTATGGATTATTCATTAAAAAATGATGATTTCAATGGCATGATTCCTATTTGTCTGTTAGATGCAACCAAACTAATTGACCTTTTGAATAAATTTGAAACATTATTCGGAAATGATTATCATAGCCATTTCAACCAACTTAGGACACTTTTTTTGGACAAAGAAATAGAATACATGCAGTTTGATCCATATATGGATAGAAACGATAATCGGAGATATTTCTTGATTTCGGAAAACCATTTAAGTGAGTTCTTTATAAAGAGTAATAATAGGAAAGATCAGATTAATATACTAAAGATTCTTGATAAAAATGATATACCAGAGAATTTCGGTTCGTTAGATACGTTGTATAAAGATTTTAGTATTAAAGACTGGAAATATTACATGGCTAAATACCGGAATCATTGTTTCCGTGAGAATGCGCGTTATGGAATCGGTGTTTGGGATAATAGAGATGAATACCCTCTTGACTTGATTATGCTCAATAGTTCACAACATAGTGAAGGAAATTTGGAATGGATGATGCTTACTAATATCCTATGGATAATTCTTGATAACAACAATGTATATAAACTTGATGATCATGGATGCAGCCCAATTGTTATCACAGCAAGTGCATCTTCAATTGGTTTTTCAAAAGGGAAATGGAAAGTTGAAACAGAATTAGATATTGTTACAAAAATACGTGATAATCACCCAGATTGGTTAATAACTTGTGATGATAATAATTCTTATACCATAGATTTTGCAGAAGGTTATGAAGAATATGATTATATTGAATTAGGACAGAGTATTGTTTCTCTTTTAGACCAGATTCAACAAGGTTCAGTAATTCAATAATTTATAATAATTATGTTACCACTTCACCAAGCATATGAAGTACGACAAGCCGTACTTGAATATATAAAAGCTACTTTTCGCTTCAAAGAAGCAAAGGTGGGCGATGCCTTCTATCGCTTTATAGAAGACCCTAAGAATGGGCTTTTCAAAGGTCCTTATGTGTCATTGAAAACACCTTTTGTTAAAGCAGATAAGAATGAACAAATACCTTTGGATATTCAGCCTAACTTCTTGCCTCATCTGCATCAGGTTCAAGCTTTTCGCAGATTGACTACTCATGATGGACATAAGCCACAGCCAACACTGTTAACTACAGGTACTGGCTCTGGAAAAACGGAATGTTTCCTTTTTCCGGTACTTGACTATGTGTATCAGATGAATCGTTATGAACATAGACAAGGCATAAAAGTAATTATCCTTTATCCGATGAACGCTCTTGCCAGCGACCAAGCAAAGCGTCTCGGTGAAGCTATATGGAATGACCCAAAATTGAATGGGAAAGTAACCGCAGGTCTGTTTATTGGTGAAGGAACAGATAAAAAGGACTTCCCTACTCAAATGGGCGAACATAATATTATAGAAAGTCGTGATGCGATTGTTGATACGGTGCCAGATATTCTGTTGACCAACTTCAAGATGTTGGATTATGGTTTGATGCAGCAACGCTTTATGCCATTATGGAAAGGCAACATCGGTGAAAAGGAACCGATGCTACATTTTATCGTGCTTGATGAACTTCATACTTACGATGGTGCACAGGGTACGGATGTAGCCAATCTGATTCGTCGTCTGAAACTCAAACTGAATCTGCCTGCCGAGCAACTGACACCGGTAGGAACGAGTGCCACGATAGGTAATGGTGAGGATTCCAAAAGACTATTGTGTAAGTATGCAAGTGATGTGTTCGGTGAAGAGTTCACACCAGATAGCGTGATAGAAGAGACCCGTATTGAGGTGGATGACTTCTTCGATGTAAAAGAGACTACCTTACCCGTTGATGCTCAACTAAAAAAACTAAATATTGAAGCTTTTACCAACATCTCTGAATACTTGAATTTGGCAAGAACGGTTTGGTTGAGCAAATGTCCGAATGATGCTGCAGAAATAGGTAAAAGGCTGAGAGAGCTTGAAATAGTAAGAGACCTGTTGCGCGTTACGACCAAAGGCATTATCATGCTAGATGATCTTCTGCTGGCCCTGGGTAAAGCGAATGATAAATTCTTGGCCATGCTGAGAGTGCATCCCGACTATGCTCTTGCAGTAGTCGAATCATTGCTGGCCCTGATATCAGAAGCTAAATTGCCTGGAGGTAAATTCCCTTTGCTCTATTTACAGATTCAGCTATGGCAAAGAGAATTAAGTGGTATTCAACGCTATGTACAGGCTGAACCTGAATTTACATGGCGCGATTCCATCCAAAAAGATGAGCGTATAGCTCTTCCTATCTATTTCTGTCGTGACTGTGGTAATAGTGGATGGCTTACTACTAAGAAAGAGTCAGAACAGAAATTCGGAACAGATACAAGCTTGATCAACAAGGCTTTCATGGAGAATGAAAAGGAAATCAGACTGATGAATATAGAGTCGAGACAGGCTGAGCCTATTGATGACTATAAGAGCGATCTGACCATTAGTGAGACTTACTATATTCATCCTGAAGACTTAACCATCGGTGCAAAGACCGATGATAATGTATTGCGTGTTCGTTCTGTAAGTCGTGGCTATTTGAAGAAAAATGGAAAGACAGTCAAGTTTGATAGTAAATGTCCACTCTGTATGAGCGATTCACTAGCCATTGTCGGTGGTCGCACTTCTACGTTATCGTCCGTGGCCGTGAGCCAAGTGATGTCGAGCGACTTTGATAATGGAGATGCTTCGAAAAGAAAGATGCTGACCTTCAGTAATTCGGTGCAGGATGCTGCTCACTTAGCAGGTTTCTATGAGGTAAGGACTTTCAGATTCTTGTTCCGTCAGAGTATTCAGCAGTATCTGAAGACGGTGAGTAAAGCCATTTCCTTGAAAGAATTACAAGAGGGTTTCAAAGAATACTGGAAGGCAAAACTGCCCGGGGATGATTATTACTATCGTTTTATCCCTGATGAACTGATTGAAAAAATAGATTTGACCGAAAATTATCGAGATAAGGATAATGGCAATGTACTTAGTGATAGGTTCAAAAAAGAATTTGATTTACGAGTTGATTGGGAAATCTGTTCTGAGTTCGGTATGATGTCTCAACGAGGCCGAACGCTTGAGAAAATGGGGGCCAGTGCTACTTATTTCAAGGAAGAGGACTTAAAATTGGTCTTTCATAAGATGGAAGAATGGCTGAAAGAGAATAAATTGGAGTTTGTGGCTCAGAATGAATCTCTATTCCTTCGTTTTACAAATGGCCTGCTTCATCGTCTTCGTCAAAGAGGGGGTATCAACCATGAGTTCTTGAAAATGTACAGAACACAGCAGTTGAAACCTGTAATGTTGAATTGGCCGAAGATGGAAAATGTTCACTTCATGTACCAGAAATTCGGAGGTAATCGTGTACCTCATATGATGGGTTATAAAGCACCTTCAAAACATGAGGAGGTTCTTGATGTAACCACCATGCATGGTAAAATGAATTGGTTCTATGCTTATTTTGTAAAAAGCATTATCAATCCTCTCAATTTGGTTTCTCAACCAAACTCCGAAGCTATCAATGATTTCTATAAGATGCTACTGGAGACAATGACCGATTGTAGGATTGTTGATAAACAGAATGCAGGTGGTTTGGATAACTATGCTATCAGACCAGATGCCATCTACGTAGAACCAGCTGTAACACAAATCAAGTGTGATGCTTGCGAATCGAGAATCTTTGTAGCCAAGAGTGATACACTGACTGAGGATTCTCATTGTCTGGAGTATAAATGCTTGGAAGGTCTTTATAGCCAGGTGGAGCCGAACAATGATAATTACTATCGCAAAGTATATAACAGAACTTTGTCGCCACGCATCTATGCGCATGAACACACAGGACTGCTAGATCGAAAATTACGAGAAGAAATAGAACGAGAGTTTAAGGAGCATCCTACCTCACAATCTTGTAATTTATTAGCTGCTACGTCAACACTTGAAATGGGTATAGACATTGGCGATTTGAATGTGGTGGCTAATACAGGCATTCCACCAAAGCCAAGTAATTTCTTACAACGTGTGGGACGTGCAGGACGTAAAGAAGGGTCAGCCTTGGTACTAAACTATGCCAAGCAAGGCAAACATGATATGTTCTACTTTGCCGAACCATTGTCTATGATGCAAGGTTCGGTAAGCACTCCTGGTTGTTTCTTGGAAGCAAAAGATATTTTACGTAGGCATTTCTATGCGTTCTGTATCGATTCATGGACTACAGGAGATAAAAATAATACCATTCCGAACCTAATTGGACTGCTCCATTTGGGTTATGACTTGTTGACCGATGAACTTTTCTTTGCGAACCGAATTAATGCCTATATCAAGGATTGTCATGTGAGTCTTATGGAAAGATTCCGTAAACAGTATCCTGATAGTACACAAACAGTACTCGATGCCTTGTATGAAACCATTTCAAATCCTGACGGTTCATTTTATACAAGAGTAATTGATGAGTTTGAGCATCTGATTGATCGAATGGAACATATAAGGACTGAGAAAAAAGAACTATCGGACAGACTGAAACAGATTCCTGAAAATGATAAAGAACGCAGAAACGATATTCTAAATCAAAACCGGGGTCTTCGTGCGCAAGAAAAAGCAATCAGAGAAGAAAGTGTTATTGAGTTTATGACCAATGTTGGACTTCTTCCGAATTACGCCTTCCCCGAAACAGGTATCAAACTATCCGCGACTATCTATTCGAGAAAAGCTCTGGGTGATGATATGGAAAACACGCCTGATCCTAAAACGATAGAGCTTGTTCGTCCGGCTTCACAAGGAATTAGAGAACTAGCCCCAGGCAATTCATTCTATACCCAAAAACTTAAAATGGATATCAAAGGCTTGGGCATTACCGACAAGGATTCTTTACGAATGATGCGCTATTGCTCGGAATGTGATGCCTTGGCTGTGGAAGGAACAGAGGATTATAACCTGAACTGCTGCCCAAAATGCGGAAGCGACTCATGGCATTCAAACAAACATCAGTATCTCAAGTTTACTTTGGCAACTACCAATGTGAATCGTAGTGACGCTGCTATGGATGATAAAAACGAAGATAGAGAGCAACAATATTTCCATACCATGAAACATTTTCAGTTTAATCATACTGGAGTCGTTTCTTCTTATGGTTTGAAAAATGTTGCTTTCGGAATTGAGTTCTGTAAAGATGTCCATCTTACAGAGGTGAATTATGGGAACAAAGAGCAGATGGGTGAACCTGTGGAAATCAACAAGACGCAGCATATATCCAACTTAGGCTTTGTGACATGCAAATACTGCGGCAAGACTACATCTATTATCTATGGTCAAAAAGAGGCCAAAGAAATGCACATGCCTTATTGCAACCACAAGGATGTTCCTTATCCAGCCGACGAGGCACACAAGGACACCTATGAAAACTTATATCTGTATCGCACCATGCAAACAGAAGCTATCAAAGTGTTACTACCTGTGCAGCTGTTTGATACTGAGGCATCTACTCAGTTGTTCAAAGCTGGTCTTGAATTGGGATTACGTTATTATTATGACAGTAATCCCGAACATCTGCGTATTGATGCTTATTCAGAATATAATAAAGCTACGCAGAACTTCGACAACTATCTGATAATTTACGATACTATTCCTGGAGGTACTGGCTATCTGTCTAAACTCTATGACAAAAAAGAATTTTCTCATCTGCTAAACCTTTGTTATGAGCACATTCGTGATTGCGAATGCCGATTAGAAGGCAAAGATGGCTGTTATCATTGTATCTTGTCGTATGGCAACCAATGGCAACGTAAAAATCTGAGCAGAGAAAGAGCGGAAGGTCTCTTTAAAAAGTTGGTGGACGAGAGTCAAAACTGGGAAGATGTAAATGGTTGTATCGGAACGATTACCACCAGTGGTGTGATTGAGGATAGCGAATTGGAGATTCTCTTCGTTAAAACGATGGAGCGTATCGCCAAAGATAATAAGTGGACTTGGCAGCGCAAGACGGATGCCACTTTAGAAAGCTATGTCTATGAACTTCTAATTGATGAGGAAGGTATCGAATTAAAATATATTGTTACACCCCAATATAAGTTAGGTAAAAGTCAAGGTGTGAATCTAAACACGAAACCCGATTTCCAATTCAGATGTACTTATGCAAAAATTGCAGAAGAAAAAATTGATATTCAAACAATCATTCAATGGTCGGTTTATTTGGATGGTTATGCTTTCCATGCAAGCAAGGAAAATATGAACTTTTATAATGATTTTGCACGAAGAGAAGCGATCAGACAATGTACGAGTGCACCACGTCTGTCGTGGACACTGACATGGAGTGATATCAAACAGTTTGTTAAGGCAGATGAAGACACCAGTAAACCTGACGAATTATTTATTGCGAGCCCAAATCGGGAGTTAATTCAGGATTTCAACAACGATTTGTGGCGAAAACATAATTCAATGTGTCGTTTCATTTACATGCTGTTACATCCTAATGTTAGTGAACTTAGAAATGAAGTATTCTGTAATCTTGCATCCTGTTGGACAGATCCGAATCAATATCTATCATCGTATGTCAACATCGATAATGCCGTAGCTGAGAACGCAAGAGAGCAATATGCCACTTTCACTGCAGAAGAGCAGAACAATATGCACTTTTTTGTTAAGACGACCTTTATACCTCGAAATACCTTATTGAAAGGTTCCGCATGGTATCCATACGACCAAGTTGACCATCTGGAAGATAGCGTGAGATATGATTGGGGGCTAAAAGAAGGTATGACAGAAATAAACAGAGAAGATTGGGAAGACTTCTGGCGAAGATACAATCTACTACAATTCTTCCATAATAATCCATTGAAAGAAGAATTACCATCAATCGATTTGGATGAAATTTTGCTGTATTTCCCCGGACTGGAAGATTTGGTTACTACGTTAGTTTCTAATCATATTAGTTTCGATACAGAAGGTGGATTCGAATTGAAAGATGGTGATATAATTATAGCAGAAGCCGCCATAAAGATTGACGACAAGAACATCGTAATAGATGATTTTGAAGGTCATGAAGGTGATATAACAATATTCGAGCAACATGGGTTTAAGGTTATGACGCCCGATAATTTCAATATAAACGATTTTTAAAATTAACAATATATGAGACTTTTCTTATCAGATTCTTTTTTTGACAAGTTCACAGAACTGCCAAGAAACATTCAACAAAGCATTAAGGAGTTCCAGAAGAAATTCAGAGAGAATTCCCAATCAGGATCTATTCATCTTGAATCAATTGCTCAATTTAAGGACTCTAGCTTACGCTCAGCACGTGTAACAGGAGAATATCGTGCAATTCTTGGATCTTTAGGAGAAGACAATTATATGCTTCTCTATGTTGACAAACATGACCAAGCATATCGATGGGCACAGAACAAACGTCTTGCATGGAATGAACATACTCAGTCTTGTCAAATAATTCCTGCTACGATTGAACCAGAAGTTAATTATGCCACTAATACAGAATCTGTTAATTTAGAGCTAGCAGAACCTAATGGTTTATTTGCAAAAACAGAGGAAGAAAAACTTCTAAAAATTGGCATCCCTGAAGAGTTAATGTCTATTGTCCGCAAAATTAAAGACTTGGATGATCTTGATAAAGCAGAGGATAAACTTCCTCAAGATGCTTACGAAAATTTATTCTCTCTTTTTGATGGAACTAGTATTGAAGACATAATAGAAGAAACGGAAGCTGGGAAAGCTAAAAATGGAGAAGATCGGTGTAATTA
>OBMA010000777.1_pt1 | contig 19430 bp, 15 predicted proteins | sample 1539141 | NCBI WGS metagenome assembly OBMA01 (sample SAMEA3991484, study PRJEB22521) | metagenome | biome: anthropogenic terrestrial biome; feature: sewage plant; material: raw primary sludge | place: Sweden | collected 2012-09-26 | reverse complement strand
CAGTCATCAAACCTTATCCAACCAACAAACCCAGTTCGGGAGCTACCATGACACACTGGATTGGTGGTGAGTGTGGTTCCGAAATAGTGATGATATCGCTGCCAGGCAAGGGCCATTGGCATTCCAATGACGACAATGGTGTCAATACCACCCGTGAAATTTGGAATTTTGTCCGCCAATATTCCACCAAATGTGGTAAATTGACTTCTCTGTCAGTGACTGCCGCTGCCGATTCTTCGGTCTATCAGGCGCCTGCCACCATCCATCTTACAGCCAAAGTGTCTGGAGCAGCCACCAAAGTTGAATTTTTTACGGCTAGTGCCAAGATAGGCGAGTGCTCCTCGGCTCCATACAGCTATAACTGGACCCCAGTGAAGGCGGGTCAATATGTGGTGACGGCTGTTGCCATTGACCAGGCCGGCAGTTCTGTGACCTCTGCGCCCATATCGCTGACCGTACATGTGCCTCAGTCTCCTTATTCGGGAACGGCTACCAATATTCCAGGTCTCATTCAAGCCGAAAATTTTGACAACGGAGGCGAGGGAATAGCCTATCACGATGTGGACACCGCCAATCAGGGTGGAGCCTATCGGCACGAAGGGGTCGATATAAAGGGAGATGCCACCGATGGCTATCGTTTGGGCTGGACCGTTGCTGGCGAGTGGCTTGAATATACGGTGAATGTGCAGAAGTCTGCTACTTACAAGTGGCAGGCACGGGTGGCTACCGAGAATGCGCAGGCAGCTTTCCATCTGCAGTTGGATGGTGTGAACCTCACTCCGGTTACAAAGGCTACCAATACGGGGTCGTGGACTACCTTTGCAGAAGTGGAAGGTGTCACTCCGCTGATTTCTGCTGGTAACCATGTGCTGCGGGTAGTGGTCGACAGCAGCTATTTCGATTTTGACTGGCTGAAATTTACCAGTGTGGATGCCTCTGGCATCCAGTCGGTTGGCACTTGTCAGCAGGGTGAGTTACAGCCTGGCATCTATCAGGTTTACAATTTGCTGGGTATGAAGGTCGGCTCTGTGGCCATTACGACAGGTGAGCAACCCGAACAGGCTGTGCGTCAGTTGACCGCTATGCGCGGTGTTTATATTCTTAGAGGTGCAGCTGGTGCTGTGCTGAAAGTTTATCTGAGGTAACGCATTTTTAATATAGAAATAAATAAAAACCAAGGGCTTCGCTGGCATTTGCCGACGAAGCCCTTGTTGTTGTTTGCGGTAGCATAATTCGAATAGGTGTATCACCTCTTTATGGTATGAAAAATGACAAATCAAGGCGATTTCGTAAGTTTGTTTGATGTCTTAATTTTGTAGTGTAATCAGAAAGGAACTCTGATTGGTATTAAAAAGATAAGTTAAACTAAAAGTTATAGCATTATGGGAGAAAAGAAATTACATTTCGAAACATTACAGCTTCATGTAGGTCAAGAGCAAGCTGATGTAGCAACCGATTCTCGCGCAGTTCCAATATATCAGACCACATCTTACGTTTTTCATAACTCAAAGCATGCGGCCGACCGTTTTGGACTGCGAGACGCAGGAAATATATATGGACGTTTGACTAACTCAACAGAGGGGGTGTTTGAGGATAGAGTAGCGGCTCTTGAAGGAGGCGTGGCAGCCTTGGCTGTAGCCAGTGGTGCCGCTGCCGTCACTTATGCCATAGAGAATATTACGGGAGCTGGAGACCATATTGTGGCCGCAAAAACCATTTATGGCGGAACCTTCAATTTGTTGAGTCATACATTGAAACGCTTTGGTGTAGATACTACTTTTGTGGACCCTGATGATTTGTCGTCATTTGAGAAAGCAATAAAGCCGAACACCAAGCTGATATTCATAGAGACACTGGGCAATCCTAATTCCAATATTGTGGATGTTGATGCTGTTGCCAGCATTGCTCACAAACATGGAATTCCGTTGGTTATAGATAACACCTTTGCCACTCCGTTCCTTTTCCGTCCTATCGAGCATGGGGCTGATATCGTGGTACATTCTGCAACAAAGTTTTTGGGAGGTCATGGAACCACACTGGGTGGTGTGATTGTTGACAGTGGCAAGTTCAACTGGAAACAGAATGATAAATTTCCTCAGTTGTCGAAGCCAGAACCAAGTTATCATGGCATCGTATTTGCCGATGCGGTAGGAGCCGCTGCTTATGTCACCCGTATCCGTGCGGTCATACTTCGAGATACCGGCGCGACGCTCAGTCCATTTAGTGCATTCTTGCTGCTGCAAGGGGTGGAGACTCTCAGCCTTCGTGTGGAACGTCATGTGCAGAATGCCTTGAAAGTGGTTGATTTCCTGGCTCATCATCCTCAGGTTGAGAAGGTTTATCATCCCTCTTTGCCTACGCACCCCAATTATGCGCTTTATCAGAAGTTTTTCCCTAATGGAGCGGGTTCCATCTTTACGTTCGATATAAAAGGAAATGCAGACAAGGCAAAGGCATGGATTGATCATTTGAAGATATTTTCTCTTTTGGCCAATGTCGCCGATGTCAAGTCGCTTGTCATTCATCCGGCCAGTACCACCCATTCTCAACTGAATGAGGAGGAACTGGAGTCTCAGGGTATTCATCAGAACACTATCCGTCTGAGTATCGGTACTGAGCATATCGATGATATTATAGCCGATTTGCAGCAGGCTTTTGACGCTGTGAAATAGTTGGTATAGTTGATCTGTGGTCAATTTTTTTGCTGGGGGCTATGCACGTTATGGGTATGGCCCCTTTTTTATTATTCTGATATTATGGAATATGCCAAACATTATGTGGTGAAACTGACGAATGTCTCAGAGACATTGTTGGTGCCGCTTTATTTCAAAGCGAAAGAGACGATAGAAAAAGGAGTGGTAGACGACGAGAGTGCAGTGAAGATTGTAAGATATCTGAATTATGATTTCAGCAGAATGCAGTCTGATATTGGTACTCAGTGGGTGATACGTTCGCGTACTTGTGTGCTTGACCAGATTGCCCGAGAATATGTCAGCCATACAGTTCATCCTGTCATTGTCAATCTTGGGGCGGGACTTGATACCCGAGCTTCCCGTTTGAAGGCCGCCAAATGGTATCAATTGGATTTGAAATTGCCCATTGAGTTGCGCCGTGTCTTTTTCAATGACAGCAATCTCATTGCAAAGAGTTTTCTCGATTTCTCATGGATAAATGACGTGGAGGAGCGGGATGGTGTGCTTTTTATCATAGAGGGGGCCTTGATGTATATGGATGAACAACAAGTCAAGGGCTTATTACGGGTCATTGGCAATCATTTTACCCATTCGCTGGTTGCTTTTGATACCATTCCAAAATCCTATGTCAATTTGCGTAAGCATCAGAGTATCAATATGGATACTGCACCATTCAACTGGGGCAACTATTCGGCCCGTGAGGTGGAAAGATGGCATTTGGGGCTTCATGCGTTCCGAACTTTCCATTATGGCTTTTCATTCAATCTTCGTGCTTATTATGGATTCAAAGTTTTGCTGATGAAGTGTGATTGAATATTTCTTTTTTTGTGTCAGCGTTGTTTCGGTCTAAATATCGGAACAACGTTTTTTGTGGCTGTATGTCACCATATTTTGTTATTCTCCTGCCATTTTTTTGTGATACAATATGGCTAATAAAGGCGATTTTTTGCCTTTTTTTTTCTCTCTAATTTTGTCTTGTCAAAAGGATAATAGTACAATAAAAAATAAAAGCAGTATGACGAAACAATTAAAAAAGATTGCCATATATGGTAAGGGTGGAATCGGAAAATCGACCACCACATCCAACATCAGTGCGGCTTTGGTAGAGGCTGGATACAAGGTGTTGCAGTTTGGTTGCGACCCTAAGAGTGATTCTACCAATACGTTGCGTAATGGTAAATACATACCAACCGTTCTGGATCTGTTGCGGGAAAAACCAAAGGTGGATGCTCACGAGGCTATATTTGAAGGATTCAAAGGAGTGTATTGCGTAGAGGCTGGAGGTCCGGCTCCTGGTGTGGGTTGCGCAGGACGTGGCATCATCACTGCTGTAGAGTTACTTAAACAGCAGAATATTTTTGAGGAATTGGACCTCGATTATGTCATATTTGATGTGCTGGGCGATGTGGTGTGTGGTGGTTTTGCCGTCCCCATTCGTGAAGGCATTGCCGAGCATGTGTTCACCGTTTCATCGGCTGACTTTATGTCGGTTTATGCTTCCAACAACCTGATGAAAGGTATCAAACGCTATTCAAACGCTGGTGGTGCCCTGTTTGGCGGAATTATTGGCAACTCTATCAATAGCCAATATCAGAAAGAGATTATTGATGATTTCGCATCCAAAACGGGTACACAAGTGGTGGAATATGTGCCTCGTTCTATTTCTGTTACTCAGGCCGAACTGGGTGGACATACTACCATAGAGGCAGCTCCCGAAAGCAAGCAGGCAGATATTTATCGAAGTCTGGCACGCAAGATTGCGGCCCATACAAAAAGCAAGGTGCCAACTCCGCTTGAAACGGATGAACTGAGACAATGGTCGGCCGACTGGGCGGATCAGTTATTGGCTATAGAACAAGGAACGGTCAAAGAGGGTGAGCATATCTGATTTTCCTCCTTATAAATAATATTACTGACATAAATATGTTGAAAACTAAAATAAATCTGAAAACGCCAGTGGTGGAGAGCCGCGAACAGCGTCTTGGCACCGTGGTGTCATGGTCCGGTTCTGCTTCTGATTTGGTCAGGCAGTCTGGTTATTCGGGTGGCTGTGGAGAGTGCACTTTGTGTGAGATGAGGACTCCTTTTTCGCAAGGTTCCGTCTGTAGCGAGCAGATGGTGGAGTGCCAAGCCGGACAGGTGCGCGATGCAGTCCTTATACAACACTCTCCCATCGGGTGTGCTGCAGGTCAAGTGTCCTATAATTCGCTCTACCGAAACGGATTGAAAATGAGAGGTTTCCCTGTGGAAGGAACCAAAGTTCTTTGTACCAATCTGACGGAAAAGGACATGGTGTTTGGGGGTATTGATAAATTGCGTCAGTCGGTTGACGATGCTTGGGAGCGATTTCATCCCAAGGCCATATTTATCAGTACATCGTGTGCCACTGCCATTATCGGAGATGATATTGACAGTGTGGCTACTGAATATTCTGATAAGTTGGGCATACCAGTGGTGCCTATGCATTGTGAGGGCTTCAGATCAAAACACTGGAGTACAGGATTTGACAGTACCCAGCATGGAATCCTTCGGCAGATTGCCCGTAAGGGAGGTGTCAAACAGGAAGATCTGGTAAATGTAATCAGCTTGTGGGGGTCAGATATTTTCACTCCGATGTTCAAGGAACTCAATCTCAGAGTCAATTATGTGGTTGATTTGTCCTCGGTTGCTGATTTGGCCCAGTTATCGGAGGCCGTTGCCACTGTCAGCTTTTGTAACACCTTGTCTACCTATCTGGCATCAGGGTTGGAGCAGGATTTTGGAGTGCCGCAGGTTAAGGCTCCCCAGCCTTATGGATTCGCCGGTACAGATGCCTGGCTGCGTGAGTTGGGGCGGGTAACCCATCGCGAGGATTTGGTGGAAAAATATATAGCCCGTAAACATGCTGAAGTAGAGCCCAAGGTGGCAGCCTTGCGTAAAAAGTTGAAAGGACTGAGAGGAATGTCGGCCACGGGTTCGGCTTACAGCCATGGCTTGGTCAGTGTAATACGCGAACTGGGAGTTGAGAGCGATGCCACCATGGTGTTTCATCATGACCCCGTTTATGACAGTCATGATCCCCGTCAGGATTCTTTGAATGAGTTGGTGAAAAATTACGGGGATGTCAAGTCATTCAATGTCAGTAACCGTCAGCAATATCAGTTCTATATATTGCTCAAGAAGTACGAGCCTGATTTTATCCTTATCCGTCATAATGGTTTGGCTCCGCTGGCTTCGCGCATGGGTATTCCTGCTGTTCCGCTTGGCGATGAGCATCAGGCTGTAGGTTATGATGGAATGGTCAATATTGGCAACATCATTCTGGATGTGCTGGCCCATAAGAAGTTTCACCTTAATTTGGCAGCACACGTGCATTTGCCTTATACGCAGTGGTGGCTTAGGCAGGATGACCCCTATATACTGGCCAAGCATCCGGAATTGCTTGATAAAATTTAATTTAAAGGGAAGTAATATGGCTATAGAATCAAAACAAAAGACCAATTCCATCAATCAACCCCGTTATGGATGTGCGGTGGGTTCTTTATATACAGCGGCTGCTATTCCAAGGGTGATGCCTATCACCCATTGTGGCCCAGGTTGCGCCGATAAGCAGTTTACGGCTACCGCCTTCTATAATGGATTTCAAGGTGGAGGTTACAGTGGTGGTGCAGTGGCGCCATCGGTCAATCAGAGTGAGCGTGAAGTGGTGTTTGGTGGTGCCGAACGACTCGACGAGGAAATCAGAGGCGCATTCAAAGTGATGGATGCTGATTTGTTTGTCGTCCTTACGGGGTGTATTGCCGATATGGTGGGCGATGATGTCGCCTCGGTGGTAAGTAAGTATCAGGAAAAAGGTTGGCCCATTGTCTATGCCGAAACTGGAGGCTTCAGAGGCAATAATTATATTGGTCACGAAAAAGTGGTACGTGCCATTATAGACCAATATGTGGGTGATTATGAGGGCTCCAAGACGAAAAGGTTGGTTAACGTGTGGGCCTCTGTTCCTTTTGTTGATACTTTCTGGCGGGGCGATTTGGAGGAACTGAAACGGATACTTGAAGGCATCGGTTTGAAGGTGAATATTTTGTTTGGCCATGAGTCGGCTGGTATAGCAGAGTGGAAATCCATCCCTCAGGCCGAGTTCAATCTTCTTGTCTCTCCATGGGTCGGGCTGGATACGGTCAAACATCTGGAACAGAAGTATAATCAGCCTTTTCTTCATATTCCAGCAATTCCTATCGGAGCGGAGGCCACTTCTGATTTCTTGCGGCAGGTTGCTGCTTTTGCCCATATCTCAAAGCGGAAGGTGGACAACTTTATCAAGAAGGAGGAGGATTATTACTACTATTATCTGGAACATTTCGATGATTTCTATTCCGAATATTGGTGGGGACTTCCAGCCGCATTCGGAGTGGTAGGCAATTCGGCGTATACGTTGGCACTGACCCGTTTTCTGGTCAATCAACTGGGATTGATACCCAAACGTCAGATTATAACGGAAAATCCGCCCGTTGAGTTTAGGGAGCAGATAGCTGAACAGTTCAGGCATATAGCCGCGGATGTCTCTGTTGATGTCGATTTTATTGAGGATGGATATACCATTGGTCAGGAGTTGCTTCACACTGATTTTGGTCATAAACCGCCGCTGCTGTTTGCCACCACTTGGGACCGTGACGTTGCCAAGAAACTGGGATCTGGTATTCTTGAAGTCGGTTTTCCTGCCTCTTATGAGGTGGTTACCAACCGTTCTTATATTGGTTATCATGGTGCTTTGACGCTGCTTGAACATATCTATACGGTGGCAGTAAGCCGCAGTGCCTGATTTTATTAGAGAGGAGGTATCTTATGGTAAATATTGAAAATCATCCATGTTACAATCAGAGTGCTGCTCACCATACGGGCAGGGTGCATTTGCCCGTGGCACGCAAGTGCAATGTGCAATGCAACTTTTGCAACCGCAAGTACGATTGTGCCAACGAGAATAGACCTGGAGTATCTACCGCAGTGCTTTCTCCCGTTCAGGCTGGTTCGTATCTCGACCGCATCTTGGCTATTGAACCCAATATCAGTGTGGTGGGTATTGCCGGTCCTGGCGATCCTTTTGCCAATCCAGAGGAAACACTCGAAACCTTGTCTCTTGTGCACGCTTCGCATCCCGACAAGTTACTGTGCCTCTCCTCCAACGGACTTTATCTGCCCGACTATGTTGACCGTATAGCGCAGCTGGGAGTCAGTCATGTCACTATCACTGTCAATGCTGTTGATGCCTCTATAGGGGCACATATTTATGAGTGGTTCTACTATGAGGGCAATTTGCATCAGGGTGAGGAAGGTGCATCTTTTCTGTTGCAAAGGCAAACTGAGGCGTTGAAACAGCTGAAGCGGCATGGTATTATTGTCAAGATAAATACGGTGGTTATTCCGCGTATCAATATGCAGCATGTGCCTCAAATTGCAGAATATGTAGCAGCGCTGGGTGCGGATGTGCAGAATTGTATTCCCTTGATTCCTGTGGCTGGTACCCCGTTTGAGACGCTTTATGAACCCTCTGCCGACGATATGCGGAAGGTGAGGGCCCAGGCTTCAGTCTATATCAATCAGATGGCTCATTGTGCCCGATGCCGGGCCGATGCGGTGGGCTTGTTGGGAAAGGATAATTCTGATGACGTGAACATGGCCTTGCAAAACGCCCAAAGAAAACCAATATTTGAACAGAAACCCTATATTGCGGTGGCCTCTTCGGATGCCGTGTCTGTAGATTTACATCTGGGTGAGGCTGAACAGTTGCTTGTGTTTGAGTGGGCTGATGGCAAGGTGAGGTTGAAAGAAAAACGCAGTCTGAAACGAATAACGGGAGACCGATGGGCTGACCTGGCTTCAGAAATTGCCGATTGTGCCGCTTTGCTTACCAATGGATTGGGCATGGCTCCGTTCAATTATCTCTCAGAACATGGATTTTTTGTGGAGGCGGTTTCTGGCCGTATTGATGTTGCCGCTACCGCTTTGTTTCAGGGACAGCCCATTCCCAGCGAATTGTTGCGCCTGGCTGGAGCTTGCGATGATGCTTGCCCCGCTTCTGCCCATCGGCAATGCAACTGATGTCTAATTCTTAATTTAACATTGTTTATGTCGTACAATATAGCTATAGCAAGTGCCAACGGACAGACTGTGAATCAACATTTCGGTTTGGCCAAAAATTTTCTTATTTACCGTATCAGTGATGCTGGAGTGGCTTTTGTTGAGGATCGTTTGATTACGGGTGTCCTCCCTTCTGAACATCATCATTCTGAGGAGCGGTTGGTGGCTATTGCCAACCAACTGCAGGATTGTGCACTTCTTTTTGTGTCAAAAATAGGGGTACAGGCTTCCCGCTATTTATATGACCATGATATCAAGTCTTTTGAAGTCAATTTTTCGTTGCACAAAGTCTTGTCCCTATTGCTTGAAACAGAGAAAAAGGGACGGATAAATGTAACCAAACTATAAAACGCATACGTTATGGTAGCAAACAATATTTTGGAGACCATTGGCAATACTCCAATGGTGGAACTGAACAATCTGGATACCGGCATGAGCCGGCTGTTTATCAAACTGGAGAACCAAAATCCAGGAGGGTCCATTAAGGACCGTGTGGGCCTGGTGATGATAGAGCAGGCGGAAGCCAAGGGACGCATCAAGCCAGGTGACACCATTATAGAGGCTACGGCAGGTAACACAGGTCTGGGCTTGGCACTTGCAGCCAGACTAAAAGGTTATAAACTGGTTCTTGTGATTCCTGATAAAATGAGTCAGGCTAAAATCAACCATTTGAGAGCTTTGGGTGTGGAGATTCTTCTTACCCGTTCGGATGTGGGTAAAGGTCACCCCGAATATTATCAGGATATGGCGGTCAGGTTGGCCCACGAACGGGGAGCCTATTTTATCAACCAATTTGAAAATGCCGATAATCCTTTGGCCCATGAGACATGGACGGGACCTGAAATTTGGGAACAAATGGACCATCGGGTTGATGCGGTGGTGGTGGGCGTTGGTTCCTGTGGTACCCTTAGCGGTTTGACCCATTTTTTTCAAAAAGTTTCGCCTCAGACCGAATTTGTATTGGCCGACCCCGCTGGCTCTGTTTTGGCCGATTACATCAATCTGCACAAGTTGAACTCCGATGTGGGCTCCTGGCTGGTAGAGGGTATAGGGGAAGATTATATTCCAAAACTGGCTGATTTTGCACTTACCCGAAAGGCTTATGCCATATCAGACAAGGAGAGCTTTGATGCGGTGCGTTCGTTGCTGAAGGAGGAAGGTATTCTTGCCGGCTCGTCAACGGGTACTTTGCTGGCTGCTGCCATCCGTTATTGCCGGGAGCAGACCACCCCCAAGCGTGTGGTTACGCTGGCTTGCGATAGTGGTAATAAATATCTCTCCAAAATGTATAATGACTATTGGCTTTTCGATCAGGGGCTGGTATCGTCAAAGCATTTTGGTGACCTCCGCGACATTGTGACCCGCCGATACGAAGATAATCAGGTCATTTTTGCGGGACCTGAAGAAACGCTGAAATCCATATACGGAAAGATGAAGTTGTATGACATTTCACAAGTGCCCGTACTTGACAAGGGGAAGGTGGTAGGTATCATCGATGAGAGTGATGTGCTTTATGCTTTTCAGGCCAACGGATTATCTGTTGACTCGCTTGCTAACAAGTTTATGGCCAAGCAGGTTCAAGCCATTCCGTACGATGCTTCGCAGAAGGAGTTGCGATCCATTCTTGACGAAGGGCTCACTGCCATATTGTTGACGCCTGATGGCGATTTTTATGGACTGATTACCCGACTCGATTTTATCAACTATTTATATAAGGAGGACAATAAACATGAGTGATCTATCAAAATTCGGGTTTTCAACCCAAGCCGTGCATGCGGGCGAAAATCCGTTTAATGGGGAGACTGGGGCCGATGGCGATGTGGCCGTGCCCATCCATTTGGCTACTACCTTTGCACGCAAAGTAGTGTCCGAACCTACCAATGGCTGGGAATATACCCGGACTTCCAACCCCACGCGCCGTGCTCTTGAAAATAAACTGGCAGCCATAGAGGGTGCGGAGTTTGCTGCGGCTTTTGGTTCCGGACTGGCTGCTGCTACCTCTCTGCTTTTGGCTTTGCTTCACCAAGGAGACCAGATTTTGGCTTCCGATGATTTATATGGGGGAACCAAGCGTCTGTTTAATAATGTATTCTCGCAATATGGATTTGAGACGGTTTATGTGGATGCTTCGTTCTCCTCTATTGTTGAACGCAACATCAATCCTCGTACCAAGTTGATATGGATTGAATCTCCATCCAATCCTTTGCTTAAATTGGTTGATATAAAAGCTATAGCTAAAATAGCTCATGATCATAATGTGATATTGGTTGTAGACAATACTTTTCTTTCTCCTTATTTTCAGTTGCCCTTGGCGTTGGAGGCCGATGTGGTGGTTTATAGTTCCACCAAGTATATTGGAGGACATAGTGATGTGCTGGGTGGGGCCGTCCTTACCAGTGACCGTCATTTGGCTGAACGCATCTATTATCATCAGAATGCGGCAGGGGCCGTGCTTTCTCCTTTCGATTCTTACCTTACTTTGCGGGGTATCAAGACGCTGGCTTTGCGCATGGAGCGGCATCAGCAGAATGCGTTGACTATTGCCCGTCGGTTGGAGGTGAATGAGAAAGTGGAGAAGGTGCTGTATCCAGGTCTGGACAGTCATCCGCAGCATCTTTTGGCCAAAACGCAACAGAAAGGTTTTGGTGGAGTGCTTTCGTTTGTGCTGAAAGGGGGAAAGACGGAGGCTGAATATTTTGTGCAGCACCTTCATCTTATTTCCTTGGCCGAGAGTCTGGGCGGGGTTGAGTCGTTGGTTGAGATACCTGCCCAGATGACCCATTCGTCCATTCCGCCAGAGGTGCGCCGGCATATTGGTATTTCTGATTCCCTTATTCGTCTATCGGTAGGGGTGGAAGATGTAAAAGACTTGATTGCAGATATAGAACAGGCTTTGCCTCAATAATATAGAAATAAATAAAAACCAAGGGCTTCGCTGGCATTTGCCGACGAAGCCCTTGTTGTTGTGTCGATTTCTCTTTATTCTATTTCTTCCACTCCGAATCCTGCTTTTTTCAGATCCTCCCAATATTTGGGATATGATTTGGAGACCACAGCGGGGTCCTCGATTCGGATGCTGTCAAGCAGCAGACAGGCAGGAGCAAAGGCCATCGCCATTCGGTGGTCTTTGTAGGTGCCGATGACGGGTTGCTGCTCGGCCGGGCAATGTTCACCCTCCCAGGCCAGCGAGCCGGGTTGAGGCTCGGTCAGCCGATAGCCCAGACGGGACATTTCGGTGATGAGCGCTGCTATGCGGTCCGTCTCCTTTATTTTCAGATTGTCCAGCCCGCTGAATGTGAAGTGAATGTTCAGCAGGCAGCAGGTCACCACTAGCGTTTGTGCCAGGTCCGGCTGTTCCACCAGATTCACCACATAATTAGTGGTGGTGGGTGCTTTTTTGATCAGTTTTATGCCATTTTTCTCAAAAGAAGTGGCGATGCCCAGAGGCTCGAACAGACTGGCAATGTGACTGTCTCCCTGCACACTGTCGGCATAGAGGCGGGGCAGTGTCACCTCACCCTCCTGCGCCAGCGCACACAGTTGGTACCAGTATGACGAGGCCGACCAGTCCGATTCCACCTCCATATTGAGGAATCCATAGTCTTGTGGTCCTACGCTGATTTGGTTCTCCTCCCATTTGCTGGCCACCCCGAATTGCTTCATCAGTTGCAACGTCATCTGTATGTAGGGACGCGATACCGTCTTATTCTCCAATGTCAGTTGCAGCCCATTCTGCATGGCAGGGGCCGCCATCAGCAGTGCCGAAATGTACTGGCTGCTCACGCTGCCGTCGAGGCTCACTTTCCCGCCTTTCAGTTTCTTGCCGCGTATGTGCAGGGGCGGAAAACCCTCTTCGCCCGCATACTCAATGTCCGCACCCACTTGACGCAAGGCCTCCACCAATATGCTGATGGGGCGTTTTTTCATCCGTTCGCTGCCAGTCAGCAGACAGTCCTCTCCTGCCTTTTGTGACAGATAGGCGGTAAGGAACCGCATGGCGGTACCCGCCGCGCCAATGTCGATGGTGCCGTGGGCAGGCTGTGCCAGAGCTTTCACCATCACGTCGGTGTCGTCGCAGTGGGCAATGTTGCCTATATGCCCCTTGCTGCCGCCCATGGCATTCATTATCAGCACACGGTTGCTGATGCTCTTGGAGGCGGGCAGGGTTATTTCCTGATTGATGCGGTTGGCCAAGGGGGCCGTTATTCTGTATTGCATATCCTGGCTTTTCAGTTTTACAGTCCTACCTCGTCGCGGTAGTAGTCGATAGCGTCAAAAATATCCTTCTTTTCCACATTCTGGTTGATGCGGATGTCGCCGATGCCTGCCAGCAGCGAGAAGAGGATGCGTCCGTCTCCTACATTCTTTTTGTCGTGCGTCATCAGGTCGTATAGGTGGTCATACTGTTTGCAGGTCACATTCAGTGCGCCATAGTTCTCCTTGATGATGCTGACAGCCTCTTTCAGCCGTTCTTTCGGGAAACCCGTCAGTTTGTACGACAGATACAGTTCGCTTATCATGCCGTAAGCCACAGCGTAGCCGTGCAGAATGGGGTGTCCCGTCTCCATGGCGTAGCTCTCGAAAGCGTGGCCGATGGTGTGGCCGAAGTTCAGCGCCTTGCGTATGTTCTGTTCGGTAGGGTCGATGGCTACCACGCGCTCTTTTACGGCAATCGACTCGCGCAGCAGGGCTGGCAGCTTGCTGTAGTCAATCTCGGCGAGGTCGAATTTCAGAATGTCGTTCCAGTTGGTCTCGTTAGAAATCAGCCCATGCTTTATCATTTCGCCAAAACCTGACAGAAAGTTTTTGCGGTCAAGTGTCTTGAAGAAGTGGACATCAATCAGCACACTTTTGGAGCTGTTGATGACGCCAATCTCGTTTTTAAGTCCGTTGAAGTTGATGCCCGTCTTGCCTCCCACAGCCGCATCGACAGCCCCCAGCAATGTGGTGGGTACATTGACGTAGTCCATGCCGCGTTTGAAGGTGGAGGCGGCAAAACCGCCAAGGTCGGTCACCATGCCGCCGCCCAGATTAATCATCAGCGATTTGCGGGTAGCCTTGTTCTGACTCAGAAACATCCATACCGAGGCCAGCGCCTCCAGATTTTTATGGTCATCGTTCGGTTTTATCTCTATCACCTTTATCTGATTGAAGAAATCGTCTTTTTGCAAGGCTGGCAGGCACAGCTCGCGGGTGGTACTGTCCACCAGTATGAATATCGATTCGGGGGTGTGTCCCTCGCACTCTTTGTGCAGCTGGTCCAGCAGGTCGCCGTTGCACATCATTACGCGTTGTTCGTTCATTTCGCTCTTTGTTTGGTTGCAAATTTACTAAAATCTTCGCCATTTTCATTCCTCTGCTGCGGCATTGTTGCTTTTGTTGTTGAGTGTCTCGATAAGTTGTTGTATTTTTACGTTATGGATAATTTTGCAGCTATAGATTTTGAGACGGCCAACAACGAGCGCAGCAGCGTTTGCAGTGTGGGCGTGGTGATAGTGCGAGGCGGAAAGGTGGTCGATGAACAGTATTTCCTCATTCATCCCGAACCGGAATATTACAATTACCGTTGTACGATGGTTCATGGACTGACGGAAGAGGATACGGAAGGGGCTGACATCTTTCCGAAGGTGTGGGCCAAGGTGGCTCCGCTCATCGAGGGGTTGCCGCTGGTGGCGCATAACAGTGTGTTTGACGAGAGTTGCCTCAAGGCGGTATTCCGTGTGTATGGCATGGACTATCCCGATTATGAGTTTCATTGCACTTGCCGTGCCGCCCGCCGTATATTTGGCAGGGAACTGCCCAATCATCAGTTGCAGACGGTGGCAGCCCGTTGTGGCTACGACCTCACCCAGCACCACAATGCGCTGGCCGATGCCGAAGCCTGTGCCGCCATTGCGGTGAGAATACTGTAGTGATTTTCTGTCTCTATCAAGCAGAAAAAACGAAATTATTAATCTCCGTTGTGTTTTCAATTGTACCGATTTGATACAATTATAGTTTATCATAAATAAGAATGGATTTTCGCCTATTATCAATAGGTTGCAGACATACAACTATCAGACAAAAATTAAAATTTCCTAAAATACACACCTTTCTTTCCCTTTGCTTATTTTTGCAGCTGTAATAACAATTATCATTATTTGGAACTTTTTCACAACATAATTTTTTAATATGTCAACAGAATCCCAAAACATAGAGTTCAAAGAATCTTGGAGAGACGAATATCTGAAATGGATATGTGGTTTTGCCAATGCTCAAGGTGGTTCCCTCCTTGTTGGCATTAGGGATAATGGTGATGTATGCGGAGTGGAGGATGTTAAAAAGTTAATGGAAGATATTCCAAATAAGGTGCGTGACTTAATGGGTATTCTCGTAGATGTCAATTTATATCAGAAAGAGAATAAGAATATATTGGAAATCAGAACGGACTCTTATCCTTACCCCATCAGCTATAAAGGTAAGTATTACCAACGTAGTGGAGCTACAAATCAAGAATTGAAAGGTGCTGCGCTCGATCGTTTTATGCTTCGTAAGCAGGGCAAGACATGGGATGGTGTACCTGTGCCCTATCTAAATGCTAAAGATTTAGATAATGCAACTTTCGACCTGTTCCGCAAATATGCTAAACGAAGCGGACGAATGGACAATGCTGATTTGATGGATGATAACAACGGGCTACTTGATAAGTTACGCCTAATGGAAGGTAAATATTTGAAACGAGCTGCCGCCCTACTGTTCCATCCTGACCCGGAACAGTTTGTTACAGGAGCTTTCATCAAGATTGGATACTTTAAAGAAAGTGCAAACTTAATATATCAGGATGAGGTACATGGCAATCTGTTTCAGCAAATCAGGATAGCATCGGATATACTAACCTCCAAATATCTTCGCGCTTTAATCAGTTATGAAGGTATTCAGCGAATAGAATCTTTGCCTATGCCTCGTGAAGCTTTGCGTGAAACACTCTTAAATTGTGTGGTGCATAAGGCATACGAATCTTTGACCCCGATACAGATCGCCGTATATGATAACAAGTTGGAAATATGGAATTGTGGAGTTCTACCCGAAGATTGGACGATTGATAATCTTTTGGGAAACCATAGAAGCCGTCCTTACAATCCCGATATTGCCAATGCTTTCTTCCGTGCAGGTGAAATAGAAGCGTGGGGACGTGGCATTGAGCGTATTATCGAAGCATGTAAAAGTGCTGGTACTCCTGTTCCTCAATTTAAATACGATGGTGGTGGATTATGGACGACCTTCTTTTTCAGTAAAGAGTATCAAGAAAAAATAGGCGCAATTGATAACCGACCAGAAACCGACCAGAAACCGACCAGAAACCGACCAGAAACCGACCAGAAAAAACAAGAAGAGGCTATTGTTGAACTAATCAAGGGTAATCCTTATATTTCAAGAAAGGAAATTGCGCAACGGTTAAGCATACACGACAGTAGCGTGAAACGACGTTTGGTTTCACTTCAAGAACGGAATATTATAGAACGTATTGGTGCAGCTAAAGGTGGTTATTGGAATATAATTAAGTAAGTATAATGACTGATTTCTGGGATGTCGTTAAGTCTGTGTAAAAGCATGATAGAGTGTACTCTGAATGAGTCTAGAACAAGATTTGACAGTTGGTGCGACAAATGAAAATCTTTTCCGAATGGCAGGATTGACAAAAAAAACGAAGCCGCTGTCCGTATCTACGGGCAGCGGCTTCGCTTGTATCAGTATGTTTTCAGATTGTTCAGTTCACCTTTTGCAGCACAAAAGCGCAGCGGGCAGGTATGTAGAGTTGCAGCCACTCCTTGCCAGGGGCTGGCGACTCAATATTGCTCATGGTGTAGTGGAGAACCCCCTCATCGATGAGGCTGAAGCCGCCATATTGGGCATTGTCGGAGTTGAGCACCATCTTGTAGGTGCCAGGCTCGGTGAGGATGCCATAGTCGGAGTACGACTTGTTGGGGTGGAAGTTGAACACAAATATCAAGTCGCCACGGCGGAAGGCCAGTACCTGGTCGTCGGCCTTGTCCCATAGCACATCGATGGGCAGGTCGTTGAACCGGTGGATGCCTTTTACCAAATTGATCATGGCCTTGTCCCAATCGCCCAGCCAGCAATATTTAAGGTCCTTGTTGTCGACCAGGCTCCACTGTCGGCGGGCGTATTTGTACGACCATCCGTTGCCCTCGCGTGGAAAGTCAATCCACTCAGGGTGTCCGAACTCGTTACCCATAAAGTTGAGATAGCCGCCATTGATGGCAGTGAGGGTAATGAGCCGTATCATCTTGTGCAGCGCAATGGCACGGTCGACCGCATACGACGAAGGTTGCAGCTTGGACATGAACCAGTACATATCGGCATCGGCCAGACGGAAAATGATGGTCTTGTCGCCCACCAGTGCCTGATCGTGGCTTTCGGCATAATTGATGGTGTGCTCCTCGGCGCGGTGGTTGGTCAGCACCCACAGCATGGAGCCGGGTTTCCACTGTTCATCAGTCTGTTCCTTTATCATCTTTATCCAGAAGTCGGGGATGCCCATGGCCAGACGGTAGTTGAAGCCGATGCCGCCATCCTCAAATCGGCCTGCCAGACCCGGCATACCGCTTACCTCCTCGGCAATGGTGATGGCATCGGGGTTCACCTCGTGTATCAGTTTATTGGCAAGCGTGAGGTAACAGATGGCATCGCCATCCTGATTGCCGTTGAAGTAGCAGCCATAGCCGCTATAATCGCTGCCCATGCCGTGGTCGAGATAAATCATGGAGGTGACGCCATCGAAACGGAAACCATCAAAATGGTATTCCTCCATCCAGTATTTGCAGTTTGACAGCAGGAAGTGCATCACCTCGTTTTTGCCGTAGTTGAAGCAGAGCGAGTCCCACTGGCGGTGTTCGCGGCGGGCCCCATCATGGAAATACTGGTAAGGGGTGCCATCGAGCAGACCTAGCCCCTCCACCTGATTCTTGACAGCGTGAGAGTGTACAATGTCCATAATCACCGCCATGCCCATCTTGTGGGCAGTGTCAATCAGCTCTTTCAGTTCGTCGGGGGTGCCGAATCGGGAGGAGGCGGCAAAGAAACTGGAAACGTGGTAGCCGAATGAGCCATAGTAGGGATGCTCCTGTATGGCCATGATCTGTATGCAGTTGTAGCCGTCGGCATAGATGCGGGGCAGCATGTTCTGGGTAAATTCCTTGTAAGTGTGCACGCACTCCGACTCGCCAGCCATGCCTATGTGCGTCTCGTATATCAGCAGAGGGGCAGTGTTGGGTTTGAACTTGCCAGTCGTGAATTTATAGGGATTGGCAGGGTTCCACACCTGAGCGCTGAATATCTTGGTCTGGTCGTCCTGCACCACGCGTTGGCACCATGCCGGTATGCGTTCGCCCTCGCCACCATTCCAGTGCACTTTCATCTTGTACAGGTCGCCGTGTTTCATTGCTTTTTCGGGCAACTCAATTTCCCAGACTCCGTTTTTCATCGGCTTCAGCTGGTATTCGGCGGTTTCCTGCCAGTTGTTGAAAGTACCAATCAGGCAAATGCCAGTCGCATTGGGCGCCCATTCACGGAACACCCATTTCTTGGGCAGCTTGTGCAGTCCAAAGTATAGGTAGCCTGTGGCAAAGTCGGACAGGCTTTCCGTACCTTGAGTCAGTTCCGTCTCTTTATGCAGAGCATATTTGTATCGGTCGTATAGTTGATTCTCGTACGGTTTCAAATAGGGGTCCATTTTCACCAGCTTTAATTTTTCCATTTGTTCTATTGTTGATTAGTGTAATGAGATTTTTTTCTTTTTTGGGGGGTGGTGATTTCTTTTTGCTTATAGCATTTCCACCTTGACGATGGCTTTTCGGGTGATGCCGTTCCCTATGATAGGGGCGTGGGCATCCTCGGGGAAGAAGATGGCAAAGCTGCCCGGCCGCAGCTCAAAGTAGCTGGCAGGCTCATCGCGGTAGAAGGCAATATCCTTCTCCTCGTTGGCCGATTGCAGTGTGTGGCACTGGGTGCGCGGCAAATAGCCGATGGTCTCGGTCGCCGTTATCGGCACCTGAATGTCGATGTATCGGTTGTGAACCTCCGGAAAGGCTTCATCCTTGCCACGCATCGGCACCTCATCGATGTTGATGTAGAATCGTTCCCCCTCGAAATTCATTCGGCCTTTGGGCTGGCTGTTGAGGTCCATGGTCCGTAGCAGATTGAAAATCTTGGGAAAATCGGGGTGCAAAGAGGCGTATCTTTCTATGTTGTCAATGGTATCTATTATCATATAATTGTGTCCTTTTTTTTGATTCGAGTCTCGAGCACTGAATTTCTCTACCAATATAGTAAAAAAAAAGAAAGGCTGTCTCTTTTTTTGCATAAATTCTCTCTCTGTTTGCAAAAACATTTTTCAAAAATGGCAGTTGCCACATTTTTGAAAAAAAATTGAAAAATAAGTGAATTGAGAATGACAACAAATCATATTAATTCTTAATTTTGCTCGTCAAAAATTCACAAAGGTTAATTTTTTAAAATGATGAAAAAATTATTTATGGCCGTTTCTATGGTCGCTTTGTTGTTGGCTCCTATCGTAGCTGACGCAGCAACTGCAACAACTTCAACAGCTGCAAAGACTGA
>OBMA010000764.1_pt1 | contig 19515 bp, 6 predicted proteins | sample 1539141 | NCBI WGS metagenome assembly OBMA01 (sample SAMEA3991484, study PRJEB22521) | metagenome | biome: anthropogenic terrestrial biome; feature: sewage plant; material: raw primary sludge | place: Sweden | collected 2012-09-26 | reverse complement strand
TCTGTCTAGTTCGTTATAAGATTATCCGACAAATTTTTGGTCAGTGCCGCTGCAGATGGTTCAATAAGGGGTTGGGACGCAAACGACTACTCTAGAAAATTTTCCTACCATCATACCAATTTGAGTGCAATTACCACATTTTATGTATCGGATAATATTTTGGTGAGTGGGTCGGAAAATCAGTTCAATATCTATAATCTACGGAGTGGGAAATTGGTCCACGCAAATATTCTAAAAGATGCTGATCAGATTTGGTCGGTTAATTTTAAGGGCAAAACACTTGTTGCAGCAGTTGAAAAAGATGGGCAGAGCTTTTTAGAAATTCTGGATTTCAGCAAAGCTTCAAAAATTAACTACGTTAGCAATCCCGTAAACTCCTCGTCGTCGTCTTTGGAATCCATTTCTACTTCTTTGGGTCTAACGAGGACAACTATAATACCATGACCTTCCCAGAGAACAAGCATTGACTCATACTTAGATAATATAGCTTAATAAGTAGTTATATAATCAGTAAAAAAGTAAAATAACAACTTCGTACATTTTATTGAATATAAACTGCAGCTAAACTGCTTGTATGTTCAATTTTAATTGTGTTTACAAAAAGGGTGCCGTTTATTAATTAATGTTTCTTCCCTGAAAATATGGAAAGTACAAGTTTTTAGTTGAGAAGGGTTTAAGAAAGTTTTGAAAATGATCTAAAAAAATATAAAAGCAATCAAAGAAATAAAAGCTGGAAAAATGCGTAATAACAGAAGTGACTAAAATTTCTTTACGCGCCAAATAAGAAATCGATGCTCTTGAAAGTAGCAACCATTTTTTTAAATAATATATTCCTGATGGTTCTTGGCCCAAGAGTTTTCTTGAACTTTTAACGTTAAGAAGTTGATTCTGCTGATTTTTTCAAATTATCAAGCGTTATGTTTTGAAACATCTGTTCCGTTTTCAGTTTTTCAAAAAGATCGATATTCTCTTGAGAATTAGGAAGTTCTACGCTCAACCTCCCGTGGGCAGAAGAAATACAAAAGCTAATACAATTGTGTTAGAATAAAGTTCTAATATTATCTAATTAGTAGTATTCATGTTATTATATTATCACATGATATTTCTCAAATTGGACAATGTAAATAATGAGTGTTTTTATGACACAATCTTTATCGTTAGATGTTTCAACGTTCCAAGCCTTGGTTCTATCGCTCTTCTCTTCAAATTGTAATCGTTTGTAATGATAAACGCGTACGGGAAAAAAAAAAAAGTATCAATAACGCGTAAAGTGAATAGAGTACTGGATTCTATAAGACCGAAGACGCTCATATCACATCTCATAAAATCACTTAAAGCAAGCATCCAGAGGCTATTGATAAAAAGCAGACACAAGGAGACGCAATGGGACGTTTAGTTGGCTTAGAACTAAGTAATTTCAAGTCCTATAGAGGCGTTACCAAGGTAGGATTCGGCGAGTCGAATTTCACAAGTATTATCGGTCCTAACGGATCTGGTAAATCGAATATGATGGATGCTATCTCATTCGTACTCGGTGTGCGGAGTAATCATTTGAGGTCAAACATCTTGAAAGATTTAATCTATAGAGGTGTTCTAAACGATGAGAATAGTGATGATTATGATAACGAGGGCGCTGCCTCTTCGAACCCACAATCCGCATACGTGAAGGCATTTTATCAAAAAGGTAACAAACTGGTGGAGCTGATGAGAATAATTTCCAGAAACGGTGACACTAGTTATAAAATTGATGGAAAAACTGTCTCCTATAAGGACTATTCTATATTTCTTGAGAACGAAAATATTCTTATCAAAGCCAAAAATTTTCTAGTGTTCCAGGGTGATGTTGAGCAAATTGCAGCACAATCTCCCGTAGAATTATCAAGAATGTTTGAAGAAGTATCAGGTTCTATCCAATACAAAAAGGAGTATGAAGAGTTGAAGGAAAAGATTGAGAAATTAAGCAAATCTGCAACCGAATCTATAAAAAATAGGAGAAGGATCCATGGAGAATTGAAGACATATAAAGAAGGTATCAATAAGAACGAGGAGTATAGGAAACAATTGGACAAAAAAAATGAATTACAGAAGTTCCAGGCTCTATGGCAGTTATATCATTTGGAGCAACAAAAAGAGGAGCTAACGGACAAGCTGTCCGCATCAAACTCTGAAATATCGTCTTTAAAGGGAAAAATAAATAACGAGATGAAATCATTACAACGCTCAAAATCTTCCTTTGTTAAAGAAAGCGCAGTAATTTCTAAGCAAAAAAGTAAATTAGATTATATCTTCAAGGATAAGGAAAAATTAGTCTCGGATTTACGGCTCATAAAAGTTCCTCAACAGGCAGCAGGGAAGCGAATTTCCCATATAGAAAAAAGAATCGAAAGTTTACAGAAAGATCTTCAAAGACAGAAGACTTATGTGGAGAGATTTGAAACACAACTAAAAGTGGTGACCAGATCAAAGGAAGCTTTTGAAGAGGAAATCAAACAATCTGCTAGAAATTATGACAAATTCAAGCTAAATGAAAATGATTTAAAGACATATAATTGCTTACATGAAAAATATCTGACTGAAGGTGGGTCAATCCTAGAAGAAAAAATTGCCGTTTTGAACAACGATAAGCGAGAAATCCAAGAGGAATTGGAGAGATTCAACAAAAGGGCAGATATTTCTAAAAGAAGGATAACGGAGGAGCTTTCTATAACAGGAGAAAAATTGGACACGCAATTAAACGATTTAAGAGTTTCTTTGAATGAGAAAAACGCCCTTCATACTGAACGTTTGCACGAGCTGAAAAAATTACAATCTGATATTGAATCTGCTAATAATCAAGAATACGACTTAAATTTCAAGTTGAGGGAAACGTTGGTTAAGATCGATGACTTGAGTGCTAATCAAAGAGAAACAATGAAAGAAAGAAAACTAAGAGAAAATATAGCAATGTTGAAAAGATTCTTCCCCGGAGTAAAAGGTCTTGTTCATGATCTTTGTCACCCAAAAAAGGAGAAATATGGCTTGGCAGTGTCTACCATCTTAGGTAAGAACTTTGATTCCGTCATTGTAGAAAATTTAACCGTAGCTCAAGAATGCATTGCATTTTTGAAGAAGCAACGTGCGGGCACTGCATCTTTCATACCACTAGACACGATTGAGACAGAGTTACCTACATTATCATTGCCTGACTCACAAGACTATATTTTATCAATTAATGCTATTGACTACGAGCCGGAATATGAAAAAGCGATGCAATATGTGTGTGGCGATTCCATCATATGTAATACGTTGAATATTGCTAAAGATCTGAAATGGAAAAAGGGCATAAGAGGCAAATTGGTTACAATTGATGGTGCTTTGATCCACAAGGCCGGTTTGATGACAGGTGGTATATCAGGAGATGCCAATAATAGGTGGGATAAAGAAGAATATCAAAGCTTAATGTCTTTAAAAGACAAATTACTAATCCAAATCGATGAACTTTCCAACGGTCAACGCTCTAATTCAATCAGAGCAAGAGAAGTTGAAAATAGTGTTTCACTATTGAACTCGGACATAGCAAATTTGAGAACTCAAGTAACACAACAAAAACGCTCCTTGGATGAAAATCGTTTAGAGATTAAGTACCATAATGACTTGATAGAGAAAGAAATTCAACCGAAGATAACTGAACTAAAGAAGAAGCTAGATGATTTAGAAAATACTAAAGATAATTTAGAGAAAGAGAAGGAGGCTTTACAAAATAATATTTTCAAAGAATTCACTAGTAAAATTGGCTTTACAATCAAAGAATATGAAAATCATTCCGGTGAATTGATGAGACAACAATCTAAAGAATTACAGCAGTTACAAAAACAAATTTTGACCGTTGAAAATAAGTTGCAGTTTGAGACAGACAGACTAAGTACTACTCAAAGAAGATATGAAAAGGCGCAAAAGGATTTAGAGAATGCTCAAGTTGAAATGAAGTCTTTGGAAGAACAGGAATATGCAATAGAAATGAAAATCGGATCAATAGAGTCTAAATTGGAAGAACACAAAAATCACTTAGATGAGTTACAGAAGAAATTTGTAACGAAGCAAAGCGAATTAAATTCCAGCGAAGATATTCTAGAGGACATGAACAGCAACTTACAAGTCTTAAAAAGGGAAAGAGACGGTATAAAGGAAGATATTGAAAAGTTTGATTTAGAGAGAGTAACAGCGTTAAAGAATTGTAAAATTTCTAATATAAATATACCTATATCATCTGAAACAACGATAGATGATTTACCAATATCTTCCACTGATAATGAAGCAATTACAATTTCCAACAGTATCGATATAAACTATAAAGGACTACCTAAAAAATACAAAGAAAACAATACCGATTCGGCAAGGAAGGAGCTGGAGCAGAAGATTCATGAAGTGGAGGAAATATTGAACGAGTTGCAGCCCAATGCAAGAGCTTTGGAGAGATACGACGAGGCGGAAGGAAGGTTTGAAGTGATTAATAACGAAACAGAACAACTAAAGGCCGAAGAAAAGAAAATATTAAACCAGTTCCTAAAAATTAAGAAAAAAAGAAAGGAACTGTTCGAAAAGACATTTGATTATGTGAGCGACCATTTAGACGCAATCTACAGGGAACTTACTAAAAATCCCAACTCCAATGTGGAATTGGCCGGTGGTAACGCTTCTTTAACCATAGAAGACGAAGATGAACCGTTCAATGCGGGAATCAAATATCATGCCACTCCGCCTCTTAAAAGATTCAAAGACATGGAATATCTTTCTGGTGGTGAAAAAACCGTAGCTGCATTAGCTCTATTATTTGCTATTAATTCCTACCAGCCTAGTCCCTTCTTCGTGCTGGACGAAGTGGACGCAGCCCTAGACATTACTAACGTCCAGAGAATTGCTGCCTATATAAGAAGGCACCGTAATCCAGATCTCCAATTCATTGTCATTTCATTGAAGAACACCATGTTTGAAAAATCTGACGCTCTCGTTGGGGTTTACAGACAGCAACAAGAAAACTCGTCGAAGATCATAACTTTGGACTTGAGCAATTACGCAGAATAATCTATGAAACCAACCTCTGCTATAACCCGTCAAATAACTAATAATATCTATATAGGTCAACTAGCTAGTGCAATATCATAGTAACAATAATATTAATAACGTCACTTTTTTTCCAGGGTAACCCAATTGTGGTGGGTGGCGGCCGAGGTATCCCTTAGAAAAGAATTTTTTAAGTTCTTTCTCATCTCTTACCAGTGGAGAAGTACACGATATTTGCAAAGTCTGTCATCAGGGCTTGATAATAAAGCTGCATTAGATCTTAGCAAAAACTACGAGAAGAACATTGAATATTGTAGCTGTATTTGCATACATAAACTTTATCATTGTTCGTTAGCTAGCTTTGCACATTAATTTTTCGATTTGTTACCGCCAATGACCGCTAACAATGACGATGATATCAAATCACCCATTCCCATTACTAACAAGACCTTATCCCAATTGAAGCGCTTTGAGAGAAGTCCAGGAAGGCCCAGTTCTTCTCAGGGCGAGATAAAACGTAAAAAGTCTAGGCTATATGCCGCAGACGGAAGACCACATTCTCCGCTAAGAGCAAGGTCTGCTACCCCAACGCTACAGGACCAAAAACTGTTCAATGGCATGGATTCCACTTCCCTTTTGAATGAAAGGCTACAGCATTATACGCTGGATTATGTTAGTGACAGGGCCCAGCATATGAAGAATATATATGACCCATCATCTCGCTGGTTCAGCAGATCCGTGAGGCCTGAATTTCCTATTGAAGAGTTCTTACCATATAAGACTGAAAGTCATGAAGATCAAGCGAAATACTTGTGCCATGTCTTAGTTAATCTTTATATTGCGATCAGCTCATTAGATATACAAGGTTTGATTTCTATTTCCAGTAAAGATCTGGCTGATTTAAAGAAAGAAGTGGATGATTTAGCTCTTAAAACCGATCTTTTCAGGTTATCTAACAACACAGCGGAGAATGACTTACTTGGTAACGATATTGCTGATTATGACGATGCGGAAGGCCTGGAGGACGAATTGGATGAATACTTCGACTTAGCAGGCCCCGACTTTAATGCTACCGGAAAAATCACAGCTAAATCAGCTACTATTGTGAATGTAAACCATTGGACTAATGAGCTCAAAAATTGTCTACATTTTGATTTTCCAGTAGCTTTAAGAAAGTCGCTAGCGACAGTTTATTATTATTTGTCTCTTGTTCAGGGCCAAAAGGTGTATAGACAAATGCATGTCGATATGTTCGAAAGATTAGTAAGCCTTGACGATGATAGGACAAATTTCACTGAACTGTTGCAAAAACAAGGTCTTTTGCTAGATCATCAAATCATGCTCAATTTCCTGTGCGAATTTCTACCTTATCCAGATCCCGACTATGCTCGTTATGAATTATCATCAAAGGAAGATTTACAGTTATTTAGATTACTTTTGAAGCATGCACATAATGCAAAACCATTTTTCGATAAGTCAAAGGAAAGTTTGTTAGTTGATACGATGAATTTTCTGTTGTCTAGTCTTGCACCATCTACTATGATGGCTGTCATGCCTATCGTTACATCCGTTGTGCCCTATCATTATCATATCCATTCTAAGATCATCGATTATTTCCCGTTTTGCTATAGCATCTGGAGCTCAGTCAGCGCAAACGTGGCCATCGACACTCACATGTATGATTTTGTTGGGTCAATTTCCAAAGACGTTCATAATAAGATTTTGAGTAGCGAGCATGAAAAGGATGTAGTTGGAGTGGAGTTTGGAGAATTCGGGATTTTTACTGATGATCAAATGACTTTTATGTTCAATAGGTTACAAGGCCATCTTAGAACAGACGGTCAAATACATTCGTATTCCCGCACAGTGAAGCCTTTTGTTTATGCTATAAACGGATCAAAAAAAGATAGGTTTTTTGAAAAACTTGTAAGTTTAGCCAAAGCAATCGAAACATTTATCCATCCCTCTAATAATGGGTTTTGGACCAAGCCAAATGCTAAATTCGTTCATGCATTTATAAAGTCTTACCACGGAAGGGTCAAATATGAAGAAGATATTTGTGCTAGGGGCGTCACAAATGGGATATGTTTAACTTCTTTTTGTCACGAAGAGATAGTTGAAATATTCTTAAATATTATCAGTCTGGGTTCACAGAATAAAAATCCTGATATTGCGAACTATTACATCTCTTGTTTCGCATATCTGTTAGAGCTGGATCCTTCAAATGCATATTTAATTTATGACAAAATACTGATAGATTTGTACGATACGCTGGCTGACCAATTTATCAATTCGAGACACAGAATCATTTCCTCTTTGAAACAATTTACAAGAGTAATTCGGTTTATTGTGATGGATAAGCTATATCGCGTGCACATAACAAACGTCCTTTCGATGCTGGTCTCCAAACTTGATATGAACGATACTAATTTGACAAGCAACCTCATCAACGGTATTGTATCTATAGCCGCTTTCATTCCTATCCAAGACCTCACTGGGGAGGACGATTATATATCGTTTGAATCGGATACTCTTCCTTTAGTTCAACAACATTTTTATCATATTAAGTGTGGCGAAAGTTCAAAGACCTTCCGAGTTGATGATGAACTGTTAAATAACGCTTTCAAAGCTTCCACTACAGTTTTTCAAAGTATGCTAAAAGTATACGTAGAAAAAATTTTCCAATTGGTTGATGTAGACTTAGAGGACTCTTTGGTTACTAAAATAAACCAAACAACTATGATTTTACAAGAGTCTATGGACGATAAAATATTTAATTATTTTGCTTCTTTATTACAGAGAAACTTCTGGAGTAATGACTCCTTCAAGGAAAAGGATCCAAACTATGAATTAGTTACTATCCCACTAGCGGCTTTAGTAAGAAGGAATAATGGTTTGAGTAAAGAGTTGGTCAGAACTCTTTTATTCCATATCAAAGAACAAATCAAAAGAGGCGCCGGGTCTGTAAGAAGTACTTCAGAGATTCAACAGAGGGATGTTAAGTTAGTTTTATACTTAACTGCACTAAATGATGTCTTAAGGCAATGTCATGAATCTCTATTGGAGTATAGCGATGAGTTGATAACATTCATGAAATATTTATACGACAACGTCACTAACCCGCCATTGGATGTTATCACATCTATTGTTATTCACAGTGCTTTAGCAACTCTATGTACAACCGAAATAACTGATTGTCGTCTATTCCCAGAGGACTCTAAGATTCCGGAAAAAGACAGATGGGGAGGACTACAGTTCGATCCTCGAAGATTTGATAAACAGCATTTGAGTTTTCAGTGGCACGTACCTTCTAGTGACGAGATAACTTTATCCATAAGCATTCTAGAAAGCCTTTCCGAATACTGTATTAACAACGTAGAAGAACTGATGAAAGCTCCAAGACATGATTCCGAATATGGCGACATGATACAAAAATATGTTTTAGTTATGACACATACGCTTTCCGGGTCAAGTTTACTTTTTGATCCAGATTTTAACAAATATAGGACGCAATCAAACTTATCATACAGAGAGAAACTGATTTTATTAAAGAATATACGCGAAAATAATTGTGACCCTCAAGAACTGGATATTGATATTGAACAAATTCGTTCTGGCAAGGATGATGAAGACTATATTGAGAGTAAGGACATTGAAGCAGGGCTGAATGCAGGAGTTTCCGATGTTGTGCAGTTAAGAGATGAGTTTCCGGATGAATTAATTGTTGATGAAGAAGTAGTGTCTGAGATGCCATCTGGTGTAAATACCCCTATCGCGGGGACGCATGGCACGGACAATTCAGCTATGAGTTCGGATCTAGCTTTCAGGGATTTAGATATTTACACCTGTAATTATTACTTCGGAAATACCACTGAGGAGAAGTTACAAAACCCACAATATTTACAAGTCCACAGAGTTAGAGCGCGCATTGGACATTTCTTTCACAAACTCTATGTTTTTTTATCTACAAACTTCGAAAACAACACCAACATGTTCCAAATTCTATTGCACGGATTGAAAGTTTGGTTCACAGATCTGGGACAAGAAACGGTCTTCAATGAAGACCCAAATGCCTTCATTGACGTTGATTTCCTAGAAAACGTTCAATCTCTCTCACACGTAAATGAGCCCTTCACGAGAACCAATTTTGCAATCAGAGCAAACAGTTTGCACCAGAGTAGAGTTCTATTACATTCAACAAATAGAAAAGCTTCCAAGCTGGAAAACCTATTGTTAGTTGACATCATACAGTTAGCGACATCCCTTTATCCTGATATTTATAAACCAGCACAGGGAACTTTGGTACACTGTATGAAACAATTAGTTGGGTCATATGGCGTAGTCATCAATAAAATTATTCCATCATTAGAGAAAGCGATTAAGGATCATGATTATATGAAAATCCAAGTTATTTTAAATGTTTTGTTAATTAAGAAAATCCATAGGAAGCTTATGACGGATTATAAAGACATCGGCAGATTGATATTTCTGCTTATTGAATGTTGTCGTGTGAATGAATTAGAGATTGGTATGTATGCAGATAAAATCTTAACTGACATAGTGATTGGGATCAAGATTCCTTCTAGTGTATGTGTCATTTCCGATCAAGCTTTCTTACCTTTAGCACCTCCTGATGGTACTATTAATTTGCAAGTTGAAGCGGTAAAGCTTGCCAAAAAGAAAAAGCGTGAGTACTACCTCTCTCTGTTAGTGGATTTGCAGGACAAACTTTTAGACAAATTAGATAATGAAAAAGATATGGGGTGGAAGATAAGAATGTTCATTTTACGTTTTGTTACACAAATCCAATCGAACCTCGAAAGCAAACCCGATAAAAGAGCAGTATTTTCAATAATCTCCCAAATCTCCACAAAACATCCCGAAATCATACATTTGGTTGTAAAGTCATTGTTGTCGACGTGCAACAAGATAATATCTCTCTCTGACTATGAATATGACATCACCAGGGCCTATAAGAATGAATTCAATCCATCATTTGTGGAAATACTGGACACTTCGACCACAAGCTTCCCTAAAACGTTTACTGAAGAAATGAATAACTTTGATAACCCCAAGTATTTTATCGATTCGAGGGCGTATGTAGGGTGGCTATGTTGGGGAAGGCTTATGTACGTCATGTCGCCGAAAGCTTTAAAGCTCAATTTACGTGAGAATGAACTGGAAGTCCTCAAGACAGCTGGTCATCTATTGACAAGAGAATTCCTGAGAGATGTTACAATGAATTTAGTCCAAGATAATGAAACTAGGGGTGTTTTTAGTAGTGGTAACGTGTCATTTTTCTCTTTAGTAATCCTTTTGATATCATCTGGTTTCTGCGAACTGAATATGTCGGATCTCTTTGAGCTATGTGAATCCTACTATAACAAAGACGATAAGGCTTCGATGATCATGTCTGTCGAGATAGTGGCTGGCTTAGTTTGCGGGAGTAAGTTTATGTCAGTCTCTGACTTGGACAAACGTGACACTTTTATCGAAAACTTCCTAGCCAAATGTTTAGATTATGAGTTGAACCATGACGCATTTGAAATTTGGAGCACCTTGGCATGGTGGTTGCCTGCAGTCGTTGATTTAAGAAGGTCTAAAACTTTTTTTTGCCATTTTATCAACGCCGATGGCATGTTTGACCGTGAATCTGATGCAGCCACACATCAAACCTCCAAAATTTACATGCTAAGAAGTATCTTGATGAGCATGGAATTTAGAGCCCCAGATGTTGGTAAGCTATTTGATGAGTTGGTATTTGATCACCCATACGATCAGGTTCGCCAGGCTGTCGCTAAACTATTGACGACCTTAGTTCAAAATCAAAGTAATCCGTCAATTTCAGATCCAACCACATTATTAGAAGCAGAACGGAATGATCCAGATGGATTAGGGTTACCATTAAAAAGCGTCCCAGAAAAGGTGGATGCCTATATTAAGAAGCAGTTTGAGATCATTAAAAATCTGGAAGATTCCGTTGTCGGCTTGAATCCTCAACAATTTATTAAGACAGACTATTTTTACAGGACATCCACAATATTTTATTGGATCAAAGAAATGGCGAGAGGGCCTAATAAAGTTTTGTTAGTTCCATATTTAGTCGATTATGTTTTACCATTTCTGATTGGATTAGTGAAACATAAAGATGTTTGTGCTCTTGCCAGTTTAGATCCTGTTCGATTGTATGCCGGCTTGGGCTATATGCCGATCAGAAAGAACCATGTTGCCGCCATTGTTGACTATGTTTGTTCGTCAAATGTAGCACTATCTTCAAACCAAACGAAACTACAGCTAGCTTTCATCCAACACTTTTTATCAGCGGAACTGCTTCAACTTACTGAGGAAGAAAAGAACAAAATTTTGGAATTTGTTGTCAGCAATTTGTATAACGAACAGTTTGTAGAGGTGAGAGTTCGTGCGGCATCCATTTTGTCTGATATCGTCCATAACTGGAAAGAGGAACAGCCGTTGTTGAGTTTAATCGAGAGATTTGCAAAGGGTCTCGACGTCAACAAATACACGTCGAAAGAAAGACAAAAGTTATCCAAAACGGATATCAAGATTCATGGTAACGTTTTGGGGTTGGGAGCTATTATATCAGCGTTCCCCTATGTTTTTCCCCTACCGCCATGGATACCCAAGCAACTAAGCAACTTATCCTCGTGGGCCAGGACTAGTGGTATGACTGGACAAGCTGCCAAAAATACTATTAGTGAGTTCAAGAAGGTGAGGGCCGACACTTGGAAGTTCGATAGAGCATCTTTCAATACGGAGGAACTGGAAGACCTGGAGGGTGTCCTATGGAGAAGTTACTATGCCTGATTCATATTAGTATAGGATATTAAGCACATATCTAGACATATATGTACATCTAAACAAATAGCTGGAGCTATCTGCTGATTAGTTTTACTCTAAAAGTAAGTTGTTAGTGTAACTATGATCACGGCTGCGTGCCGGGTAATAAATCAATTTTGAGGAAAACTGGAAGTTCACCACTGAGAATGATCAACGGCAGGGAAACGTTATACCAAACAAAGCATTCTACCTCTAGGGAAGCTGGAAACTTGAATTACCCACTATAGCTTGTCTTTTAGTGATCCATTATTCCAACCTATTGCAATTCCAAGAAAATAAACTAGGAACTTTTTTTTTTGGAAGAATAAGAAAAGGAGAAAAAGTAGACATACTGTATATACACGAGGGCGTATCGTTCACCAGAAAGAATATAAACATAACAAGATAAACATGTCAGGCTTGAGAACTGTTTCTGCTTCATCCGGTAATGGAAAGAGCTATGACTCTATTATGAAAATTTTATTGATTGGTGATTCTGGTGTTGGGAAATCATGTTTATTGGTTCGTTTTGTTGAAGACAAATTTAACCCGTCATTTATCACCACCATTGGTATTGATTTCAAAATAAAGACTGTCGATATCAACGGTAAGAAGGTAAAGCTGCAACTTTGGGATACCGCTGGTCAAGAACGTTTCCGGACAATCACCACAGCGTATTATCGTGGTGCTATGGGTATCATTCTTGTATATGATGTGACAGACGAGAGAACATTTACTAATATCAAGCAATGGTTTAAAACCGTTAATGAGCATGCGAACGATGAAGCACAGCTACTGTTGGTTGGTAACAAGAGCGATATGGAGACGAGAGTGGTAACAGCTGATCAAGGTGAAGCCTTGGCTAAGGAGCTGGGTATACCATTCATCGAGTCCAGTGCTAAGAACGATGACAATGTCAACGAGATTTTTTTCACCTTGGCGAAGTTAATCCAAGAAAAAATCGACAGTAACAAGCTTGTTGGCGTCGGTAACGGTAAAGAGGGCAATATTAGCATCAATAGTGGGAGCGGAAACAGTTCTAAATCAAATTGCTGTTGAAGAAAAGAAGATTTTTGCTTCTTTGAGAATTAATCGTGAACTGGAATTAGAGCTATAAATCGCTTGATTCTTTTTTCCCTTTTTCTCAATATTCGCAGGTTATTTCTCCTTTATATATATACATTGTTTGTATCTTTTTTTGATTACCATACTTACTATTTTTATATTAGTCATATTAGATGTCACTTTTATATTATCTAAACAATTCAAACTTCTCATACTAACTTTTTCAGCATACTTCTACTGTTGTTCTCTGCTCTGGAAGGTATTTTCATCAGGCGATTGGTAAAAAATCAAGAAAGAATCTAAAAAAATAGTGCAACAGGAAAACGAGGTTCCCAGTTTCCCTGGGAATTCTTATCCAAGTATATATTTTACTTTTAAGATTCAGCACTTTTATTTCGTTCTAATGTTTTTACCGGTAGTAAAGTTTTGCTTCTTGAATCCACTATTCAACTACTTGCGCTTATGTAAGGTTCCTGTATGGTTGCATAATCACTCAATTCGAAAAAAAAACCCACGTGCTGCTTGGAAATGAATCCGCACTGCGGTATAGCACTTCCAGAAAGATACTGACTGCGAAATTCGCTTTATGGAGTGTTTAAGCAATTGGTATCTTACCCATTAAGAGTCATTTCTTTCTTCTTGCCAACTTTTTTCCATCCCATTATGACCTCAAAAAAGGCAGGCTCTCTTCGTCTTATCTTTTCTATCGGAAGCGAATTACTGGGAAAGAGGCATAGGTATAAACAGATAAAATAGACGAAAAGAGTTTAGAAAAAAAAGTAGAAGGAACGACTACACCTCAACATAACGACACTTTTTTGACATGCTGTTTGGAGTGAAGTTGGCTAATGAGGTTTATCCTCCTTGGAAGGGTTCTTATATTAATTATGAGGGCTTGAAAAAATTCCTGAAGGAAGATAGCGTGAAGGATGGAAGTAACGATAAGAAAGCACGCTGGGACGATTCAGATGAATCCAAGTTTGTGGAAGAGTTGGATAAGGAACTTGAAAAAGTCTATGGTTTTCAACTAAAAAAGTACAATAACTTGATGGAGAGATTGTCCCATCTGGAGAAACAAACAGATACGGAAGCAGCCATAAAGGCCTTGGACGCTGATGCATTCCAACGTGTATTGGAGGAACTGTTAAGCGAGTCTACCGAATTAGACAATTTTAAGAGATTGAACTTTACTGGGTTTGCTAAGATTGTTAAGAAACATGACAAGCTATATCCAAAGTATCCATCTGTTAAATCTTTGTTGGAAGTTAGATTAAAGGAATTGCCTTCCCATTCGGAAGAATATTCCCCATTGTTGTATCGTATTTCATTTTTGTACAACATTTTGAGAAGTAATTTTAACACTGCATCTGAACCCTTAGCCAGCGCTTCTAAGTTTTCTAGCATTGTCAGCAATGACATAGACATGAATTTCAGAAGCTTTAAATTTTGGGTTCATAATGACAACTTAATGGAGGTCAAAACAAGAATCTTGAGACATCTTCCCGTGTTGGTCTACGCCAATGTTCCCTCCGAAAACGATGACCTGGTCAATAGATTCGAATCAGATATATCAAATAATGATGAAATTGTGGGTAGTTCGAGCTCCACTAGTAGCGTAGAACATGGCTTGGGAGCGCGCTCCTTCGATCCATTAATCAACACGCTATATTTTGACAATGAGCATTTTGAATTATATAACGACAAGTTATTAAAGTTAAATTCAGCACCTACTTTAAGATTAAGGTGGACTGGCCAGTTATCTGATAAGCCGGATATTTTCTTGGAAAAGAAAACTCTTATTGAAGACGAAGCCACTGGGAAGTCTGAATTTGATCTAACTAAATTGCAATTGAAACAAAAATTCATTAACGGGTTTATTTTCGAAGGTGATAAGAAATTTAAAGAACAAACTTTGAAAAAGTTAAAAGAAAGTGGTACGGCAGGGAGAGACCTGGAAAGGTTAGAAGAAGATTTCTCTGAGATTCAAAACTTTATTATCAAGAATGAATTGCAACCAGTTTTTAGAACTGTTTACACCAGAACTGCTTTCCAGATTCCCGGCGATGACAAGATAAGAGTAACCATTGACTCTAATATTGTATTCATCAAGGAGGATTCATTCGACAGAGAGCGTCCAATTAGAGACCCTAATACCTGGCATAGAACTGATATTGATGCCAATGTTGCAAATCCCTTGAAATTCCTGAGAGGAGGCGAGTATGCTAAGTTTCCTTATTCAGTAATGGAAATTAAAGTGAAAAGTTCATTGGATTCTTCGATGTCTGCCAGTTCTATGATTTCTAATGTAAAACTGCCTAAAAAGCATGGTCAATGGCTGAACGATTTGACAAATTCTCATTTGGTCAAAGAAATTCCAAAGTTTTCTATCTTTGTGCAAGGTGTGGCATCATTGTATGGAGATGATGAAAAATTAGATATCTTACCATTTTGGTTGCCAGATTTGGAAACAGATATTAGACAGGATCCTAAGCAAGCATATGAGGAGGAAAAGAAAAAACTGTTGAAACAAAAAGAGATACAAAAGAAAATTGATGGAATGAGAAGGCTTTCCAACTTAAAAGAGCCTCAACATCAAGCAGCAGTACCGGTATCTCAAGAGGAAAATGAGCGTATTACCTCTCAAGGTGATTTGGAGGCAGACGGTTCATCCGATGAGGAAACTGAGCAAGAACCTCATTCGAAAAGATCAAAGAAAGTTCGGAGAAGAAAACCCAAGGCCACTTTCTTGAGAATTTTGGCCGGTAGAGATCCAAAGTTAATGGGGGTGGATTCTGAAGAAGAAGAAATTGAATTGCCACCTGGTGTGAAAAAACCATTAAATTTGTTAAAAAATGCTGGTCCTGTAAACGTGGAGGCAAAGGTTTGGCTTGCCAACGAACGTACATTTAACAGATGGTTAAGTGTCACCAGTTTATTGAGTGTTTTGACGTTCTCAATTTATAATTCTGTGAAGAAAGCCGAATACCCCACTTTGGCTAACTACATGGCATACGTATATTTTGGTCTAACGATATTCTGTGCTTTATGGTCCTATTCCATTTATATGAAAAGAGTTGATATTATTCAACAAAGAAGCGGTCAACATCTAGATGCACCACTTGGTCCAGTTTTGGTTGCTATAGTTTTATTTGTCACTTTAGTGGTTAATTTTGTTATGGCGTTTAGAAATGCAGCAAAGTCTCGTCAAGAGTTGCAAATACAGAATTTAGAAGTTCCTGAAAGAATACCAGAAGTATTAAGGCCACTTCAAAATTATCTATTCAAGTTAATGGGGCCAAGCAGTGATTAGAATATGTACTCTATCTACTGAGACCATGTGTTTTTATGTTTGTAATGTGTAGCAAAAAATTATCATCTGCTAACAATTGCTTACTTTTAGAAATCACATTTAAGGGGAAGTTTTAAATCATTCATAAATATCAATGCATTTACATAAACATCATTTTCTCCGGTTTTTGATAACTCTGTACAGAAATAATGGATTATAGTTTTAAGCTAAGCGGAAAAGCCAAATTATTCTTCAAAATTTTCGATGAAGTCGGAGTTTATTTCTTTTAATTTCCCTAAAGTCAAGGGCTCTTTTTCATTTCCTGCACATTCTTTCAATATCGCTACAAGATTGTGTATTCTCTTCATTTGGTTTATGGTCTTTTGATCAACAACGCCATTTGAATCTTCGTTTTCAGTCCTTGCTTTTGCAATTTTCAAAAGCGAATGGATATTGTACGCTTCTGCAATAATATCCGGGTTGAATATTTTTTTTACCACCCTTATTCCACTATTCTCTATTGCGACAGATTTCTGGGTCAACTGATAATTCATTTTGACAGAATTGTCATTGAGAAGGACTGCATCCATATGAAGATGGGAAACTGCTGGCTTCTTAGACATTATTTTAGGAATGTCCTGGAAGTGTGTAGAAAGAAATACCGTTGCCTCCGTTCGAAGTAAATGTTCAGTTACTGCCAAAGACACACAAAACCCATCAGCGATGCTTGAACCACGACCAAGTTCATCTAAAATTAACAGTGTTTCTGTATTTATGTCATCTAAAAAGTAAGCCATTTCTTTCATTTCAAAACCAAAATTTGATGAGGTTAATTCCATACTGTCATTGCAGACTCTTGCATGTAGACGTTTAAAGACAGGAAAAGACCCATAAAGTGCCGGTATACCTGATCCCATTTGGGCCATTATGCAAATAAGGGCAACTTGTTTTAAATAAACAGATTTTCCACTCATGTTGCATCCGGTTATGATTTGTAAGCTGGAGCTATGTTTTGTACTTGATATGGTGTTAGGGACAAAATTTTTTAGTACCTTTTCAAGTAGTGGGTGTCTTGAATCTCGAATTAGTAGATTGTTTGTAAAAATCGGTATTGTGTAATTATTTTCTTTCAAATTATATGTGAATGAACAAACCAAATCCAGGATAGCCACTGCTTCTGCAATCATAAATAGTTCAGAAATATGGGTTGCAATTTTATCGAGCAGTTCATCAACTGTCTCTTCACTTAAAAGTAAAATCTCTTCCATAACTTCCTTCAACCTCGCATTTTTTTTTATTATATTTAGGGTTGTACATTCAATATAATTTTTTTTTATTGTTCTTGAAATGAATACGTCTGGAAGTGTAGCGACGTCATCGGTAAATTCCTGTCTTTTTATTCTGAGATAAAAGCCTCGTGCAGAATCGTAATTATGATCTAAATTGATTTTGTTTTTAGCGGTAAGATCTTCTACCTCACGAAAAAATTCCTCTTTTACCTCTTTGTAGATTTGTCTAGAAACATCCAAAAGCCCATTGGAATCACTTTTCACAGCATATGAACGTTGGTTAAGTAGTTGTATAGCTGAGGATGCCCAGACACAGTCTTCATTTATACAACTATTAATTAATTTTTCAATTTCCATAATTGCGTCATTATTGAATATTTTTTTGGTCTCGCTAATTAAACGGCTTTGAATTAACTGATCATTAAGTGCGTCTTTCAATGACTTCACGCTTTGTAAAGTTTCCTTTAGCAACAAAACGTAATTAATTCTTTGGTCAGGTTTTATTGCAGAATGATTAATGCATAATAACCTTGAAAATAACTTATCTAGATCAGGCAATGATTTCATTTCTAGCCTTAATTTTTGTAGAAGGTCATCATTGGCTTTCAATTCTTCTAGGGCCTCTAGTCTCATTTCGATACTGCCCCTATCAGTTAATGGCTGCAGTATACTGTTCCGAAGTGATCTTTGTCCCATTTTAGTGGACGTGGTATCCAAGAACTTCCATAGTGATATGCCATTCTTATCCAATTTATTTTCTACAAGTTCTAAACCTCTGACGGTTTTAGAATCAATCAGCATTGTATTTTCTGTTCCTTCAAACTGTATACGTAGTTTTCGAAACGCATTCAAATTTCGGCTGCTTTTGGATATAATCTCTTCCATGTAGCTTATCGCAGCAGATGCAGCACAAAGAGCAAACGTTTTATCTATAATCTCCTCGATTTTCAAGTCCTTTTTTGTATCATCCATTAAATACTTTGTAATCGCCGCCAGTCCATCTTGGCTATTGAAGCACTTTCGTGAACCCTCTTCAATTTTAACTGTCTCGGCCACATTAAATTTTATCATTGTCGCTAATTTTGATACTGTTGGAGCTAGAGAACTGCTTGGAATCAGTATTTCCGTAGGTTGGTAAATTTGGAGTTTATGAACTACACGAATGTAAATTTGTGAATCCATGAAATCTGAAAGATACATCTGTCCCGTGTTACAGTTGATAATACATAACCCAATCCGCGTACTTATGTCTCTTGGCACTTCGTATATGCAACAAAGAACACAGTCAATACTAGGACCGAGGAGTGAAGCGTTGGTGCTGTATCGACTTAAGGAGGTTGCGGTCCTAGAGGCCATTGATCCAGTCATTAAGTAATGGCTATGTGTTGAATCTTTTTCATTGTTTTCCCATGTTGTCTCTGCTATTTGTAGCGTTTTCTTTTTGAGAGCCCAACTACTTATGTTAGTTGGCGATTTTTGGTTCCTGATACTCTTTTTCGTACTTGGCTTCGAAATAGAGTTTGAAGAATTAGCCGCCGACCTTAAATTGAAATAATTTGTACTGATAAAACTAGATAGATTAGATTCACTCATTGCATATAGTTTGCGTTGATCAGCTACAGATTTCAATGCTATAACTAGTTATTTTTATATGTTTCACTTTAAGTAAAATCCAACTGCTCTTTTGCTATTCTTCGTTGATGCCTTATATGTATGAAAGCTGTACGTTCGGGATTTGAAAAGGAAATGAAGACGCGAATTAAAAAAAAATAATAAACTGGTTCATAGCAGAAAAGAGGAGACTAAATAAGATTTTGCTCTCATACAGATGCAACACATAAAAACTTTAATCGATTTCAGTATGGAAAAAGATATGATACAATAAAATCTAAATCTTAGAAACTGATTTTGAATAAAAAAACGACCCCAGTGAGGGTTGAACTCACGATCTTGCGATTAACAGTCGCACGCCTTAACCAACTTGGCCATGGAGTC
>OBMA010000762.1_pt1 | contig 19528 bp, 10 predicted proteins | sample 1539141 | NCBI WGS metagenome assembly OBMA01 (sample SAMEA3991484, study PRJEB22521) | metagenome | biome: anthropogenic terrestrial biome; feature: sewage plant; material: raw primary sludge | place: Sweden | collected 2012-09-26 | reverse complement strand
TTTCCCTACACGACGCTCTTCCGATCTCTCGACGAACATTCCGTCTATAGCATCTCTAACGAAATACGGGCTATTTTTGAGGATCGTGAAAAACGCCTCTGGGTGGCTTGTAAGGACGGAGTGGTTCATCTCTTTGATGAAAACAAAAAGCAGATTGGAACCCTGAATCCAGATGGTAGAATTTTACCCAGCGGTAAACTTGATGTGTTAGTTTACAATTTCTTTCAGGATATAAAAGGGAATATCTGGCTGGCTACAAAACGAAAAGGACTGATTCGCCTCATTCCTACAGGAGGTAAAAATTCGTTTCGAATTGAAAAATTTGTTCATAATCCCAATGATATTTATTCGCCGGCAAGTAATGATTTTTACTCTGTTACTCAGGATAAAACAGGGCGAATCTGGGCTGCTACCTATGGAGGTGGTCTGCATATGTTGGACGAGAAGAACGGAAAAGTACGTTTCTATCACGCTAAAAATGATTTGAAATCATATCCGTTTGCCAATTGTTCTAAAGCTCGTCAGGTTTTTGTTGACTCCAAGCAACATATATGGGTAGCTACTACTGAGGGTATTGTTGTTTTTAATTCTAATTTTAAAAATATAAAAGCGATACCTTTTGTATATTACCATAAAACCGAAAGCAGTGCAAACGGTTTGGGAACAAATGATGTGCATTGCATATCGGAAGACGCGGAAGGTAATGTATGGTTTGGTACTTTTGGTGGAGGATTGAATAGACTGAAAACAAAGGTGATTTCGAAAAATACACAGTTAGAATTCGAATTGTTCGACAGAACAAAAGGGATGCCTAACAACGTGTTTTATTCAATCATTGATGATAAGCAAGGTAATCTTTGGATGACTACTGAAAACTCAATTGTGAAGTTGAATAAATCAAGTCACAGAATTGAAGTTTTTGGCAAAGGAAACGAGCTTGAGAATGTTGAATTTTCAGAAGCATCGGCTTGTATTCAACAGTCGGGTATGATTTGTGTGGGTTCAAAATCCGGGTTTTATTCCTTTTTTCCTGGTGATGTAAAACGGAGAGTAATACATGCGCCATTGGTTTTTACAGGCTTATCATTGTTTAATAAAGAAGTGGAGATAGGAGTGGAGGGTTCTGTGCTCCAGTCGCATATCGATAAATCTTCTCAAATAGAGTTCAATCACAAGCAAAATGTATTTACCATTGAGTTTGCAACATTGGATATGCGTGCGCCCGATAAGATTCAATATGCCTATAAGTTAGATGGATTTGACCCAGAATGGAATTATGTACAAACAAAACACTTTGCAACCTATACCGCACTTCCTCCGGGCAAGTATACTTTTCACGTAAAATCTACAGATAGTGAGGGCATTTGGTTGGATAATGAACGTCAGATACAAATTAAAATACTACCATCGTTTTGGCAATCAATGTTTGCTAAATTTTTGTATGCTATTTTAATCATTTTGTTATTTCTGTTGGTGTTCTATATATTCATCACCATTTTTAAGTTAAAAAATAATGTACATCTTGAGAAACAAATGACGGATATGAAACTTCGGTTTTTTACCGATATTTCTCATGAGTTGCGTACACCGCTCACCTTGATTTCACTTCCGGTTGATAATATGCTCAATGATGATATTGATCCGCACATCAAGGATCAACTCACATTGGTACGTCGTAATCTGGATAGGGTTATGATGCTGATAAACCAGATCTTGGATTTTAGGAAGTTGCAAAATAATAAAATGCACTTAACAATAGAAGAGGTCAATTTTGCAGAATTTGTTCGGGTGTGCAGTAGTAACTTCATCGAGATGGCTCATGCTAAGAATGTGGGCTTTGATATAGTGGACGAATCGGATGGTGTGACAGTTTGGGTAGATCCGGAACGATTCGATTCTATCATTTACAATTTGGTTTCGAATGCGCTTAAGTTTACTCCCGCCGAGAAAAATATAGTTATCAAAACGTCAGTACAACAAGGTGTAGCCGTTCTTTCGGTTATTGATGAGGGAATTGGTATAGCGCAGGAAAAGATTAATTTTATTTTTGATCGTTTTTTCAGCATTTCTACTTTTCGGAGCATTGCCCAAAAAAGCACAGGTATCGGACTTGATTTAGTAAAGAAAATGGTCGATTTACATCACGCTACTATCCATGTCGAAAGTCAGCTGGGTAAGGGTTCAACCTTCGATGTGGCATTCAAACTGGGTGTTTCGCACTTCGATAATGATGATGTGGATATTATCGTTTCCGACCAAACAATTCCTAACGATGTGGTAGAAGCTAATCCTTCTACTGATGTTCAAATATCAGATTCAGATAATATTAATCCGTTAATTCTCATTGTTGAGGATAACGATGAATTACGTCATTTTCTGAAAAATAGCCTAAAGAATCATTATCGGGTAGCCGAAGCCGAAAATGGAATTAAAGGTTGGCACAAAGTAGAATCGTTGTTGCCCGATTTTATAATTGCTGATTTAAGAATGCCCGAGATGGATGGAATGGAACTTACCGTCAAAGTGAGGGAGGATAAACGAACATCGCACATTCCTATTATTTTGCTAACCGCAGTTACCGACATGGAAAGCAAAGTGGCGGGAATGAAAGCAGGTGTCGACGATTATATTACAAAGCCATTCAATTCAGCATTTCTTCATGCCCGGATTGACAATCTGATGAATCAACGCAAACAGTTGCAGCAGTATTTCAGGTCGCAGATTACGTCTGCTAAATCTGACTTTAGTTTGCCGCCTTTGGAAGTTAGCTCGCACGAAGATATGTTTATGCAAAACCTGATTAAAATAATGGATGAAAATCTTGAAAATTTTGATTTGAACATTGATTTACTTGCTAAAGAGCTTAATATGAGTCGTACGGTATTCTTCAACAAGCTGAAAAGCTTAACTGGCTACTCACCTGTAGAATTCGTGCGCGAGGTTCGTTTTGAGCGGGCTGCTGAATATATGCGGGATACACAGTTGACGGTTTCAGAAATATCGTATCGTGTAGGAATCGAAGATCCGCGTTATTTTAGTCGTTGTTTTAAACAAAAGTTTGGAGCAACACCTTCTGAATACAGACTTAAAAATGGAAATAATAATTAAATATGATAAGAATGAAATCAATGAAATTTAAACTAGTAAGTATTGTTTTAGCAAGCTTTTGTGTTACAACTGCCTTTGCTCAAAAGAAGATAATGATTGATAATTTTTACAACAATGAAGTTAGTTCTAAAACAGGGAAACCATTCCATTACATTTGGGAGGATAAGGCTTTAAGCGGTTTCTCTGAGCTGGGCGACCTTTTTCAAGCTCAGGGTGCTACACTTGCTACTCTTAAAGCAAAACCAACTAAGGCTAATCTAAAATCAGCCAATGTGTTTATCATTGTTGATCCGGATACGAAACTCGAAACAGCTCATCCTAATTTTATGGATAAGAAAGCCGCCGATGCTATTGCCAATTGGGTAAAAAAAGGTGGTATCTTACTGATGCTAACCAACGATGGGAAAAATAGCGAACTTGAAAATTTCAATATTCTCGCAGCTAAGTTTGGTATGAAATTCAATAATGTGTTGTTACACCCCGAAATTAAAGCTGAACCAGGGATGCCACGAAATTATAATAGTTGTGCATCTGTAAATTTGCCTAATCATCCATTGTTTCAGGGGGTTAATAAAATTTTCTTGAAAGAAGTTTCTTCTATCTCTTGTCAAAGCCCTGCAAAAGCTGTATTGGAAGAAAACGGACAGGTGTTGATTGCCGAAGCAAAATTTGGAAAGGGATATGTGTTTGCAGTTGGCGATCCATGGTTGTACAATGAGTATATTGATCATGCTCACCTGACTACAGATTTCGAGAATTTAAAAGCTGCAAAAAATCTGGTTCATCTGATACTTTCGTTTAAAAAGTAGTTCGCCTTGACGAGTTATAAACAAAAAAACGTTCACTATTTATCGTGAACGTTTTTTTGTTTATCTACAATTATTTTATCTTTAATAGCCACGCAAAGTTAACCGATAGGTATAAATTATTTGACGTATCAAAATAATCGCGGGTATCATTGGAGAAAACATCACTCAACGAATAATTAGCCCGAGTATCGAGCTGAATAATATTACCTTTGACATTTATCAAATATCCAAAACCGGCACTAACTCCATAGTCGAAAGGATTTTCAATCTTAGTAATGTGCTGAACCTCGGTGGATGCAGTTGTATTGTTGAAAAGGTCTTTTTCTGATATTAAATAACTGATTTTAGGTCCTACATTGAAAAAGAAACGGCTTTTATTCCCAAAATAGAAATGGGTTAGAAAAGGTAGTTCAATATAATTCAACTGACGAGTATACAAACCCGTTTTTTCCGCCCAGCCACGTTGCGATAAATTCATCTCTACCTGAAACCCAACATTCTTATCGGCAACATATCGAAACACCAAGCCTCCGTTGTATCCTTGTAAAAAATCCTGAGCTACCGTTGGTTTAAACATAACCATCGATTCGGTTGCACCAAAGGTAGCACCAATGTATATTTCAGGTTTTTCCAGATGAGATTGACAAAAAACAGTTGATGATGATAGTATAAAAAATAAAATAAAAATTTTTCGCATAGCAGCTGAAATGTGCTTTTAATGTAACGGAGCTATTTTAATGATAGCTTATTTTTTGTCCTCGCCGAGATATAAACGTTGATTGATAAAGCCCGATTCATTCGAAATACGCTCAAAACGAGGCTGTGATTGTATGCCATTTGTTATGTTGATACTACCTATTCTGTCGATAAATTTGTTTCCATAACGGTAAATAATGGAAATGAAATAATTGGATAAATCGTAGCCAAGCAAATCAAATCGGGGTGAGTCGGTGTTCACATCATTTTTAAATAACTGTGTATATAGTCTGTTGAATTCTCCAAGTTCTTTTGGATTATATTTCGACATAAATGGAGAGACATAAATACTCGAAGGCATTTTTTCATTTTGATTTTTCCAGTTATACTGTTCGAATAAAGTAATTTCATACTGGTCGGTACACGAACGCAACGGAGCAATAAACGGACTCATATACGCGTATTTATCGGTATTAAAAATAACCAGGTTTTTCTCATTTTTCTTCAAAACCGATTTGAAGTTTGCATTATCAGATGTGGTTAGTTCTATTTCAGCAAAAGTCTTATTCTTTTTTCCTAATTCTTTTTTCAGTGCATTACTCCATATTCGTCCCTCGTCTGATGGACTGATTCCGGGAAGTTCGGCAAATACAATATTGTAATTCAAATATTTGCCGGTGAGTAAATTGGCACTGAAATCAAATTCGGCTTCTACTCCGGGATTGAATTGAAATAAATACGGATTATTTTCAATGTCGTACACTTTCGAACTGAATGGAATCAAGGTGTTTACCTTGTTTTCTTTGGCAAAATCAGCAACAAGTGAAATTTGGTTACTGAATGCCGGTCCAATGATAAGATCCATATCTTTTAATTCCGGATTTGCCAGCGCTTCTGTAATTTTCTGTTCCGATTTCCCTGTGTCAAGAGTGAATATTTCGCACGAAATACCTCTCAACTTGGCTTTATGAACAGCTATCAGTGCGCCGGAATAGAAGTCGACAAATCGTTTGTCTGATGGATCCTGCTTTTCTTCATCCAGCATAAAAGGCAATAGAAAAGCGATTTTTACAATTTTAGTATTTGCACTATTTTTCTCGAGTGTGTTATTATCCGCATATTTTTTTATAACGACTTCTGATTTTGAGTTAGCAGATTCATTATTCTTTTTTGTGTCAACCTGATTCGCTGATGGGATTTTTAACTCCGAACCTATTGGCAAGTTCTTGCTCGATTCAGGGTTTAAGCGTATAATGTCAACTACGGTAACATCGTAAAGTCGGCCTATTGAATACAGTGTTTCATCTTCTTTTACAATATGTATCTTTTGTTCCGATTTTGTGCTATTTACTTTCTTTACAGCTTTTTCGATGCTTTGTTCGCTAACCCAATTACTCTTGTCGGAGTTTGTTTTCGGTATTCTAAGCGTCATTCCTTCTGTTAATCCTTTCGATAATTGTGGATTTGCTTTGACAATCTCTTCCTGACGGACTTTGTATTTTTTGCTGATGGCAAACAGCGTTTGCTTGTTTTCTACTTTGTGAAGCGTGTATTCCTGACGGATATTAGCGCTCTTTGAGCTTGCTTGCTTCGCATTATTTGAAGTTTCCTTTTTTACGGGCACAAACATTTGCTGACCGGCTTTAAGTCCATTTTCGGTTCCGGGATTAATGTTTTTCAAATCATCCGGCGAAACTTCAAACTTTCTGGCTACGCCAAATAAACCTTCACCTTCCTGAACTGTGTAAATGTAATATTCGGTTCCGTCAATTTTTGTTTTTGGATATTGTGAATTTTGGCTGAAAATAGTACCAAAAGAAATAAGGTAAATTGCAAAAATGAGTGTAAATAGTTGCTTTTTCATAAGTTGAAAGTTACTAATTGATTTTTAGTTACGAATGCAAAAGTACAAAAAATAAACTTCAACAACTGAAATTGACGAATTATTCGGCAATTTTTTTGTTATTGATAAGAAAGATGTACATTTGCATTCAATTGTAAAATACAGGTAATTCCCCAACCCGATTATGAGAAAATATTTTGTTCTGACTTGTTTTTTCTTCGTTACATTTTTATCTTTTGCTCAGCTATCGAGTACTAGTGGAAAGACATATACTACATTTTCGGGTGTAGATTATGTGTTTATTTTCAATGGAATAAATTCTGCAACGTCAATTACTTTTGCAGGTTCTGCAACAGACCTTAAATGGTATAAATATGGTAATAACTCAACGCCAATTGCAACCGGCGTAAATTCATTAGATCAACCTGAAGATGCTACAGGCTATATTTTGGAAGACGCTACTGGTAAACGAATTAGTTTTTGGGTCATTGATTATCAGCGGTATCTCGCAACAATTTCATCTTTTGAACTCGAAAATAATCCGACTATTCAGTGTGATAACCTCAAGCTTCTCATTAACGCAAATGTTCCTCAACTATTGTATAAAACTGAGTTTGGACAGATAAAGATAATACCACGGTACTTTACAGTGAAATATCAATCGCAAGAATGGAAGGATGCCTGGACGAAAGTAGATAAAACAGAAACAATTCAGCTGCCGGCTACCGAATTAACGGTAATTGCTCCACTTTGCAATACCACTTTTACACTTTCGGGCGATCAGTATGCCGAGGCCTTAGGCGTTACCCCAACTTCGCTTGTGAGTTCCATGTATAGTGCGGTTTCGGTAAAGTGTCATATTAAATCGATTCTAACTACACGCAATATTCCGAATGAAGGTGAAACTCCATCGGAAAAAACACAGGTCAATGGCTCTTCGCCTCTTGATATTCTGTTCTCGAGCAATGCTAACGAGCCGACTGCCGAGTATTATAGCTGGTCGATTTATCAGGGGAATAAATTACTTTTTAGCACTCGTTCAGAGAAAGATCTCCGCTATACGTTTATTGAATCGGGCGATTATAAAGTAAAGTTGGAAGCGAGCAATGCGTATTGTAAAGATTCCGGGTCGATAGATGTTAAAGTGACGACCTCAGCATTGCAAGTGCCTAATGTGTTTACTCCAAATGGTGATGGCAAAAATGATGAATTTCGCGTAGCATACCAATCTTTGGCCAGTTTTCAGTGCTGGATATTCAACCGTTGGGGACGTAAAGTATTCTCGTGGTCTGAACCACAAAAGGGCTGGGACGGAACAATTGGTGGTAAAAAAGCAGCCGAAGGACCTTACTTTTATATTATAAAGGCTGTAGGAACTGATGGACAGAAATTTACTCGCAAAGGGGATATAAACCTGTTGAGATAAAAAAAAGTAAAATCGATTAGGATTTTACTTTTTGAACAAGATACATACTGCAAACTCCAAACGTAAATTTGCGGTGGATATTTAATCTAAAGCCGTTTTCTGTCAGGATATTTATCAGGCGTTCTCCGTTGGGGAAAGCATGCATCGAGGCAGTAAGATAGTCGTAAGCTACTTTGTCGCTCGAAAGATATTTAGCCGTCATACGTACAAAAATACGAGTATATAGTTGATATCCTTTTAATAACAATCCTCTTTGAGGCTCATTCATTTCCAGAATCAACAAATGTCCATTTGGTTTTAGAACCCGGTGAATTTGTTGAAGGCTTTCATTCAACTTTTCAAAATTACGAATCCCAAAAGCAATGGTTGCCGCATCAAAGGTCTCGTCGGCAAATGTAAGGGTGGAGCAATCCTGAACCTGAAGGTCAATTATCTCACTCAGATTGGCCTGAGCTATTTTTACCCGTCCCATTTCCAGCATTCTGTCGGAAATGTCTACTCCCGTTACATGCTCCGGTTTCAGATACTGATAGGCTTTGATACACATATCTGCCGTACCGGCTGCAATATCGAGTATTTGTAATGGTTTGTATTGTTTCAATGAAAGCAAAGACTGCTTGCGCCATACCCGAGCCATTCCCCATGACATGATGTCGTTGAACTTGTCGTACTTATCCGAAATGGTATTAAACATTCGGGCAAGTTGAGCCGTTTTTTCTTCGTCTTGGTTATAGGGTTTTACTTTCGTAAAATCCACATCGGTAGTCTTATTTTTTTTCATTCTTTTGTTATTCGCAATATTTTAAACGTGTGCATCTATAACGCTCGCAACAGTGATAAGTTTGTTGTGGTACTTAAATACTTTGTGTGGGTTAAGCAGATTTAGGAACAGACGAATTTCTCAGCAATAGCCAGATACCCCAAACAATAAATGGTATACTTAGCCATTGTCCCATGTTTAATGGTAAGCCCGATTCAAACGCTTCCTGATTGTTTTTGATAAATTCCAGCATAAAACGTGATCCAAAAACGCCGATAAGGAAAATGCCGAAAAGCAAACCGTTTTTCTTGTAAGCTTCTTTTTTCCAATACATAAACCACATAATGGCAAACGTAACAAGGCAATATATCATTTCATAAATTTGGGTTGGATGCATGGGTTGTGTTTCGCCTGTGCGAACAAAAATGAACCCCCAGGGTAGGGAGGTAGCATCGCCATAAATCTCGGAATTCATTAAATTACCAAAACGGATGGCTGCTCCACAAAGACAAACGCCAATAAGTAAGCGGTCGAAAATCCAGTTAATCCCTTTTTTCGAAACATTTTTGTTGAACAAAATCATGGCGATTAATATTCCAATGGCTCCACCATGACTGGCCAATCCACCCCGCCAAACAAACAACAGTTCCCACGGATGTGAAAGGTAATGATTTTCGTAATTGAAGGTGATGCCTAAAAAGCTAATCGGTTCAGCTACTAATTTCCACTCGTAGAAGAGGCAATGTCCCAATCGGGCACCCAAAATGGCACCCAGAACAGTGTATATAAATAACTTATCTACCCAAGCTTCAGGAAGTTTCTCGTGTTTGAATATTTTTGTAGTGATCAGCAAGGTAGCATAAATACCGATAGCCCAGAATAATCCGTACCAACGAACAGCTACAGCCCCAATCCTGAATATCTCCGGATTTACGTCCCAGGTGATATAATTTAATAGCATATTTTTTAATTTAATTATTAATTGTGAATTATTAATTATGAATTAAATTAAGCTCCGTGGCAGTTTTTGAATTTCTTACCACTTCCACATGGACATTGATCATTACGACCAGGCATTTTGTCTACATGAATCGGTTGAGATTTCTGCGGCTCGCGTGTATCGGTTTTAGTAGGATCACCACTTCCGATTTCATCTTTTGTAGTTTTGTATTTACTAAAATCCTGATGTTTCTCTATTTTTGCTTCGCGTACATTTTCAGGTTCCCGCATTGGAATTTGTCCACGCATCAACACCGACAAAACTTTACGATTCATTGAATCAATCATTTCTTTAAATAATCCGAATGATTCCAATTTGTAAATTAAAAGTGGATCTTTTTGTTCGTAGCTGGCATTCTGAACCGAGTTACGCAATTCATCCAACTGACGAAGGTGTTCTTTCCATTCATCATCAATAACGAAAAGCAAGGTTTGTTTTTCGAATGCTTTTACTACTTCGCGCGCTTCGGTGTTGTAGGCGGTTTCTAAATGAGCGGTTACATTGAAAACACGTTTTCCATCACTGATTGGTATAAGAATATTTTCGTATTGTTGTCCTTTTTGCTCGTATACTTGTTTGATAACCGGATTGGCAACTGCAGCCAGTCTTTCCATTTTACGTTTGAAAGTTTCAATAGCAGATTCAGCCACACGATTGCATAAATCATTTGTTCTTCCACTGTTGAATTCTTCTTCTGTAAAAGGAACATCCATTGCAAAAACTTTAAACAAAGTTTCCTGCAATTCGAAATAGTCACCATTGTTTTTTGCTGATTCAACGGCACTGTCCGAAGCATCTAATATCATGTTAGTGATATCTACACCAATACGTTCGCCCATTAATGCATGGCGACGTTTTGAGTAAACCACTTCACGTTGTGAGTTCATTACATCATCGTACTCCAATAAACGTTTACGAATACCGAAGTTATTTTCTTCTACTTTCTTTTGAGCACGCTCTATTGATTTCGAAATCATGGAATGTTCAATCATTTCACCTTCTTCGAATCCAAGTTTGTCCATAATGCCCGAAATACGCTCAGAACCGAACAGACGCATCAAATCATCTTCCAACGAAACGTAGAAGATAGATGAACCCGGATCACCCTGACGACCTGCACGTCCACGTAACTGACGGTCGACACGACGGCTTTCGTGGCGTTCGGTACCGATAATGGCCAAACCTCCGGCGTTTTTCACTTCTTGCGTTAACTTGATATCCGTACCACGACCTGCCATGTTGGTAGCAATGGTAACCGTTCCTTTTTGACCGGCTTCCGCTACAATTTCGGCTTCGCGTTGGTGAAGTTTAGCATTCAATACATTATGTCTGATTTTTCGTCCGTTAAGCATACGGCTTAATAATTCCGAAATCTCAACCGAAGTGGTACCAACCAATACAGGGCGTCCGGCTTCTACCAAACGTACAACTTCTTCGATAACAGCAGTGTATTTTTCGCGTTTTGTTTTGTAAACACGGTCTTCCATATCTTTACGTGCAATGGGACGGTTGGTTGGGATAACCACCACATCCAATTTGTAGATGTCCCACAACTCACCTGCTTCTGTTTCGGCAGTACCGGTCATACCCGAGAGTTTGTGGTACATACGGAAGTAGTTTTGCAGGGTAATGGTTGCAAAAGTTTGTGTTGCCGCTTCGATAGTTACTTTTTCTTTTGCTTCAATGGCCTGGTGCAATCCGTCGGAGTAACGACGACCATCCATGATACGACCGGTTTGCTCGTCAACAATTTTTACCTTGTTTTCCATTACCACATACTCTACATCTTTTTCGAATAAAGTGTATGCTTTCAACAATTGGTTGATGGTATGAACGCGTTCCGATTTTACAGAGTAGTTTTGAAGTATTTCGTCTTTTTGCGATTGTTTTTCTTCAGGAGACAAGCTTTTGCTTTTTTCCAATTCGGCGATTTCGCTACCTACATCAGGCAATACGAAGAATTGCGCATCGTCAGAATCGTCGGTAATTAAATCCAATCCCTTATCGGTTAACTCAATCGAGTTTTGTTTTTCGTCAATTACAAAATACAAAGGATCGGTAGCGATATGCATGTTCCGATTGTTTTCCTGCATATAATACTCTTCCGTTTTTAGCAATAGGGCTTTCACTCCCGGTTCGCTTAAATACTTAATCAAAGGTTTGTTTTTAGGCATTCCTTTGTAAGAACGGAACAGTGCCAACGCACCTTCTTCTTGTTCCTTTTTATTTTCCGATTTCAATAAATTACGTGCATCGGCAAGGTATTTAGTGGCAAGCGTTTTTTGAGTGTTTACCAACCTATCTACTTTTGGACGCAAATCTTCGAATAGTTGATCTTCGCCTTTAGGAACAGGGCCTGAGATAATCAATGGAGTACGGGCATCGTCAATCAATACCGAGTCGACCTCATCCACGATAGCGTAGTTGTGCTTGCGTTGTACCAGATCGAGTGGGGCAGTAGCCATGTTGTCGCGCAAATAATCGAACCCAAATTCGTTATTTGTACCAAAGGTAATATCAGCCATGTAGGCCAGGCGGCGTTCTTCGGAGTTAGGGCTGTGACGATCGATACAATCTACGGTCAAACCGTGGAACATGTACAAAGGTCCCATCCATTCCGAGTCACGTTTTGATAAATAATCATTTACGGTAACCAAGTGCACACCGCGGCGGGTTAATGCATTGAGGAATACCGGAAGTGTAGCCACAAGGGTTTTACCTTCACCAGTTCCCATTTCCGATATTTTTCCTTTGTGAAGGACAACACCACCAAATAATTGTACATCATAGTGTACCATTTCCCATTTGATAAGATTGCCACCGGCAGTCCATTGGTTTTTATAAAGTGCTTTGTTGCCTTCTATGCTAACAAAATCGTGTTTTGTAGCCAGTTCGCGGTCAAAGTCAGTAGCAGTAACTTCAGTGATAGGGTTTTCAGAGATACGGCGAGCAGTATCTTTCATGATGCTAAACGCTTCGGGAAGAATTTCGTCCAATACTTCTTCGTATTTGGCCGTAATTTCTTTTTCAAGTTTGTCAATCTCGTTGTAAATTTTTTCACGAAGATTAATCTCTGTCGATTCGATGCTTGCCTTTAACTCTTCAACTCTTGTTGTTTCAGCGGCAACATAGTCCTGAATTCGTTGCTTTAGTGATTCTGTACGAGCCCGCAACTCGTCGTTGGTAAGACTTGCTATTTCATTGTAAACCGCTTTTATCTTATCTACAAACGGTGTAATTTCTTTTAAGTCGCGTTGGCCTTTACTTCCGAAGATTTTGCCTAAAAAATCATTAAATCCCATATCTTTTCAATCTTTTATTTTATTGTATCGTTATTTTATTGTCAATTCTGTCAGTTTTGTCAATTTTTGCTGAAAAAGACTGACAAAGATACTATTTTTTAGTTGTAAAAACGAGTATATCTCTAATTTATTCGATAGGCTATTATAAAACAAAAAGCGCTCCAAGAATCTTGGAACGCTTACTATCTTTAACCACCGTTTTTGGGGTGGGGAAGGGTATTAGGTGTTCATTCCACCACAAACCGGAATTACTTGTCCGCTTACGTAGCTTGATAAATCAGAAGCAAGGAACAAAGTCACATTAGCTACTTCTTCGGGTTTTCCACCACGACGCATTGGAATAACTTCGTTCCATTTTGCGCGTTGTTCTTCGGTAAGTGCATGGGTCATTTCAGTTTCGATAAAGCCCGGAGCAATAGCGTTAGCACGGATACCGCGTGAACCTAACTCTTTAGCTACCGATTTAGCCAAACCAATCATACCTGCTTTTGACGCAGAGTAGTTTGCTTGTCCGGCATTACCCGAAACACCAACCACAGAGCTCATGTTAATGATGCTACCTGATTTTTGTTTCATCATGATAGGAGTACAAGCGTGGATAAAGTTGAAAGCAGATTTCAGGTTTACATTGATAACTGCATCCCATTGTCCTTCTGTCATACGCATCATTAAACCGTCTTTTGTAATACCGGCATTGTTTACCAATACGTCGATACGACCAAAATCTTTCAAAATTTCAGCAACAACTGTGTGCGTTTCGTCGAAGTTAGCAGCGTTCGAAGCGTATCCTTTTGCTTTTACGCCAAATGCTTCAATTTCTTTTTCAGTTGCTAATGCATTTTCGTCGATATTCAAATCGGTAAATGCAATATTTGCACCTTCGCTAGCCAATTTCAAGGCAATAGCTTTTCCAATTCCGCGAGCAGCACCGGTTACGATAGCTACTTTTCCTTCTAATAATTTCATGCGCTAATTTTTATTTTTGAGTTAGTTGTCGCACGAAACCCGCAATGAACATAGTTCCTGGTGAACATCTGTTTTTATGCTTGTTTCATGTAAGCTTTTTTATTAATGCCGATCAAAACCCCCAACTTGCAAGATGCTTGTATCAGTTCGTTTGTAGTCGACGGGATTATAATTCAAAATCTTATAATTTCGGCTGCAAAGATACTATTTTTTTCCTATATCGTTCAAAAACTTGCATGAATCGGGTGCTTTTGTGCAGAAAAAGCAGATTTAGGGGCTTAAATGTCTTCCTGTTTTAGTTTCAATAACAAGGGGCAGTTCCCCACTTTTTTATCCAAAAGGAATAAATGTTGATTTCATCCTATATAAATTATATAGAACTGAATGTAGGTCTGTTTATCTTTATATAATTTATATAGCTCGATTTGAGCTCTGTTCAACCTTCTATAAATTATATAGGGCTGTTTGATGCTCTCATTAGGTTTGTACAAATTTTACAGACAAGAATGATACTCTGTTTAGGCTTCTACAAATTGTACAGGCAAGAATCAGACACCGTTCTACCTTCTACAATTTGTACAGAGGTGAATGAAGCTCAATTTGGATTTCTACAAATTGTATAGAATTTATTGATAAAAAAAGGTAGAGGCGCACGGTTGTGCATCTCTACCTTTTTTGTGTATTTGAAAAAATGAATTATCCGTTCATTGAAACAAGAAACTCATCATTGTTTTCGGTTCGTTCCAAACGGTCTTTCAGAAATTCCATGGCTTCCATAGAATTCATGTCAGAAAGGTGGCGACGCAGAATCCACATGCGGTTCAAGGTGTCTTTGTCGAGCAATAAATCGTCGCGACGGGTACTAGACGCCATAATGTCTACGGCAGGGAAAATACGTTTGTTCGATAATTTGCGGTCGAGTTGAAGTTCCATGTTACCGGTTCCCTTGAACTCTTCGAAAATTACTTCGTCCATTTTAGAACCTGTTTCGGTCAATGCAGTAGCAATAATGGTCAAGCTACCGCCATTTTCGATGTTACGTGCTGCACCAAAGAAACGTTTTGGTTTGTGCAATGCATTGGCATCAACACCACCCGAAAGAATTTTACCGGAGGCAGGAGATACGGTATTATAAGCACGGGCCAAACGTGTAATTGAATCCAACAGGATCACTACATCTTGTCCACACTCTACCATACGTTTTGCTTTTTCGTGAACCATGCTGGCTACTTTTACGTGACGCTCTGCCGGCTCGTCGAAAGTGGAAGAAACAACTTCGGCACGTACGCTACGAGCCATGTCGGTAACCTCTTCAGGACGCTCATCAATAAGCAATACAATCATGTACACTTCAGGATGGTTGGCTGCAATAGCGTTGGCAATATCTTTTAATAAAACGGTTTTACCTGTTTTTGGTTGCGCTACAATCAATCCACGTTGACCCTTACCGATTGGTGAGAATAAATCTACCATACGGGCTGAAAGAGTGTCGTTTTTGCCACTACACAAATTAAATTTGGTATCAGGGAAAAGAGGAGTGAGGTGTTCAAAAGGTACGCGGTCGCGCACATATTCCGGCGAACGGCCATTGATTTGGGCAACTTTGATAAGTGGGAAGTATTTTTCACCTTCTTTTGGAGGGCGAATAGCACCTTTTACTGTGTCGCCGGTTTTTAAACCGAAAAGTTTGATTTGCGATTGCGATACGTAAATATCGTCGGGCGAAGCAAGGTAGTTGTAGTCCGCTGAACGTAAGAAACCGTAGCCATCGGCCATCATTTCTAAAGTTCCGGTTCCTTCTAAAATACCATCAAAATCGAATTGTTTTTCGGCTTTTTCAGGTCTTTGATTGAACTTGGTACGGTTGCCGCTGTTAGCGTTGTTTCCTGCATTGTTACCGCTGTTAGCCGGCTTATTGTGTTTTAATTCCGGAAGTTCTATTTTTGTTTTAGCACTTTCAATCACGCTTTCGATTACGCCTTCAATTGCGTTTTCTAAAGCCACTTCTGGAACAAAAAGAGTTTCTTCTGTCTGAGTGTCAAAAGCAGTTCTGTCTTCCAATACAAAAACTTTAGTTGGAGCGGAAATAACTTCCGGCTCTTTCTTCTCAACTTCTGCTTTGATAGCTGGTTTAGGAGTTTTCGCCTGTTTTGGTTTGTTTTGCTTTTTTGCCGGTTTAGCTTCAGCGGTTGCTGCTTCAACTACCGGAGTAGCATTGGCTTCGGTTTGTACTTCCGGAGTTTTGATAATTGGCTTCGCAATTTGTTTTACCACTTTTACGGGTTCAGCTTGCTCTTTGGTAGCTGTTTTTTGAGCCGGTTTTTCGTTGGGTTGAGCAGTATTTGCCGGTGTGGAAAATACTTTCTGTTCAGCGTTTTTCTTTACAGGTACGCGTAACCGTTTTTTGCGGTCAATTTCCTGAATTTCGTTAGAGAGTGTTTTTCGTTGCGCATTGACAACGGCTTGTTGGTCCAGAATATCATAGACCAATGATTCTTTTTTCGTTGAATTAGATACTTTCAGACCTAATTCTGTTGCGATGTCTTTTAGTTCAGACAGTTCTTTCGCATTCAATTGCAAAATGTTGTAATTGCTCATAAAGTGATGGATGAACGTTTTTGGTGAGATTTTCCGCGTGGAAAAATAAACGTTGATGTTGTGATGTTATGTTTTTTGATTATTGTAACAAAAGCAGGACAGCTTTTGTTGTTAGAATATGCTGCAAAAGTACGACTATATTTTGATTAAGCAAGTGTTTACGGTATTATTATTTATTTTTTATGAGATAATAGCTTGTGATACTTGTGCTAAACCTACAAATGCCGGCTTTGCGGCTTTGATAAATAAAAAAGACTTCTAAATTTATATTTAGAAGTCTTTTTGTAATGATTCAGAAAGTGATTGAAACTTTTCTGTTTATTATAGCAAATATTGTTCGCTGATCGATTTATTTTCCTGAACACGGTGAATGGTGTCGGCAAACATTTTTGAAATGGTAAGAATCTTGGCTTTCGAACATTTTTCGTTATCGAATGGAATAGAATCTGTAAATGCAATTTCTTTGAGAGCCGAAGCGCAAATTCTTGAAGACGCATCGCCCGACATAACGCCGTGAGTTACGATGGCACGAACACTTTTAGCACCTCTACTCATCATTAAATCAGCAGCTTTGCAAAGCGTACCGGCAGTGTCAACCATGTCATCGCAAATGATAACATCTTTGCCTTCTACATCTCCAATAATAGTCATTTCGCCTACTACGTTCGCTTTTTCACGTGTCTTGTGGCAAATAACCATTGGTACACCTAAATGCTTAGAATAAGATCCGGCGCGTTTTGAACCACCAACGTCGGGCGAAGCGATAACCAGGTTTTCAAGTTGAAGCGATTTGATGTAAGGAACAAAAATAGTAGAACCGTAGAGGTGATCCACCGGAACATTGAAAAATCCCTGAATTTGATCAGCGTGCAGATCCATGGTAATCAAACGGTCGATACCGGCTACACTCAGCATGTCGGCAATTAGTTTTGCTCCAATTGAAACACGCGGTTTGTCCTTTCTGTCTTGTCGTGCCCACCCAAAATAAGGAATTACTGCAATAATTTTGTAAGCTGAGGCACGTTTAGCTGCATCAATCATTAAAAGCAATTCCATTAGATTATCGGAATTCGGGAAGGTTGATTGAACTAAATAAATGTACTGACCTCTGATAGATTCTTCGTAAGATACTGAAAATTCGCCATCTGAGAAATGTTGAATTTTCATGTTTCCTAGCGGACACCCTAAACTTTGACAAATTTTTTCAGCAAGATAACGACTATTTGTCCCTGAAAACACTTTGAAAGGTGTGGTTTTAGCTGCCATTTGTAGTTTTTAGTTATTGTTGAATTTATTTTTTGCAAAAGTACTGTTTTAATTTTTAAAATGGAAGCGAAAACTTCATAAAAATGACTTGAATATTTCTTGGTTATAAATACAATATCCTCTGGTCGAATTTTCGATAAATGATCAGTGCTGAATTGTAAATATTTTTGTTGCTTTTTTACACGAATTATTATTTTCCGCAAACGTTTGAAATTAAATATTGCTGTTTTCGGAACAACATAAAATCGTGTTTGTGAATTTACCATTACTTTTGATTTATGATAAAATCACGAGTTTCTTATTAGTCTATAATTCAACTATGTATGAAGATACACTTTAAAATACCTTATTATACTCAATGGGGACAACGATTGTTGGTTAGTGGCAATGTACCCGAATTGGGTAGTGGAGATATAGCCAAAGCATTGGCATTAAATTTTTACGCAAAAGAAGATTGGTCGGCTGAAATAGAGCTAAACCACAATGAACCCTTTGAGCTGAATTATAAATACATTTTGTTTAACGAGCAGACCGGACAATACAGCGAAGAGTGGGGCGATGATCGAAATCTGAAACTTGATTCGTCGCTAATGGATCATTTTTTCTGCATTGATGTATGGAATTCGCCTGCAAGCCTTGAAAATGTATTCCTGACCACTCCATTTCAGAAAGTTTTACTGAAAGAAGAGCGTGAGTTTCAACTTCCGAAACCGATTGCGAAACCTACCCATATTTTTAAAGTAAAAGCTCCATTATTATCTAAAAATGAGGTGATCTGTGTTGTTGGCGATTGTGCTGCATTGTGTAATTGGTCAACTAAAAGTCCGTTACTGTTGAGTCGCACTGAGGGCGACTGGTGGACAGTTACCGTAGATTTAAGTAAAGCACAAAATGAAGTACATTATAAATATGGAGTTTACGATCCTGAAGATAAGGAATTTCGTTATTTCGAGTCGGGAGCGGATCATATTGCTCCTGTTGTAAATTCTAAAAAAACAATTGTTCAGCTATCGGATTCTTTTGTAAGGATTACCGACCATTCGTGGAAAGGGGCGGGGGTAAGCTTGCCGGTTTTTAGCATCAGAACCAAAAAGAGTTTAGGAGTTGGTGATTTCTGCGATATTAAATTACTAGTAGATTGGGCCGAAAAGGTAGGACTGAAACTTATTCAGGTTTTACCGCTAAACGATACTGTTGGTACGCATACCGATGCCGATGTGTTGCCCTATGCGGCTATTTCAGCCTTTGCTCTGAATCCGCTTTTTCTGAATCTTCAGGCGGTCGGAAAACTTCCTGCAACACACACGCTACAAAAAGAGTTTAAATCTAATCAGCAGAAATGGAATGCATTGGATTTAGTTGAATTTTTGGAAATAATAAATTATAAATTACAATATGCTAAGGAGTTGTATCTTGCCCAAAAAGATAAATTCTTACAAACAAAAGAGTTTAAAAAGTTTTTTGCCGATAATGAGTATTGGTTGTCTCCTTATGCAGCTTATTGCGTGTTGAGAGACCAATTTGGAACATCCGACTACCGTAAGTGGAGAGAATATGCTCTTTACGACAAGGCTAAAATGGATGAATTTTCATCTCCTGAGCAAGCGCATTTTGATGACATTGCAGTCAACTATTTTATTCAATATCATTTGCATGTTCAATTACAGGACGCAGTTAGCTATGCGCATGCACATGGTGTTGTGTTAAAAGGGGATATTCCCATTGGAGTAAACAGAAACAGTGTGGATACATGG
>OBMA010000761.1_pt1 | contig 19572 bp, 15 predicted proteins | sample 1539141 | NCBI WGS metagenome assembly OBMA01 (sample SAMEA3991484, study PRJEB22521) | metagenome | biome: anthropogenic terrestrial biome; feature: sewage plant; material: raw primary sludge | place: Sweden | collected 2012-09-26 | reverse complement strand
AGACGTGTGCTCTTCCGATCTCAGAATGATACAACGTGGAGTGTTATTGTGTATCAGAGCATGTCTGGAGATTCTGAAGAAGGAAATGGAACATTCTCAATGAATGGTGGGTCAATCACTTCAAAGAACGGAGGTCTTTTTTATACAACAAATACAAAAAGTACATTTTATCTTGAAAGTGTAAATATTACTTCATCATCGGATTCTGAGTTCTTTCTTCAGGCAACTGGAAATTCAAATGAAAGAGGTTGGGGAACGTCTGGTAAAAATGGAGCATATACTGATTTTACTGCATCAGATCAGAAAATGAATGGTGATGTTATTTATGATTCTATAAGTAATCTTGATTTTTATATGGAAAATGGAAGTACATTGACCGGTGGATTTATAGATGATGAAACATGGGCCGGAAGCGGAAATGAAACAGGCAAAGAAGCAAATCTATATATATCAGATGATTCAACATGGGTAGTAACAAAAGATAGTACGGTTACAAATCTTTACAATGAAGGAAAAATAGTTGATAAAAATGGAAAAACAGTAACAATTATTTCAAAAGATGGTACAGTATATGTAGATGGTGATGGTTCTGTGACTGTAACTGTTGACAAATACAGTGAAAAAGCTGACTTTACAAATGCATCCAGCAGTGGAAAATTTTCAGATTATGCTGTAAATGAACCGGATGAACTTACCGCTGCAGCTCTGGCTTCATCGGTTGATGTTTCAAATAGCTCTTCTTCTCAATCAGCTTCGGATTCCGATGAAGTTGCAGAGGTAACTGCAGAACAGCAGACTGAGGCATCAGCAGATACGGCAGATACAAAAGCAGCTGACAAAAAAATCAGCAGCAACCTGAAAGAAATAAACAAAAACGGGTGGATAACTGCGGGTGTAATATTGGCAATACTTGCAGTTGCAGGCATAATTACAGCAGTATTAAAGTCAAAAAGTAAAAACAAGAAAAAATGAACCAGTAAAATTAAAACAAGAATGTAAAATTAAAACAGATTTATTTATGGGAAGTATAGAATAATAAACTATAGGAGGGGTGAACATTGATACCAAAAGATCCATTTATGCTGTTAAGTTTTATAAATACTGAGCTGCGTGACAGTTATCCGACGCTTGAGGAATTTGCGGGAGCTTATATGACTGATAAACAGGAAATTACAGATAAACTTGAAAAGGCAGGTTATGTTTACGATTCAAAGCAGAACAGGTTTGTGACGAAGGAATCTTGAAGAAATCCGCTTTTATGGTAAGATAGGAAAGGTGTCTCTGGAAATCATAATGTGTATGATTATTTATAAATTCAGCTTGTGAGTAATTGACATATGAGAAAGAAATGGACACATAGTTATAAGCGGAAACATTTTGAAAATTCATTATATAAAAAAGGAGACATATTATGAGTCAAAAACCTGTTGTTCTTATGGTACTTGATGGCTTTGGTCTGACGGATAAAAAAGAGGGAAACGCAGTATATATGGCAAATACGCCAAATATAGACCGCCTGATGAAAGAAAGCCCATTTGTAAAGGGACTTGCATCTGGAGAAGCTGTCGGACTTCCTGATGGGCAGATGGGGAATTCAGAAGTAGGGCATATGAATATAGGCTCAGGACGTGTAATTTATCAGGATCTTACATTAATAACCAAGAGAATTAAAGAAGGAACTTTTTTCGAAAATGAGAATCTGCTTCGGGCAATTGAAAACTGCAAGAAGAATAATTCTGATCTTCATATATGGGGGCTCCTCTCAGATGGTGGCGTACATAGTCATATAACACACCTTTATGCTCTTCTGGAACTATGTAAAAGAGAAGATTTTAAAAATGTTTATGTTCATCCTTTCTTTGATGGACGAGATACACCTCCAGCTTCTGGTAAAGATTATCTTCAGCAACTTATTGCCAAAATGGATGAGTTAGGCGTTGGTAAGGTGGCATCTCTTTCTGGAAGATATTATGCAATGGATAGAGATAATAACTGGGATCGTATACAGAAGGCATATGACAGTCTTGTAACTGGAGAAGGAAATCATTCATCTGATCCTGTCAAGGCAGTTCAGGAATCTTATGATGCCGGAATTAATGATGAATTTATTGTTCCTACAGTAATTGATGGAGAAGATGGTAAGCCTGTATCACTTGTAAAGCCGGATGATTCAGTTATATTTTTCAATTTCAGACCGGATCGTGCCAGAGAAATAACCAAGGCTTTTTGCTTTAGAGACGAGGATATAAAGGCACAAGGTGGAGATGCTTCAAATTCAAAGAGTATAGCATCTCTTAAACGGGCAAATGGCTATATGCCTCTTACATTTGTATGTTTTAAAGATTATGAGGAGACGATTCCGAATAAATTTGTAGTATTCAAGAAAGAAGAAATTACAAATACTCTTGGTGAATATCTTGCAGCAAATAATCTTAAGCAGCTTCGGCTTGCTGAAACCGAAAAATATGCACATGTAACATTTTTCTTTAATGGAGGAAAGGAAGAGCCAAATCCTGATGAGCAAAGAATTCTTGTTAATTCTCCTGCTGTTGCAACATATGATTTGAAGCCTGAAATGAGTGCTCCAGAGGTAAGTGAAAAGCTTGATGCAGCAATCCTTTCACAGAAATATGATGTAATCATAATTAATTTTGCAAATCCGGATATGGTTGGACATACAGGAGTTATTCCGGCAGCAGTCGCAGCAGTTGAAACTGTAGATGAGTGCGTAGGAAAAGCAGTTGAATGTATCAGTAAAACAGATGGCGTACTCTTCATTTGTGCTGACCACGGAAATTGTGAACAGATGATTAATTATGAGACGGGTCAGCCTCATACAGCACATACAACTAACCCGGTTCCTTTTATCCTGTATAATTACGATTCAGAATATACGCTTGCAGAGGGTGGTGCTCTTTGCGATATAGCTCCTACGCTTCTTCAGATTATGGGACTTCCACAGCCTGAAGAAATGACAGGCAAGTCACTTCTTATAAAGAAAAATTGATTTATTTATAAGAAAAGACTATAATCACTTTTGTTGTAGAATTTAATATTAATTTCAGGGGAGCTTTTGCTGAGAGTAAGGAATATTCCTTAGACCCTAGAACCTGTTGGATAATGCCAGCGTAGGAAGAGATTTTTTTTGTGCGACGGAAAAGTCCGGCGCATTTTTCGTCTATGTGAAAGTTTCATCTGATGCAGATTTGAAAGGAGAAAATAAAAATGCAGGCAAGTGTAGCAATACAGGTACTGCCGGGAGGCACAAATGGTAATGATGAGGAAGTCATTCGTATTGTTGACGAGGTAATTGCTTATATTAAGTCAACAGGTCTTAATTATTTTGTCGGTCCATGTGAAACATCTGTTGAAGGTGACTATGACGAACTGATGGAAATAGTGAAAAATTGTCAGATAGTAGCAGTAAATGCCGGATGTCCTTCTGTAAGTACTTATGTAAAGATTTCATATAAGCCGGAGGGGGATGTACTTTCTATTGAAAAGAAGACTTCAAAATACCATAAGTAGATTGCCGGCGGCAGTAGCACTTTTGATGATAATCATAATCTGGTGGGGGCTTTGTAAATTTAAAATTGTGCCTGAGTATATGCTGCCTTCACCGGGAAGTGTGGTTTCAGCGTTTGTTAAATATTTTCCAATGATTATGTATCATGCAGGGGTCAGCCTTCAGGAAGCATTTTATGGGCTTCTTATAGGGATTTTTCTGGCTTTTTTTATTGCAACATTGATGGATAGATTTATTGTGCTTAATCGTGCAATTTATCCTGTTCTTATTGTTACACAGACAATCCCGACAGTTGCGATTGCACCGATACTTGTAATGTGGATGGGATTTGGAATGGCCCCCAAAATAACTCTGGTAGTTTTATCTACATTTTTTCCGATTTCAATCGGACTTCTTGAGGGGTACAGTAATGTGGATTCTGATGAAGTGCAGATGATGAGGTCAATGGGAGCTACGCGAATTCAGATATTTTGTCATGTGAAATTTCCGGCTGCACTGCCGCACTTTTTCTCGGGACTTAAAATTTCATCATCCTATTCGGTGGTCGGTGCTGTGATAGCTGAATGGCTTGGAGGATTTGAGGGACTCGGAGTATATATGACAAGAGTCCGCAAAGCATATGCGTTTGACAGAATGTTCGCGGTAATAATACTGATTGTTATAATAAGTCTTATTCTTATGGGAATAGTTGATATTATAAGATATTTTGTTATGCCGTGGGAGAGAGTAAATAAAAAGTAAAACATAAAAATACAGATGGTTAATATTGTGAAGTGATTTGATATTACAAAATAGTTAGGCATTAAAAAGCAGTTTGACATAAGAGGAAATAAAAATGAAAAGAATAAAAAAAATAGTTGCTGTTATACTTGGAATAAGTATGATATTAGGACTCACATCATGTTCAGGTAAAAGTAATATGAAAACATCATCAGATAAAAACCTTAAGAAAATAACATTTTGTCTTGACTGGACACCTAATACAAATCATACAGGTCTTTATGTTGCACAGCAGATGGGATATTTTAAAGATGAAGGACTTGATGTAACATTTGTACAGCCGCCGGAAAATGGTGCAACTGCAATGTGTGCTTCAGGTAAGGCGCAATTTGCAATAGATGCACAAGATACATTTGCTGCGGCTCTTGACAAAGATGATCCTATTAATTGTACTGCTGTTGCAGGTGTGATTCAGCATAATACATCTGGAATAATGTCCAGAAAAGGTTGTGGAATAAGCAGTCCGAAAGGACTTGAGGGAAAGACTTATTCAACATGGGATTCACCTGTTGAAAAAGCTATGATAAAGTATGTAATGAAGCAGGATGGTGGAAATTTCAGTAAAGTAAAACTTATACCTAACGATATAACTGATGAACCTGCTGCACTTGCGGCAAAACAGACGGATGCAATATGGGTATTTTACGGTTGGGGTGGAATCAATGCAGAAGTAGAGAAAGTTCCTGTTGATTACTGGGCATTTTCAGATATTTCACCAGAGCTTGATTATTATACTCCTGTTATTATTGCAAATAATGATTTTCTGAAAAATGATCCGGATACAGTAAAGGCTTTTCTTGCAGCAGTCGATAAGGGCTATAATTATGCAATAAAAAATCCTAAGAAAGCAGCAGATATGTTGATAAAAGGTGATGATACGGCATCTCTCAAGGGATCTGAAGATCTTGTATATAAAAGTCAGGACTATCTTTCAAAACAGTATAAGGCAGATGAAAAACAGTGGGGTGTAATAGACGAAAATCGGTGGAATTCGTTCTATAAATGGCTTTATGATAATAAGCTTACAACTAAGGACCTGACAGGCAAAGGATTTACTGATGAGTATCTTCCAAAATCAAATTAGATGTACATTAAATAAACCGGGCAAATGTAAAGAATGGAATTATTAAAAGCTGAAAATATAAAAAAAGAATATGATGGAAGAATAATTATAGAAGATGTAAGTGTTCATCTGTGTGAAGATGAGATCGTATCACTTCTTGGAGTTTCAGGAGGAGGTAAAACGACACTGTTTCAGTGTATCTCAGGTCTTGTTACACCGGAGTCTGGGCATGTGTATTTAAGAGATAAAGAAATCACATCGTGTCCGGGAAAAATAAGTTATATGCTTCAGAAGGATTTACTTCTTCCGCACAAAAGAATTATTGAAAATGTTGCATTACCCATGATAATAAAAAGGATAAAAAGAAAAGAAGCCGAAGAAAAAGCAGAATCATACTTTGCTGAATTTGGTCTTAGCGGAACAGAAAATAAGTATCCCAGTCAATTGTCAGGAGGAATGAGACAAAGAGCAGCACTTCTCAGAACTTATCTTGCATCAGATGGTGCAGCTCTTCTTGATGAACCATTCAGTGCACTTGACGCAATAACAAAAGAAAAGATGCATGAATGGTATCTTGAAGTAATGCAGAAAATTCATTTGGCAACAATCTTTATCACTCATGATATAGATGAGGCAATTAAGTTGTCCGATCGTATTTACGTTCTTGGAGGAACGCCCGGAAAAATCATTGATGAGATTGCAGTTACTCAAAAAAAACCAAGATGTACAGATTTTAATCTTACTGATGAATTTATTGCATATAAGAGGCGTATTATATCAGATATACGTCAGGATAGTAAGGTGTAAGATGGTATCAATGGTTATCAGATGCAAAAATGCCACATGAAAAATTAATGATACAAATATCAGAATAGTTGCATTTACACATAATAATTCAGATGGTATATTGTATCTAACAGGAGATTGGGATTATAGAAAAATACGATATGAAATCAGAGTGAAAAACTGTAAGCAGTATAATGATATAGGAATATAAGAAAAAATAGAATATAGCAAAATATGAGAAATTGTATGACGCAAAGCTAAAGGGCCTTAATGGAAATGTACTTTCAAAAATCAGAAAGAAATTTATCCGTATGGCAGCCAGTTGCTGGGAAACCATTATTGATTGCTTTGAAGCTGCGTTCATTTTTGAAAGCAGCTTTTTTTGTATAAAGATCAGTATTCTATTCATATATAGTATTGTTTAAAATGAGGTTGAATCTGTAAGAAACAATATTTTATATGTATTTCTAAAATGTGGATGATAAAACTTGGACGATGAAACGTGGTTAAACCCGGATGGGGCAGGTGTCTGATATGAGCAGAAAAAGGACTGAAAAATTAATATTTTCAAATGAGACTTTTAACAGACTGCAGGTGAAGCTTATTTTGTTTTATATTGTAGTAAGCTTTATTGTGATTCTTATCTCGTCTCTTTTTACATATTTTGAATCAAGACGTGCAGCAACAGAGAAAATTTCTGAACTGATATCAGCAGATTCAAGACAGCTTGAACTTAATATTAATTCTTATTTGAAGAGTGTTGAAAGGAATGCTGCACTGTTATTTTCAGATGAAGCATACTATGCATATGATGCAACAGATAAAAGTCTTACAGATTATGAGAAAATCAAAGCAGAAGAAAATATTGAAAACCGGATCATAGATTTTGGACTTATGGAGAATTATTCTGATTTTGGTATAATTTATTCAAATGATGAGACAGTCGGGTGGATTTCAAGTACAACAAGTGATCTTTTTCCTGATGGAGGTCTTTATAGGACTTTTTCTTCTTACATAAAAAATAATGATACTTATGATGCCTGGTGCTTTGATGTTAAAGGAAACAGAGACCGGTGTTACTACGTAAAACGTCTTAATCCTAATGCAATACTTGTTGCTTCTTTCTTCAGTCGTGAACTTGACGCTGTATTTGAACTTCCTGATTCACTCCATAATATGATAGTTAGATTTGCTGATTCGGATCATAAAATTATATTCTCATCAGAAAGTAAGGAAATAGGTAAAACACTTCCGGAAGAATTACAGAAAATGACTCCGACAGACAGTGTTACGGATGAAACAAAAAATTTACTTATAGATGAAAATGTATGTACAAATGGCTGGGTAGTTTATACATCTGTTTCAAAGGATGCAGTAATGAATAAAATAACATCTGTTTTAGTTTATACATTAATTTTTATCTTCGTAATTTCAGCAGCAATGGGAATAATTGGAACATTGATAATTCAGCATGTGACAAATTCAGTTGGAAATATTGTTGGTAGTCTTGAGGAAAGGGCATCTGTAGATAAACTTTCGGGAAAACTTAATAAGTCGGCATTTCAGGAGTATGTTGTAAGAATGCTGTCAGACGAAAAAGATGTTATTCCGGTATTTATCATGATAGACATAGATAATTTTAAAAATATAAATGATATGCTGGGACATAAATATGGTGACGAAATAATTTCGCGATTTGGAAAATTTTTAGGCGAAAGTCTTGGAAAACAATATGAAATAGGGCGTATAGGCGGAGATGAATTTGCGGCATATATTGAATTTACAGATGATCGCGAAAATATAATGGAACTTGTTGAAAATGATATAAAAATAATGATGAACACATTTTGCAGAGAATTCAATGAAGAATGCAAAAAATGCAGTATATCATTCAGTACAGGAATTTATTTTGGAAAATCAAATGATGAAACATTTGAACATATGTATGAGAAAGCTGACATGGCATTATATAAGGCAAAACGTGGCGGGAAAAATCAATTTGTAACTTATGAAGATTAATAAAAAACATATAAAAAACGAATTCAGAATACGTTCAAAAATGAGTGCAGGAGAAAAAAGTTGAAAAATTTATGTTTATAAAGTGGGGAATCAGCTATGAAATCAAAGAGAAAAAATAAAAATTCATATAAATTCAGATGGAGATATATTGCCGTTTTAATAGTGGTTAGTATAGTTCTTACAAGCTGTGCAGGTACAGAAAATGTGTCAGAACAAGGGAAAAGTACAGTTGATATAGATTTTTCATGGTGGGGGAATGATGAACGACATATATATACTATGGAAGGTGTAAATGAATTTATGGATGAAAATCCAGATATTAATGTAGATATGAGTTATGGTGTGTGGGATGGTTATGAGAAAAAAATGCAGGTATATATGCGGTCAAACACAGAGGCAGATGTTATGCAGATTAATTATGACTGGCTTTCCAGATATTCACCGGATGGAAAAGGATATTACGATTTAAATAAACTTTCAGATGTGATTGATTTAGATGCATTCAGTGATGAAGATTTGAAATATGGAGAATCAGATGGAGTGCTTAATGCGGTTCCGATTGCATTTAATACTATAACGATATACTACAACAAAAAAATTTTTGATTCATACGGACTGACACTTCCAAAAACATGGGATGATCTTTTTGATGATGCAAAGCTGATGAGCAAAGATGGAAAATATGTTCTTGGAGTACCTAAAAAACAGTTTTTTCTTCTTTTGCTCTCGCATTTTGAACAAACAGAAGGGAAAGCTTTTTTCAAAGATGATGGCACAGTGAATGCTACAGAAGCTGAAATAGAGAAGCTGCTAAAATTCTGCAGTAAATTGATTTCAGATAAAGTAGTAATGCCGATAGATAATTTTTCCAGAACAAATTATCTTTCTGGTGATGTTGCAGGAACTGTAGCATGGGTAAGCAATGCAGGGGATCTTATGGATTCACTTTCTGAAAATGGCGGTACACCAATGATAGGTGAATATTTGAGAGTCAATGCAGGTGATGAGCTGACTGGGTGGTATACAAAACCGGCTACTATGTATGCAATAAGCGAGACATGCGCCAACCCAGAGGAAGCTGGAATGCTGTTAAATTTTCTTGTGAACAGCCCACAGATGGCAATTCTTCAGAAAACTGAAAAAGGTGTACCGGCAAGCAGTAAAGCATATGAGGCACTTCTTAATAATTCAGAAGAAGCAATGAGTCATGGAGAAGTTATGGCATCAGATAAAATGAATGAAGAAAAAAGTAAGATGAAAACAATGATTCCTTCAATGGAAAATAATCTGATTATTGACGAATTCTTTGATTCCACAGATAATTACATTTATGGGGATAATAATTTAAATGAAAATGCGGTGAAATTTTATAATTATATATGTAAAACAGTAAAAACTGAATGATTTGTCATGAATTCATTAAAATAAAACATAGATATGAAAAAATAAATCAGCGTATATACGTATGAAATAAATATATATTAAGTCTGTATTGAAATTATAAAATAAAGGTTAAATGTGGCGGTGGGATTATGAATCCAGGAAAGAGCTCTACAATATTTTCTATCTGTGCAATTATCCTTTCTATGTCCTGTATTGTATATTTTCTGAGTAAGAAGAAAATACAGAAAAGGCAGAGTAAGGTTTTTCTTTTGATTCTTATTTCTATTGCAATTTCGTCATTGATGGCAGCAATAAGCAATCCGATTGAAATTGAGGATGGAACGGTGTCAGTTATGGCAAGTATTATAGTCAGAGTGACAAATCAGATATATTTTCTGGTACATTCCGGAATTGCCGCAATGTATGCGCTTTATATTTATTACGTTAGTGCTATTGATACATCTAAAATCAGACATTTTAATATTAAATTCTTCATGCCGGCATTTATTGGAGAGTTACTTGTAATTATTAATCCTTTAACTCATTGGGTGTTTTATTTTAAAGATGATCATATCTTCAAACGTGGTCCTATGGAAATGTATATATATATTACTTCCGGATGGTATATCATACTTGCAATTTACACGTTACTTCACTTTAGAAATATAATGTCAAAAAGAATATTGAGGGCAATCATTTATTTTTATTTTATAACGATTGCAGGTATACTTATTCAGCTTTTCTTTTCAAGTATCAGAATCGAACTGTTTGCAGAAGCAATTTCAATGATGGGAATTATGATTTCAATAGAGGATGAAAGCAAATTTATCGATCCTGTTCTAGGAGTTTACAATCGGCGTGCATTTCTGGCAGATTCAGCCAAATATTTTAAACATGGATATCCTTTTACTGTTGCAAATATTAATCTTACAAATCTCAGATTTTACAGTCATATGATGAATGTTGCAGATTCCGAGGCATTGAAACTTGATATTATTAATTGGCTTGACAGTATAAAATTTACAAAGGTTGTATATGCAGTTAATGAAGAAGTATTTGCTGTTGTAATTCCGGATAATAGAAAAGAAAATTATGAATATATTATAGATATATTAATGAAGAAATTTTCAGATGGCTGGATTTTTGGTGACAGAAAGATATTTTTCAGATCTGTAATACAGGTCGCAAGAATACCGGAAGATTTTACAAACTATAAAGAATTACTTGAAATGATAGATATGGATCCGCCATCAGGAAAAACTAATCTTCAGTTAGTAAAGGGTGATGATCTTTTATATGTAAAGGAAAGAATAAGAATTGAGAATGAAATCAGAAACGGATTAGCAAATGATTCATTTGAGGTTTATTATCAGCCGATTTACAGTTTTGATACAAATAAAATGCATGAGGCGGAAGCATTACTTAGACTTATCGGATCAGATGGAACATATATTCCGCCTGATAAAATCATTCCAATTGCTGAAAAAAATGGAATGATAGGAGAAATAGGAAAAATTGTATTTCGTAAGGTGTGTGAATTTATACACAATGAACATCCGGAAAATTATGGAATAAACTATATAGAGGTTAATCTTTCTGTATATCAGTTTATGGAGGAGGAACTTGCAGATTCATTTTTTAAAATTATGTTAAAAAATGATGTAACTTCAAATCTTATAAATCTTGAAATAACAGAAACAGCAGCTTCAACACTTACAGATACATTTGAGAAAAATATAATGGAGCTGAAAAATATGGGATTCCATTTCTCACTTGATGACTTTGGAACAGGGTATTCAAACCTCTCAAATATTATAAAAAATGAATATGAGAATATTAAAATGGATAAAAGTCTGCTTTATGATGCGTATAAGTCAGAACGGGCAAAAATTATTCTGGAAGATGCAATTCATATGACAAGAAATCTTTCTATGAATGTTATTCAGGAAGGCGTAGAAACAAAAGAACAGCTTGAATATATAGAAAAAATAGGTGGAAATCGAATACAGGGTTACTATTTCTCAAAGCCGGTTCCAGGCAAAGAATTCATAAAATATGTCAGAAATTTTAATGATATGTTGTAGGTTCAGAAAACAGTATCAAGGATTGCATATACCGCATGGACTGTAGCCGTTTTTAATAAGGTCATCACGGCTCCCTGAGAATATTTCTTTATTTTCGTCAGATATCTTTTTTGCTGCAGGGCAGCCTGGATTATGGAATTTTCTGGATTTTGTGTTGAGAATATAAGATACAGAATTGGATGAAAAATCAGTATCTGTATCAGCTGATGCCGTTGTCTCGTTTTTAGTGTCAGTCGTTTTGCTGTCCGCATTATCACCAGCATTTGTTTCATTGTATGCGGCGTTTGTATGATTTTCAACGGAAGGATTAGATTGGCTTCCTGTAAATTCAGGACCGGTGCTGTCACCGGTAGAATAATCAATTGTTATTCCTGGCTGTACGTTATAACAGAATACGCAGAACTTAAGACCAGATCCGTTGTCCTCGATTGACTCAGCTTCCATAGTAACACCATCTGCGACAAGATTATTGCCGCGAAATAGTGGAATTACACGATATAATACGTGATTTCCGGTACTTTCTATATAATCTGCTGTTTCATTTTCAAAAGGAAGCATACCTTCAATATTTAAATAGCGTGTTCCAGTGATTAAATTTTTATCATTCGCATTTTCACCTGATAGCTGATATCCAATAAGGTGGCAGCGGTTGTACAGATAATTTCCATCAATACCATTATATTTTACAGTATGCCAACCGGATGGACGTATTGATCCAATTTCTCCTCGTGCAAGAGAAGGCATTGTTTCTTTTCCGAGACACGAAATAGCAATGCCGCATCTTCCAAGTGAGTCAAGATTTGAGTATGATTCAAAAACCCCTTTTTTAGCATTTGAAATTTCATCGGATGTAAAAAATGGCTCATTATTATTCAGTGAAATATAGGCATCTGATGAATATTCCGGTATGGAAGATAGATCAGCTTTTGAAGATACAGCAGCAGAACTTTTGTCATTTATGGAATCTGTTTGAGCTTCATGCTTTTCAGTTGTCTGAGATGGTGCATCGGAAAGTGTGCTGAATGAATCTGAAACAGTGGCGGGAGATGAATTTGAATACACATCTGTTGCTGAAGATGCATCTGAAACTGTGGTGGAAACTGTATTTTCAATGCTTGTTTCAGCAGATGAAGACATACTTTTTACATTTGAACAGCCTGCAAGTGATAAAACAAGTAATATTCCAATAAAATATTTAAGTAAATATTTTTTGATTTTATTCATGGTATAATCTCCTGAAAAAGTAATCTCATAGTCAACTGAAATGATAGAAAATGTTTCATCTTTAAAATCAATTAAAATAATTCAGAGTATTTCATTTGAAAATAATAAATGCAGTCAGTAGCAGAATTATAAGAAATATTATATTTGTGATTGTAAAATGCAATATATAATCACGCATTGCTCCTTTTTGATTTACAGAACGCATTTTTGCTGAATACTGTTGATAAGTAATGAGACTTGCCATTGAAGCAATAAGTGTTCCGAGACCTCCGATATTTGTCCCTATTATAAGCTGGGGAGCATTATTTGTAAATTTTGAAAAAAGTACTGCAGCCGGAACGTTGCTTATTATTTGTGAAGCGGCAGTTGAAACAATCAGAGGGGATCTGGATGTAACACACTTCAGAAAAGAACTTATTTCAGGAATACGTCCCAGATTTCCAATGAATATATAAAAGAAAATAAAAGTAATAAGTAACCTGTAATTACACATACGAAATAAAGAACGTTCAAAAATAAGGGAGACCAAAATTGTGATTGCTGATGCAATCCGCCAGTCGAACAATCTTGAAACAGAAAGAAGTGCGGCAATAAATAAAATAAGGTATGTAAAAATCAGAACTTTTTGCCGGAAATCTGTTATATTATTTTGATTTCTCATATTTGTTCTATGAAGCTCAGCATTACGAATAGAACCATCGTTTGGAATCAGAATAAATGTTCCGAAAATAAGCGTGATAAGTGAAATTAATGTAAATGGAAAAGTTATCTTGATGAATTCAAAAAATGGAATATGGAAGAATTGATACAGATACAGATTTTGTGGATTTCCTATAGGTAAAAGCATGCTTCCGAGATTTGCTGAAATTGTTTCCATTATTAAAGTTCTCATAAGACGATATCTAAGGCAGACATGGCTGCCAAAATAATTAGGTACAGCATAGCTGCTTTCGTTGAAAAGTAAAATAGTAAAAGGTACGATGGTAATTAAAGTTACGTCATTTGTAATAAAAATACTCAAAAAAAATGATATGATTACAAGTATAGTCGAAAGTAATTTTTCAGTGTGAACAGTTGAAATCATTTTTTTCATAAGAATAAGAAATAATCCGCTTTTAATGAGTCCTGATACAATTAGCATCAGCATAAAAAGTATTGAAATAACTCTATAATCAATGTAGGTAAGATATTTTAAATCCGGGTGAATGATGAAACCTGAAAATGATGCCAATATGCCAGATATAAAAAGCACAGGATCTGTTGAACACAGTTTTTTTAATTTGACTATAAATTTCATTATGCAGCCTTTCAGTGAAAAAATTATAATAACATGCATTGATCGATCTTGATAAATATTAACATAAATGCAGATAAATACAGAAGTATTTTGTAATATATATACAACCATGTGTCAAAGAGAAAATTTTAATTGAAAAATTCTTCAGTTCGGAATATATTATTGAAATCAATTTAAATTTTCAGAGATTTCTTGAACGGATCCTGTTTCGAAAGGGGGCCACCGTTATGTACATGGGTGAAACTGATTCTCGGACAAATATTTTACATCTGGCAGGGCGTACTTCAAAAGGAATTTCAGGTATGGTTATCTCTTTGCCGCCCGGAAAGTATAATATATGGATAAAAACACTGCAAAGTTCTCTTGATATAGAACTTTTGTCATATGATGAAAAGACACATGAGTGGGAAGGAGATATTTCTGACAGCAGGATAAAGACACTATGTATAGATGAGCATGAAGTTTATCAAAGAGTTATAACACTTGGTAAATGCAAAGAAGGCAGCAGTACAGAGCAGCTTGAATGTTTTAAACCAGTTACAAATAAAACGGCGGGACGCCTTGTATTTATAAATCCTAATATGGTTGCAGATGTAATGATAAAGTATAAAATTACAGAGATAGAATAGAATATACCTAAAAAACAGAGAGAGTTTGTTTGAGGAAAACATATGTTATGAAAAAATTATTGTTAATACTTACTGGTGGAACAATCGGATCTATGGTAAATAATGATTTACACAGGGATGTGTATTCAAAGAAAACTGCACCAATATTGATTGATATACTTAGAAAAAGCAGGTCAGCCTATTGTAATCAGGAGATAGATGTTATTCCGGCACTCAATACATTGAGTGAAAATATGACAGCGGAAAAATGGAATGTACTTATACAGATATTAAGAGAATCTGTAAAATTGGATAAATATGGAGGAATACTGATTTCGCACGGAACAGATACACTTCACTTTACAGCACCTCTTGTTGATTTTCTTATGGCAGGGACAAATATACCTGTAATTTTTGTGGCAGCGGATAAACCGTTGAGTGATGCAGCAAGTAATGGTGGAAAGAATTTTATAAATGGTGTTGAACTTATAATGAATCGTATAGTCAAGGATGGTGCGTGGGTTGTTTATCAAAACAGTGATAGAAAGAGTTATCTCCATAGAGGAACTCATTTGCTGCAATGTGAAAACAGAACAAGTGATTTTTTCAGCAGTGAGAAGAAATTATACAGTGTGAAAAACACAGACTCTGTAGTGAATGATTATAATTCAGCTGAAATTTCTCAGATAAACAGCATAGGTAATTTGTCGGAATCTCCTCTTATAAATAGCATAGGAGATTTTAATAATTCTGTTCTCTGGATAAATCCGTATGCAGGGATAAATTACGGACTTTACAATATTAAAGGAGTAAAGGCGGTTATTCATGGTCTTTACCATTCTGAAACATGTTCATCAGAATCAGGAAATAAAGGAGTTATTTCATTTGTTAAGAAATGCAGAAAAAATAATATTGATTTCTATATTACGCCGTGTCACAAAGAAACGTATGATTATGCATCAACAAAAAAGGTAATAGATGCCGGGGCAAAAACACTTTATAAGATGACTGACAATTCAGCATATATAAAAATAATGATTAGTGTAAGCCTTGGACTTGCAGGTGATAAACAAGAAGAATTTTTAAATAAAGAATACGCTGATGAATTTATTTATGAATAAATTCACCGGCGTATTTTTATCTGGTATGTGAGCGGTAATGCAGATAATTGCAATTATAAATTTCAGATACAGTAATTCATTTTGGATGAAATATTTTTCTTGAGTTTTATAAGAAATAAAAATGACATTGTGAATGCAAATATTTCGGCGATGATATATGACCACCATACATTTTGTAATACGCCTGTGAGTGAAAGCAGATATGCAGCCGGAAGGAGTATTATGAGCTGACGTATAAATGCTACAATCATAGAATATAAACCATTTCCGACAGCCTGAAAAAGGGAACTGCAGATAATTGAAAATGCTGCAACAGGAAAACTTAAAGCAATTATTCTTAGAGCCGGAATGCCTATTTTTAACATATTGTCTGAGGCATTGAAAAGGGACAGAAAAAAGCCTGGAAATATTTCAAAAAGAACAGCTCCCGCAGTCAGTATAATACATGCATACAAGAGACCGAGTTTGAAAGCGTGATCCATTCTTTTCTTTTTACCTGCACCGAAGTTGTAGGCAATAATAGGTACAAGTCCGTTATTAAGCCCGAATACAGGCATAAAGATAAAACTGTTAATCTTGAAATAAACGCCAAAAACTGCTGTTGCAGTTGAGGTAAAAGATATAAGGATGCGGTTCATGCCATAAGTCATTATTGAGCCGATAGCCTGCATAAGAATAGATGGAATGCCGACTGAAAAAATCATTTTTATAATCTTCCAGTCTGGGCAGAACTTCTTTATATACAGTTGAATTTCGGTATTTTTCTTTATATTGAATATAAGTGCAAGCAGTGCTGCAACGGTCTGACCAAATATAGTTGCAATGGCAGCACCAGTAACTCCCATTTTCGGAAATCCGGCAAGACCGAAAATCATAATAGGATCCATTATGATATTTATAATGGCACCGATTGTCTGCGTAACCATAGTATAAAGAGTTTTGCCGGTAGATTGTAATAGACGTTCCATTGTCATTTGCATAAAAAGGAAAATAGAGCAAGAGCAGATTACAGACATATATTCGACACCATAACGTACAATTTCTTTATCGTTTGTCTGAGTGCGCATGAACCATTCAGGCATTGTGAGTCCAATAATGAGAAATATAATTCCTGCACATATTTCAAGAAAAATACCATTCATAGCAGCCTTATTTACTCTGTCCTGTTTTTTCTCTCCAAGTGACCTTGACAGCAGAGATGAAAAGCCTACTCCAAGTCCTGCACCGAATGCTATCATTAAGGATTGAACAGGAAAAATGAGAGATACAGCAGTCAGAGCGTCTTCATTTATGCGAGATACAAAAATTGAGTCTACAATATTGTAGAGTGCCTGAACAAGCATTGATATCATCATTGGAACTGAAATAGATATAATAAGTTTATTTACAGGTAATGTGCCCATTTTGTTTTCAGTAGATTCAAGAGTGGATTCCTGTTTTTTTGATACTTCTAAATTTTTCATTAAAATTCCTTTCTTTGAACAAAACGTAAATTATTTTAAGACAATAATCAAAAATTTTCAATATAAGTCATTTTATTGATATGAAACAAAAATTAATTCGTGTAAAATAAAAGACAGAAATAAATATGATGACAGTATCAAAATACATTTTTAACTTAACATCATAATATAAATAAACAGTTATAAAAAATGTATTTATGTTAAATGGTATCTGATAATCAGAAAAAACATATAAAAATCAGGGGGTATTTTTATGGCAGACGAAAAAATCAAGAAAGAACATGCATCATTTGATATGAATCATATTTGTTATGACAGAACATCTGAAATTGAAAAAGAATTCAGATTTCATGTCCTTCCTTTCTGGAAGAATATGAGGGATGAAGAATTTGGAGGTTATTTTGGATGGCTGAGTTATGATCTCAATCTGGATAAAAAGGCGGTGAAGGGTGTCATTCTGAATGACAGGATCATGTGGTTTTTCAGTAATGCATATTTGACTCTTCATGATGATGACAGTCTTAAATATGCAAAACATGCATATGAATTTATGATAAATCATGCACTTGATAAAGATTATGGCGGGGTTTACTGGTCACTTTTTTATGATGGAAGAACTGATGATACAACAAAACATACATACAATCAGGCATTTGCAATATATGCATTGTCTTCATATTATGAAGCATCAAATGAATCAGATGTAATAAATCTGGCATTTGAACTTGAACACATGATAGAAGAAAAATGCCGGGATAAAAATGGATATCTTGAAGCATTTACAAGAGATTTCAGCCCGGCTGAAAATGATAAACTTTCTGAGAACGGTGTGGTAGCCGGAAGAACTATGAATACACACCTTCATATTCTTGAGGCATATACTGCACTATACAGAGTCGGTAAAATTGCATTAGAGAGAAATACTCCGGGTGTTACAGAAGAAAAAGTAAATGAGGTCCGTGACAGACTTATTGAGATACTTAATATCTATATAAGTAAAATATACAGTCCAGATAAAAGAAGACAGGAAGTATTTTTTGATATTAATTTTAATTCAATGCTCGATCTTACATCATTCGGACACGATATAGAGGCTTCATGGCTTCTTGAAGAAGCATCAGATATTATTGGTCATACAGACATCACTGATAAAATAACTGCCGTGGCAGAAGAGATGCGTCGTGAAGTATATGAAAATGGGTTTGACGGACTTTCTATAGCGGCAGAAAAAGAGAATGATCTCATGCTTGAAATACGAGACTGGTGGGTACAGGCAGAAGGAATTGTAGGTTTTTTAAATGGATATGAAAGAAATCCGGAAAAAATAGAATATTTAAAAACAGCAAGAGCTATCTGGGAATTTATAAAAATGCATATGATAGATAGAAGAACAGGATCAGAGTGGTTCAGCGCATCATATGCAGATGGAAATCCTATAACACAGAAAGCAATACTTGAACCATGGAAATGTCCTTATCACACAGGCAGAATGTGTTTTGAAGTTATCAGAAGAATGGCGAAAATAAGAAAAGTATAAATTATAAGGGAACTTTTGCAAGAAACAATCGTACACCTGGCAAGGAGGCGGAATTTGAACAGGCAGAAAACATTAGAAAAATTTATAAAATGTGTTGAAAACGGAAAGATTTTTATAGGTCATCAATATTCAACAATAATGTCAGTAAAAAATGGAATGAAAGAATCTGATATTCATGATTTGACAGGAGAAGAGGCAGCTATTGTCGGGCTTGACTTTTTATCACTGATAGGTGCAGAGGGAACAACCCCTGAAAATGCGTGGAAAGATAATATGGATGCAACTGAAAAAGCAGTTAAAGCGGGGGCTTTTATGACTGTTTCAAGTCATTTTCCTAATTTTGCATACAGTAAAAAAATAAGAAAAAACAGTGATGGAAAATATGATTTTGGATTATGTTCATATGCTGATTCCAAAATCCTGAAACCATGTGCCTCTGAAATTCTTACATCGACAGAATCTCAGGAAAAATTTAATGCAGCACTTGATATTGTAGCAGATTATGCTGCAGTTTTGAAAGAAAAAAATTTGTCATTCTTGTTCCGGCCTTTTCATGAAGATAATGGGGGATGGTTCTGGTGGGGAACAATCACAACGGCTGAAGACTTTAAAAAAGTATGGATTTACATATATAAATATTTTAAATCAAAAGGTATAGATAATATTTTATATGCATATTCC
>OBMA010000760.1_pt1 | contig 19604 bp, 22 predicted proteins | sample 1539141 | NCBI WGS metagenome assembly OBMA01 (sample SAMEA3991484, study PRJEB22521) | metagenome | biome: anthropogenic terrestrial biome; feature: sewage plant; material: raw primary sludge | place: Sweden | collected 2012-09-26 | reverse complement strand
AACAAGGCTATAAAGATCTAAGACTCTTGTTTGGCTTAGGAAAAGAAGAAAATCGTATCTATGAAGCTCTTATTGGAAAAATCACTCTTTCTATGTTTACTTACAACATTGTAAGTTACATAAACCGTATAAAACATGAGCCACAAACACTAGGAGAACTTTTTAGAGATTTAGAGTGTGAACTTGAAACACTGGCAATTTCAATGCAACTTTTTATTCAAATACTTACAAAAATCTCTGAAATCCAAAATGTTGTCAAGGATAATAAAGATTTACTTCAAATTATCGCAGTGATAAGTGCTTTCACTCAAAAAGAGTTAGGTTTTATGTGCGAAAGTTGAGTAATTTTATTTTTTTCTTCTAGTTTATTTTCCATTTCTTTTTGTTCAGCTTCTTTACAAAGATAAATATCTATTGCCATTAAATAGTATTTTCTTGCCAAATAATAAGCCACAGTAGCTATTACTATTCCAAATATTAAATAATTCATCATATCTTTTCCCCTTTTTATTTTTTTAGAGTTTCCTCAATTGAGCCTATTTATAAAATAGACTCTCAAAGTAAAATACGATATTTAACTCTTGATTGAATTATCTCTTATTACTTTAGTTAGTTTTTCATACTCACAAGCTGTACAAATCTTAAAAACTTTTAATTTTGGATTATTCATTAAAAACAATTCATTTTCCCCATATTTAGATAATTCCTGAATGTCATACTTAAACACTTCTTCTAACCTACCCTTTACATTTACATTATCGATTACCAAAATTAAAGGTTTTGGAATAACTTTAGATAAATGATTTAATAAAATCTCTTTTAATCTTTTAAATTCCTCATATTCTTTATCGTTCATAAATTCTCCTAATATTTAATTCTTTTATAAATCTCTTTTACTTCATCATTATTCAATGAATGTTTCTCTTGAAGAGTTGCTGCAACTTCATCTAATAAAGCTCTGTTCTTATTTAAAAAAGTCTTTACAAATTGGTATTGTTTTTGTCTATACAAATCTATTTGTTGGTTGTTTTGAGTAATTTGTAAAGAAGTATTTGGATTCATTGAATATTTTGATAAATCACAATAGTTTTTATCTTTAATATATTGTGGATATGTTGTGAACATTATTGGTAAATATTTATTCCATTTATCCAAATCATTTGTAACACCAGTATGATGAGTATTAAATGCTATTTCTTCAGATGCCATACCACCTAATAAACTTAGCAAATAAGTATCAATATATTTTGCATCTTCATTTTCTAAGTTCTTAAAAAATACAGCAGCTCTTCTTTCATGCAAATTATATTTTTGAGTATTTACAGAAACATTAATACTATTTATTACTTCTTGATATTTTGGTTCATTTAGAAATGATAAAACTAATAAATGACCCGCTTCATGATAAGAAGAAATTTTGTTAGATGCATCACTTAAACTGTTCTGTTGTAAATATTCACTAAGTAAGTTTGTAAATTTCTCACTAATAAAAAATGCTTGAATATCTTTTTCATCTTTTGATAAAACAGAATCTCCTTGATAAGCATAAAGAATTTTTGCATGTTCTTTTGAAACTAAATATACATTTACTAAATAGTTTTCAGTAGGTGTTTTATTGATTTTATAAATAAGGTTGCTATAAAACTTCTCAAATGTATTATTTTCTTCATTTATTGATATTGGAGCACTTATTTCAGCAAATGCAACACTACCTAATAGGGCTAAACTAAGTATGATTTTTTTCATTTTTTTATAAATCCTTGCAGTAAATTCTTGATGTATATTTCAAAAGTTCTTGAGATGTATATTCGTTACTGAGAATTAATTGTTTATATATAAATGGATTATATACATCATTAGTTTTACCACATTCTGAGCAAACACCTGTATTAAATATTTCATCTGGTAAAACAATGTTTATTGAGCATTTTTCGCAAATATTTTTTTGTAAATTAACATCATTTTCCATCTCTTTAATCAAGTTAAAATAATCAGATTTGATTTGTTTAGATACAAGTAAATCGAAATTTTCAATTGTATTATTTCTATTTTCTTTAATAATGTGATTCGATAATTGGTATTTTCTGACACTTTTTTCAATTACATAAATACAATATGCAACAACTAATGATATACAAAACAGAATTCCATAAAATTCTGGATTAATTACAAAACAATCTTCTAAAATTTCTTTCACTTCTTGACCTTTTATTTTAAATATAAATTACAAGCTGCTATTCTTTTTTTTAAAGAATCATCTTCTAACTTCTCTTCATTATCAATTTCATTAAACCGTTTTAAAATATAGTTACATTGTAAAGTTTTGAATGGCTTTGCAATAAAAAATCCCACAAAAATACACAAAAAAGGAACTAATATTTTGTCTTCATACCTTATTGTATTATCAAAAATAACTGGCATCGAAAAGAATATAGGTATAACAACAAGTGTTAAAATTAAAAATAAGTCTGTAATCTGATTCTTTTTTCTTGGTTGTTTATTATTTTTAATAAGTTCAATATCCATCTTCATAAATTCTCTATCTTGTTTATTGCATTTATATTGTTCTATAATGCTTTTCATTTTAAAACTTATAGTTTTTTCAAATAAACCTTTTATTTTCATGTTATTTTTCTCCGATTAATAAATTATAAATATGCTTAACAATTTTATGTTCAGCATTATCTGAAGTATTTAAGATTGCACCAGTTTTTACATCATATTCTTTAATTAATACTTGTTCACAAGTTTTTCCTTTTAAATGTAAGAGTAAAACAAAATCATTTTTAATCTCATCATTAGCAGGAAAATCTAAAGATAAGAATAACTCTTGAAAATCATTTCTATTTAGATAATATTCAACTCTATTTTTAATTTCATTTGTTCTTAAATGCATTAGAGCATTCAATTCTAATTCACTTTTTTTATTAACTGCTGCTAATTGCATTGGATGATGTCCATAACAATTAGAACTTTCTATAAAGTCAATAATTACTAATTCTTCAAATTTTTTAAAATTCATTTTTTATTATCCTCTCTTATAATTGTTTAACAATGTAATTCTTCTATTTTTAGTGATATTTGCAGAACCTTCCTCAAATGCCTTTTTTTCTCCAATAATTGTTAACATATCTTTTGCTCTTGTAATTGCAGTATAAAGTAATTGAGTATTAAGCATTATTGAGAATCTTGAAACCATTGGCATTAGTAGTCTGCTATATTGACTTCCTTGACTTTTATGAACAGTCATTGCATAACCTAAATCTAATAGTTTAAATCTTGTTACATCTAATAAAGTATATATTGCAACATAACCATCAAGCGGATAATAAACATATAATTTATCTCTCTCATCATTGGTAATTTTTAAAACAATCCCTATTTGACCATTCATTACTTTTCTTTCAATAGTAAGTTCAGATAAGATAGTTTCACTATTTGTTAATTCAGTAAATTTGTCATAATTGATTGTTTTCATTATTCTATTTTGCAGATGCATAACTTTATCATGAACTTTAATTTCTTTATTATTGAATTCAATCTTATTACACTTAGATTCTGTATTGAGAATATTTTGAATAAATATATTAAGTTCATCAACACCAAATTCACTTTTTCTAATTGGAGTTATTACCTGGAAGTAACCAATATATTCAAGATATTTCTTTTCATGAAATAATTTATTTAATGGTTCTTTAATTTTTTGAACCTCTTTTTCAAAATCTACTAAAATATTCTGACCAAGAGAATTTATAAATTCAAAATCATCATATTTTTTTAAATAATCAGGAACAATACCTTTTCTTACATCTTGAGCAATTATGTTTATTGCTTGTTTTTCATTTTGTCTATAGACTTTATCAAGAGTTATTATATTATCGGTGATTCTATTAACTATAATATCTCTAAATGGATCACCATTTGCAATTGGCTGTACTTGACCTAAATCACCTGCAAAAAGAACTTCTGTTCTACGAAAATCGATTGCACTCAATAATATGGCAAACAACTCACTGTATAACATTCCACTTTCATCTATAAAAATAAAATCGTAATCTAGTTTATTTTTTTCATGCCTATTGAATTTCTCACCATCATAATTTAATAAAGAATGAACTGTAATTGATTCATAACCAGTTGCATGTTTAATTCTTGCACTTGCAACTCCACTAAAAGCTGCACAAATGATTTTATTAGTAAATTTTGAATACAAATCCAAAACACCTTTTGCAGTAGTCGTTTTCCCTGTTCCTGCGTAACCATTTAAAATATTTAAATTACTTCTTTCATTAATATGTCTTAGAATGTCTCTTTGTTTAGAATCATATTTGAAACCTTGTTTGATTTCACAATCGTCCATATATAATTCTAAATCTCTTTCACTCAAAATATTGCTCTTACAAATTTTAGAATTTGTAATTACAGTATCTACTATAAAATTCTCTACTTCATAAAAATATTTTGTAGTTAAAACCTCATCATTTACTATTCTCAGATATATTTCATTGTTAATTAAATTTAATATTTCAGCTTCTAACTCTTTTTCATTAAACTCATTATTAACTTTACTAAGTATGTAATCAATCATTTCTTTTTTTATTATTGCAGTGTGACCTTTTGCAATATTAATATTCACATACTCAAAAATATAAGCTCTAATCTTATGGTTGGTTAATAATGTTTTATCTATTTCATTATCACTATTAATTACTTTTTCAATTTCTTCTAAGCTTACATATTCAATCAAGATGTATGGATTTTTTAAAATATCTTCATAATTTAAATTATTCATAATCTCTTTTAAAATACTGTTATTAGTAGTGAATTTATTTAAGAAATTTTTCATATTTTTTTGCCTATTTATGTAATTTTTTCTTAATATTACTAATATTTCTAAATTTTGTATAGCTATTTTCCATTTTTGGGCTTACTAATTAGATTACATTTTTTAAAGGCTAAATACCCTAACATTTGACCTGTTTTACCCTCTATCTCTTTATTCTTAATAAAGTTTGCATACTCTTCATCGTTGAGAACTATTACAACTCTATTGATTTTATTTTTCTTTAATTTCTCATCCATTTCTCACCTCTTCTCTATTATAATTTTGTTTATATTTTTTAAATTTTTTTCATCTGCAATCTCCTGTACCATTGAATTAATTTTTTCTGCAAAATATAGAATATCTCTTCTTTTTTCATCAAAATATTCTAACTCTACATTTTTACTTCCCACATTATTTCTAAGATACTTATATAACTTATCTATATTAGGGATCAACTCTGCGAACATTTTTGCTTCAGGAGTATTGCATATCACAACCCTTGCGTTATCTTTTTTTACAAGTTCCATTTGCTTTGCTAAATTACTCAAAAAATCTCCTTTTTATGATTTATTTTTTTTCTCTTATATCAAAGAATTTCATCCTTGAATTTTCTTTTGCACTTTTTAATTCATTTAAATCTAAACTCAATTTTTCAATTGACATTTTTAATAAATTTACATTTACACTTAGTTCATTTTCATTTAAATTGTAAAAAATCTCGAATTTACCAAAGTATTGTTCATTACTATAAATATGAATTAAATCGTGTTCTTTTAGTAATTCAAAATATTTGTGAGTCTTCATTTCTTCAAAACTAATTTTTTTATTTTCAACTTTTGAAAAAACTTCTCTTAATCCGTAATAAGTAAAATATAAATAATTATCATCACTAATTGATTTTAAAAATTCTTTTACATTGTCAAGTAGATCTAATTCTTTTATTAAAAAATCGTTGCCTTTTTCAGTACATGAATTTGCTGAATTTTTAATTTCTGCTATTAATTCATCAAAAGTATTATCTTCATTTTGTACTACTTCAACTTTTGATTCTTTAATAATCTTTGCTTGTTCATACTCTTCTTTTGTAACCGTTTCAGTGATAACCGTTTCAGTGACATCTTCTTTTTTCTCTTCTATTGTTGCACTTTGATTCATATTTTGAATTAATTCATCTTTTTCAGCTAATTGTTTTTTTAACAATTCTATTTGTTCATTATTTACTCTCTCTTGTTGTTCTCTCTCATATTTTTTTATTTTCTCTTCTGCTTCTTCTTTTAATTTACTGATTAATTCATTGCTTTCGAGTTTTCTTGCTTCTTTATCTGAAGTAAATAGAAGTTTTGATAATTTTGCTGTTGGAAGAGTTGAACTATGATGTTCTTGTATTGCTTTAATTACTATTTCATTCTCTTCGTAAAAACCTAAATTTTTTACAAATGATTTAAAATATTCAATTGATAAATCCATATGATGCATATCTTTAACAATAACATCATCAAAACCAACACTTTTTAACATCTTTGGATTTTTGATTTTTCCAATATCATGAGCAAGTGCTGCAATAATAACTGTTGCTAAATGAAGACTGTGTACCGTTTGAGCTTCTGTTTTGTTAATTTCTTCAAACTGGTTTATTGCCATTGCTACAACATTCATAGTATGTTCTACTAGTGTAATTTTGCTAAGTAATTCTAAATTGGTTTTGCCTGTATTGTATTCTTTAAAATAGTTCTGTGATTCCAAATAATCACTTTCTTTATCTTTCTTATAACTTGGAACACTACTTACTTTTAAATTGTCATCTAACAGTGTCAGTATTTCCATAATTAAATATAATTCACCATCTTTGAAATATTTAATGTTATTAACAATATTCTCAGAATTAAATCTTTTTAATCTTTTACTATTGTAAACCTTGTCATTAATTGTTCTAATTAAAAAAGGTGAATGCTTATATTCTTTGTTTACTTTAACATCGGCTTTGTCATCAATTTCGTTGGTCCAAATATGAGCAATATCTTCAAGCTTAATTTTAATTTTTTTCTTCTGATGAATTTGATTATAAAAATATAATGAAATTGTAAAAAATAGTAAAGTAATACCCACTAGTATTAATATAATTGCAGCAGAATTTTCATGAAATGATTCACTCCAAACAAAGAAATTAAAATGAATAACATTTGTTAAATAAAAATCCAATAATAAACCAAATAAATATATAACAATACTGTAATGTATTACTTGCTTGAGTGCTAACCTAAAATATCTATGATTATAAAATAATCCTACAATGTAATCTATCATTTTTCAACTCTTTGATTTAAAATAATATCAGGCAAGATAATCTCAATCATTGAGTCACCTAATGGATCTGTTTTACCTTTAAATACACCTTCAAATCCAAAATAAAAAAATTCTCTATTCTCTAGCCTTAATAAATCCACTTCTCTAATAACATCTTCTTCTACCTCTGTGCCTCTTAGACCACCATGAAGATTTAATTGAACCGTATTTCTGTATTTTGTTCCACCATAAATAGTTAAGTTCTTTGCACTTGCTGTATCATTAACACGCATAAATATTTTAGTATTGGTATTATCAAATATTTTTCTTGCTTTATCTTCTCCTATAACTGCAACTACGTCTGCAGGGGATTGGGTTAATGCCATAATATAGCAATTACATCCCCCTGCTTTATTAAACATATCATCAATTCCATTGTAAACAATATTTGAAAATTCATCTAAATATAAAACTAAAGGTATTTCAAATTTTCTTCCTGATGCATAAAATCTACCAACTAAAGATTGAATCATTGATACTATTACTCTTCCTAACATAAATGCAGCTCTTGGTTGTAAAAGTGCTGCACTTTGAACAAATAAGATTGCACCTTTACCTTGCTCTAATCTGTCAAGGAATTCATTTGTTTTAGCTCTAGCAATAACTTCACCTGTATTACCTAATGTTAATTGAATAATTGCAGATTTAAGAGTCTTACTTACTTTATTAAAGTATTCTGCACCAGAATCAAGAATATCATCAATTTGACCTATTATGAGTTCTGAATCTTTATCTTTAAAATTTGACAATCTGTCTTTTAATTCCTGGAATTTACCATATGGAAGCCATTTCATAAAGTCATCAAGATTAAAGTATTTATCCATACCCTCTTCTAAACGTAATTTAATCATACCTCTTACAATAACTGTTGTTGTGTCATATGCAACATTGTAAAAGAATTCATCAGTGCTTGGTACAGTTGCCATAATGTGAGAAATTGGTTCTTCTGGGGTATAGTAATTTGCAAAAGGATTTATCTTTGCTGACATATTTGGAGTTAAAGAATTAATTAATGTTATTTCGTGTTCTCTTCCACAACTACTTGCAATTTCAAAAACTCTACTAAATAATTCAATATCAATTTTTGGATCAATAATTACAACATTTTTACCACTTCTAATGTCTTGAATAAGTCCATTTTCAACAAGCCTTGTTTTACCAACTCTTGTAGTTCCAAAAACCATTGTATGCCCTCTTCTATTAGCATCTTTTTGAAATATATCAAGAAAATTTTGCTTAGTGTAATCATCTAGTGCATATCCTTTTCCAATATGCAAACCAGTTTCTTTCTTTTTCTTAAGAAAATTAAACATTTAGAATAAACCTTTCATGAAATAAAATCAAATTGTTTTCAATCTGATTTAACTCATCTTTTGGAATTAAATTAGAGTTTTTATACTTTCCTAGTATGATTTTACATGCACCTGATGCAATTTGTAATGGAGTGTTCTTATAATAATCAATTGTTAAATCAATAAATTCATCTGCAATATTTAAATATGCAATTAATTTATCCTGCTGTTGTACTTTAAAATAACCCATTCCATTTGGTAACTCATGGTGTAATTCAACTATACTTGCAGCTTCTTCAAAATCATTCTTTTCTAAAAAATCACAACTCAACATAACATGATTCTTTATTAAGTCTAAACTCGAATCTTTATTGAAATTTTCATGATTTAAGAATTCATCAATTCCTAAAAAACCTATATTGCATAAATATGATGCTTCAACATAATGTTTCTTTTCAATTTTTAATTCTTCATCATATTCTTTTGTTAGAAATTCAAATAATCTTCCTGTGAGAATCATTTTCTTATATAGTTTTGGCTTAAAAAATTTATATAAATTAAGTAGTAGTTTTAATCTATTAGTATTCTTCATAGCTTTTAATTCCTTTTATTTGTTTAATGGATCTATAAAATCCTGTTGCAATAACTATTATGTAAGGTACGACTGCTGATATTAAAAGACTTATGAAAGTGTTTATTGTTGTTTCTTTTAAAGATGGTAAAATATAATTCATATAATAGTTCCACAAATTACCATTTGTTAATACATAACCTTTAGGTAAAAATAGTCCAAAAACTGTATTGAAAAATGTAACTATCCTATACATGAATTCTTGATTATTCATTGATAAATAATAGATTGTTCCAAACATATAATAGACAATAATAGATTTACAAGTAAAAGCTAATGCTCTACCTGTTAAAAGTGAAAGTGTTGCTTTCTTTGTAATTGAGCCATGATAAAACCTTGCAAGTGTGCTTAACCAGATAGTTACAAATATAACTGGGAAATAACTAATCATAAACCAAATTAATTTTTCTTGAAAAGTTAAAGGTTCACCTAAAAAATATTCTTTGAAAGTTGGGTGAACTACTTGCAAAAATATTATTAGATTGATTAATAAAATCCCCTCAATAAAACCATTTGTAAAACCTATTTTAAAAAATTCGACTACTTTACCTAAAGTAAAAAAGTCTGAATTTATATCTTTTTGTTGCTCTTTCTCAAAAACTGAATATTGCTGTATTTCAGAAATAGCACCAATAAGGGTAGTGGCTTCCTTGTCATTATGATTTTTACTGTTATCATCATTATTTAAACTCTGGGTTGCCTTATCTAAATCGAAAGCAGTTTGTTCAATATTATTACTTGCCATCTATTATCCTTTTGTTATATATAATTTTCTCTTTCTTAAAAAATAGTCTCATCTTTTTAATTTCCTCTTTCGTTGGTTTCTCATTCTCATACAAAATTGATAATATATTATTAGCTTTATATACGTTTATTTTAAATCTATTTATCTCTCCAAAAAAACTATTTATAATTACTTGTGCGACTTTATGATGATTCATTAAGGCTTTATATAAGTTTTTATCTTTATTATATTTTTGAATAAACAAATAATATTTCTCTCCTAAAGTCAATGTGTACGTATCTACCTTTGATATAAAAGCGATTTTATCTAGGAAAGATAGATAATAACCATGTTCTGTTTTTTTATAAACTATACACTTCTGAACGCTATACTGTAATTCGTAATTATTTTTTAAATGCGTATTATTTTTAATGTACATATTTATAAAATCAGCTAAATTTTTTTTTATCTTTTTAATTAATGCTTCACTTATACTTATCTTTTTATCGTTTTCAACAAACTTTATCCCTTCATTTGTAAGATATATCTGTTTCTCAAAATAGTTTTCTATAATGGATTTAATTTCATTTAACACCATATAACTATCGTATTGTGGAATATTATATTCTTTGCAATATTCATTTGATAGTTCTAAGATATTAATTTTTTTCACTATCTAGTTATCTTCGATTAATTGATTATGAAAATATTTTTTTGTTTTTTTAATGAAACTTTTTAATGTATATTCATTTTTTACATAGCCCATCTCTAACATATTGGCATAACTCGTGTCTTCATAAAAATATTTAGTAAAAATTTCTCGTTCTTCAATAGTTAAACTTTGATAATATTTGTCGATAAAATATTTCATTTCAATATCAACTTCAGTATCAGTATCACAAATCCCATGTTCTGCTAGGGATTCTTCTGTGAAAAATTCTTGATTATTTATAGACATTTTTAAAATATCTGCTTTTTTACCTTCTCTTTTCCCATATTTAGTACTTGTAATGTTTTCTATGATAAATTGAATTTCTAATGAATGGGTGTTGATTTTAATTCTGTTATAATCATTAATGATTAATTTAATAAGTTTTTTACTACATATTTCTACTCTTCCTTTGTTTCTTAATAGTTGTTTTGTAATTAAATCATAATTCTTTAATTCTACTTTTTCTGTATTTAAGTACTGAATTAATCCTTCAAAAATATTCTGTTCAATATCTTTTGAACCATCTCTAGCACCATATTTTTTAATTGCTTTGTTTAAATAAAAAAAGAATTTCTTCTTTATATTTCTTTTTAATTTTAAGAATTCTGCTATTTCTTCTCTTCCACTATTGCCAATATGAAAGGATTTATCATTTCTCATATTAAATTCCTATTGCTACATTTTAATTTGAAACTATTATATGAAAATTATTCATAAATTGTAATTAAATATTAATTATTTGATAATTATATTATGTAATAATAAACATATATTTATAATAATTTGATAATAATTTACGCATATTGACATTAACTTATAAATTTGTTAATATTACATACTTTTTTTTTCTAGGTCATTATCTAATTATTTGTATTCTGCAACAATAGATAATTTTCCTTAACTCACTTTTTTTGTTGAGTTTAAATGTGCAGCGTTTCCATCGGTAAAACTTAATTGCCGAGTTTAAACCCCTTAAATTGAATCGGGAAAGTCACTTGGAAAGTGAACACTGTATATGGTGTGCTTGTCATATGCCTAATATTTAATATTAGTAAGTTTGTGGTACTGCCTTTATGTAGCAATATATAAAGTGAGCAGATAGGGTAATTCCTATTGGATAGTAAAAATTCACAAAATAAAGTCAATCCGCAGCCGAGCGTTTAATCAAATACTATTTGATTAATTTATCTATATTGATTATATAGAAGCAGGTTCAACGACTATCGAACAGCATTAATTAGTTTTAATCATTTATATTCCAATTACCAGTTGTAATCTTAAATATTATACATGGCTCTTTAATGAACTTAGTAGGTAAACCACAAGCAAATAATTAATCCTAACAATAAAAATCACATCAAAAAAATTACAAAAATTACAAGGATAAAAAATGTCTGATGATAAAAATAAAAAATTACCTAAAAAACTAGGTAAAGAAGAACTAGAAGGTCAATATAGAGAAAGAAATATAAAACTTCTTGATTTAGGTGGAAGAGATGCAAAAGTTTTAATTGCAAATACAATTGAATCAAAAGAATTACTTTCAAAATTCATAAGAGTAGATGCTATATCTAAAAAATCAAGAGAATTAGTTGGAAATAAGCTTTCTATCGAAAATTTTACAGAATTAAATCAAAAATTCACAGCTATAAATAAATTGTTTGATGAAATTATTGAATTTGGTACAGAAAATAATCTATTTTTTGATCCAAAAGCTCAAAAATTTTCAACAATGAAACCAAAACTTGTACAGTTAATTAAAGATGGTAAAGATACATCTGCTATTTCAAGAGAATTGAATGTTAACATTAAAAAAGTTGAATCATGGATCAAATTACTTGACTCAGAAAACTCTGAAAAAGTTATAAAATCTGTTGACATAACAAAAGTACCTGCATCTTCAAAAGCTGCTGCAAAAACTATTGAAAAAGATACTGAAAAAGTAAGCTAAAAACGAGAATGGATTAATTATTAAGGTGGTTGAAAAATGGGGATAGAGTTATTATAACTCTATAAAATATAGTCTGCTCTATGCTGAGAGGTGTAGCAGTTGCATTGATAAATGCAACGGGGGAAGTGAGGTAAAAAACCTCTATGCGAACTTGCCTGAACATAAGGATTTAAAATATCGAACTTTTTAATAAGTTTCCATAAGGAGATAAGAAAATTAACTCCTTAATGGATATTAATCTTCTTTATCTTTTTATGGGAATTTATTCCAATAATTAAGAAAAAAGGAGATTAAACAAAAAAATAGTTTTATAGTACATAAAAGTCTATGAAGCTTTCTACAAATAGAGAATAACTCTCTTATCAATAAAATGAATTATATATTCATTACTTAACAAAATAGTTGCTTATAGCACAAAACAAATAAACGAGTTCTGTGTTAATAACAACACTACCCTACTCCTTATTTTTTTGTGATTAAAGCTTAACTTTAAAACAAAACTTTTTCTACAAGGAGAAAAAAAATGAAAAATACATTAGTAGCATCAAATAACAACTCAGATGTTGGCAGCTATACAGAATTAGAAGGAATGATGAATCTTGCAAGATTAATGGCTACTTCAAAAGTTACAATACCTACTCATTTAAAAAATGAAGGTGATTGTTTAGCAATAGTTATGCAATCTGCACAATGGGGAATGAATCCATTTTCAGTTGCACAAAAAACATTTTTATTAAATGGTGTATTAGGTTATGAGTCACAACTAGTGTCTGCAATAATCAATAAAAATGCTCCAATAAAACAACGTTTACAATATGAATTTATCGGTAATTGGGATAAGGTAATAGGTAATACAAAAGAAAAAACATCACAAAAAGGAAATACTTACAGAGTTAATGCAAGTACTCCTGCAGATGAAAAAGGTTGCGGTGTAAAAGTAAGTGCAACTATGAATGGAGAAAATAAACCTAGAGAATTAACACTTATGTTTGCACAAGTAACTTTAAGAAATTCAACTCTATGGGCTGAAGATCCAAAACAACAATTAGCTTACTTAGCTGCTAAAAAATGGGCTAGACTTTATTGTCCTGATGTTATATTAGGTGTTTATACAAAAGATGAAGTTGAGCAAATTGTTGGAAATGTTACTATTGAAGATACTTTAGAAAATGAAGATTATATTCAAGATTTAACCATAGTTAATACTCCACTTGTACCACAACAAACTAATCAAACTAAAAACAATGATGATTCGACTGCAAAAAAAGGTCCTACTCCTGCTGCTAAACTATTCTCTTACATTAAAAATAAGGGATTGACAGATCTGGAATTATTAGGAAATTTTGTAACACAAGAATTACAATTAACTAAAGAGAATACTGAAGGAATTAACCTTGTACTTTCTGATTTAACAAAATTAGATCAGTTAATTCAAGAGTTCATATCTTTACCATTCTATAGGCTTTTCACTTTTATTAAAAGCAAAGGTATTGCTAAAAGTGAACATACATATTCATTTATTAATGATATGTTAGGCATTACAAAAGATGATGATGAAGAAATAGAGGAAATACTTTCAAATACTAATAATCTTGTTTCATTAATTAATGAATTCAAACAATTAGAAGGTATCACAGAATTTCATGAAGAAGAAGCTAACTTGTTTAACCAAAAGGCTTAACATGATTAGTTTAAAATATTTATATATCACGTTAATAATTTCATTGATAAGCATTATTGCTTTTAAGATTGTTATTTTCTTCGTGATATTTATAATTTGTTGCTCTTGTAGCTATTTAGAACCAAAGAAGGGATTAGTACTTTATTTTATCCCTTCAAGGATAATAGTCTAATTCTTTTTTTTAAAAGGAAAAACGATGGCAAAAAACGAAATACCTAGATCATTCTTAAATGGTTTAGATGCTTACATAGAAGAGAACTTACCTAAAGTACTCGAAAAATACACTACTGAAACATTAGGAGACCGTTCAAAATATATTGGTGCTTCAGATATAGCAGGGTGTTTACGAAAATCATTTCTTTCAAAAAAAGAAAAAGTGGAACATTCAATTTCTAAACACATTATATTTCAAAGAGGTCATTTAACTGAACAAATTGTTGAGTTAATGATAACTGGAACGAATTATAAAAAACAAGTTGAACTTTGTAGCAAAACATACAATGGATTTGATATAAAAGCTCATTTAGATTTTACCATTGAAAATAGCAAAAGAGCTGTTGTACTTGAAGTAAAATCAACTAGTACTCCTGTTGATGAACCTTACGAATCTTGGATTTTACAAATTCAACTTCAAATGGGTTTATTACAAAAAAGATATCCAAATAAAAAGGTATCTGGGTATGTAGTTGCAATAAATGTTAATACAGGGTGGTATAAAACATTTCATGTGTTTCCAAATATTACTTTGTATGATATGGCATTAAAAAAAGCAAATGAACTTGCATTTTCTTTACAGTTAGATGTTGAACCAAAAGCTGAGTTACAAAACTATTGTGATGAATGCCCTTTTAAAGACAATTGTCCTGCAATATGTTCACATGTTCCTCAACAACTTCCTAATGACTTAATAAAAGACATCATGGAAATTGGTTCACATAAAAACTTAGTAAAAAGAATAACATCATTGAAAAACAAAGTTATGAGTTTCATGAAGGCAACTAATCAAAAAATAGTAAAAGCAAATGATGTAACAATATCATTAGTTACTAAAACAAATGAATATGATATGGATGTAGCAAGATTCAAGATAGAACATCCTGAACTTTATGCACAATATCGTAAAAAAGCAGATAGTTATTCATATTTGAAAATTATCTAAAGCTCTCAAAACTAATTACCCAACCGTTCGGGTAGTAAAAATCAAATTAAAAAATAGCACAAAGAATTTTAACTGTTTAACTACAGAGGATTTTTAATGCTTTATAAAAGGAAAAATTATGCTTTCTTCTTTAGAAAATAATTCAAAACACGAGAACAAATTAAGAAATATTGTTCAATTAAATAAAGTTGGGTCAACTATTTATACTGATGCAACATCTGAAGCTTTAAATTTTGGATGTTCTAAATCAGAATTCATAGCAGCTCTGAAAAAAGATATTGATAAGACTGCATATGATTTAATTGAATCATATGGAATTATCAAAAGTGTTAAAAATGGAATAGTTACTGATATAGCTAATCCAGAAACAGTAAATAGTTTTTTTGATACTTGCTATATTCAATCTGAAGATTCAGTTGAACTTGCAGGTGTTAAATTCATTTTTGGAAAATCTTTCCCTGAAAAGCTAGAGTTAACACAATTGATATATTCTAACGTTTTAGATATTTCGAAAAAAGAATTAACTCAATTATCAAAAGCGATAACTCTATATGAAACAACTAATGATGAGGTAAAAAAAGCAATTTTATACCCTTCATTAGTAAAGGCTGACGAACTTATTGAACAAATTGGGCTTATTAACACAAAATTTAATGATTTTGTAAAAAAAATGAATTATAAGCAAAGAACTCTTTTTAATACAACTTTTAAAAGAAGTGGTGTTACTGAAGTTATTCAAAATTCCACTTACATTGATATTGATGGAATTAGACAATGTGTTCATAATGTTGATGTTAAGCCTGTAATTAGAAAAATTGCAACCATGCTAATGAATAAAAATACGAAATACATTGAATCTGTTGAAATAGATTCTGATGGAGATTGTAATAAAGCTCTTAGAATGATTAATCAAATTGAGCGATTAAAAATAAACAGTGAGTATAAATTCACTTTAAAAATTAGAAAATTAGGTAATTTAAACGCTAGAGGTGTCTTTTTCCAATCAGGAATGGTTGTAGCAGAAGATTATAGAGATACAAGTGCATTACTGCATGAAATAGCTCATCTTATTCACTTAACTAATCCTGCAATTAATAACAATAAATTTGTTAATTATATGATTGAAAAAATGGCTAACAGATACAATACTGATAATTTACCTGAATTATCAAAACCATATTATATAAAAAAACACTCTTACTATACTGACCCAAAAGAAATAATTGCAAGAACATTAGAGATTGCAAGTCTTTTTGCTTTTGAACAAGGTAGATTTATACAAGGAGATGATGAATTTCTTCTAGTTAAATCAAGAGAGTTTTATGCACTTAGAGAAGGTATTTATTTTGATTTCATATCATTTGACGATGAAACAAAAGCTGAAATGCTAGAACTTTACAAAATGTTCTATGAAACTTCTTTTGGTGAAACATTTAACACTTATATTGATAATTTTGTCAAGATTGATACTTGTTTCAAAAGAAAACAAAAAAGTATATTGGACATCATCAAAGAGAATAACAAAGTACTTGAGAAAGAAAAGAAAACGCTTTATTCGTTAATTGATTCTTCAACTATTAATTTAGTAATCAAGAATAGAGGTTCTTTAGATATTACTGAGTTGGCATCAAGAATTCTAATGAATATCTCTTATTGCGGTGGTCATAATAAATCATTGCATATAAGTAATTGGGCTGAAATTATCTTAGATAAAACTAAGGTTGTATTAGCTCTTATAAAATCTGTTAAAGATTCATTGGAACATCAAGAAGAATATATTGAATTTCTTTATCAACTTAGAAATAAAGAAGCGAATATTATAAACAAGATTTCGGATGCTGTTCTACTTCAAGGTTTTACTTTGAAAGCAAGAATGTCAATAAAAAAGATAATGAAAGAAATGGATGGATATGAGCAATTTTTAGAATTAGCTTCATTAAAAGGTTTAATATCAAAAACTCCTTTGCTTCTTGCAAACAAGGAAGTTTTAAGTAGAAAATCTTTCATATATCAATTAATTGATATTGACCCTTCATTGATTTCATTCATAAATGAAAATAATGAGTTGGATAAACAAGATTTTATTGACTATGTTCTTTATTATCTTGATAACTTTCCAAATAAAGATTTCAGAATAAAAGATGAGATTATCTTGTCTGATATAAGAATTTTAAGAAAAATTGTTGAATCAAAATCAAACTATAATGAATTGAATCACCTTAGTGACCCATTTTATAAGTTAGGAATTTTTATAGATATTGTTTCTAGTAAATTTCCTGATTCAATAATCGAAATATTTAAAAAAGTAGGTGAGAATTTAATAAATGACTTTGAATTTATGTCAAGGTATGTTTTATTGAATTCAGAACTTATTAACTATGTTGGTCCTGAAATAAAACATTTATTTCAAGATGGAATTGAAAAACCTACCGTTATTGAAGTTGAGATTAATACATGTAAATCATCAATTGAAACACCTGTAAAAATTAAAACTAAAAAAGTAACTAAAAATAAAACACAAACAATCGAGGTATCTCCAATTGTTAATGATGAAAGATTTCAAAAGATTTTACAAAATGTAGAAATTACTGAGAAACCTCATTCAAAATCAGGAGAAATGCTCAAAATCTTTAAAGTTGACGAAGATTTAGGAACGGATTTTCAAGCTTTTGCAACTTATGTAAATAAGAATGATATTGCATATTATTCAAAATTTATAAAAGCATTTGTTGTAAAAAACATTGAATTAATTGCTTCAGTAACTACTTCAATGCTATATAGTAATGAACAAATCCAAATATTTTCTTCAGGAAAACTTTTCTAAAAAAAATCCAAATTAAAGGAGTTATATGAAAGATATAATCACATTTGATGAATACAATAATTCACTTGATTCATCTGACTATGTTGATTTAATTCAACTAATGCAAAATAGACTTAGTATGCCTAGACAAGAGATTGATAAAGTAATAGACAATCACTTCAACTTTGGATACTCAATAAAAAAGAACTATAAAAGTTTTTTAAATTCAATAAAAAAATATATGGCTAATAATAAGAATATGTCTTTACCTACAACAACTGTTAGTAAAATTTCTTTTTATCAACCTACCCTATTTTAAACTAATTACCCAACCGTTCGGGTAATAAAAAAATCAAAAAATAAAACATAGCATTTAGGTCATCTGTTTAACTACAGAGGATTCTTTATGCTTTAAAAAAGGAAAAACAAATGAAAACATCATTTAACGTAACAAATACAGAATATCTTGATTCAGATATTTTATTAGGAAGTTCTATTCTTAGAACAATAATACATTTAATTGTAATACCAACAATTATTGCTTTGTCAGGATTTGCTTTGCTTTCAGTAATTTATATTGCATTAATTTCATACATGCATATTTACAGATGTAAATTAGCTCCAACTGAAGAAAACATATTAAGAAAAGAGACTTTCTTTTCAATTATTAGTTTTCTAGTAATAAGTATATCTTCTGTATTAGTATTCTTTATACTAATTTCATTGATATAGGTGGATGTCATGATTGATTGGGAAGTAAACGAAGAATTATATGAATTCTTAACAAATAAGGATGAGAAATGAGAATATATAAAGAGAATCCATCAAAAATTAGAATTTTTGGAGAAAGAGATTTTTGGGTAAATGGTATTATTGGTGCAATAAGTTTGTCTTCAATTGTACCTTTCTATCTTGATGTATTAATAAACATTAATACATTACCGAAAAATGAAAATCTAACAAAAACATTTTTCAATAATGAATTTAAGTATTATATTGATAAAGATAGCAATATCTTTATTACTTCAATATCAAATACTGAAAAAACTAAAGAACTTTTTAATACACAACCATTCAAATTACTTACAAAAGAACATTTTTGGGTTAGTGGACTAAAAAGAAATTTTGATTTAAGTCCATTAATACAGTTATATCTATATGTTATGAACAATTTTGAAGAATTGTCAAATAATGTTAGAGAGTTCACAATTGGAAGATGTACTATTGTATTTCAAGTTGATGAAGAAAAGAATATTAATCTTATAACTGGATGGACTGGCTCAAGAAAAAAAATTAATTAATTACCCAACCGATTGGGTAATAAAATAAAAAAACAAAACTGTTGCCGAAGAGGTACTAAAACACCTCTTCGGTGGATAGTACTCTCTTGGTTAATCTAAGCTTTGCAGCTAATTAAACAAGGAATACATATGTTTTATAATAAATTAATAATGGTTGGAAATTTAACAAGGGATATTGACTT
>OBMA010000759.1_pt1 | contig 19607 bp, 16 predicted proteins | sample 1539141 | NCBI WGS metagenome assembly OBMA01 (sample SAMEA3991484, study PRJEB22521) | metagenome | biome: anthropogenic terrestrial biome; feature: sewage plant; material: raw primary sludge | place: Sweden | collected 2012-09-26 | reverse complement strand
AAAACCTGGCGCCAAACGGTAATGAACCTGCATGCAAAGTCCCTTATGTTATATCGCATAACAAACCTTTGCAGGCTGTTTGGCGTGAGCAAGCAGGCATATGTTTCATTCTTTCCATTTATGTTTTTATTTTTTTAGCGTCACTTTATCATCCCCACTGGTTGTCAGGAAGTTATGATGGTTTTATCTCTTTCGAGCCGTCATCAGCAGTCATGTAGCCGTCATCTCCGTTCCGGGTAAAGAGGTGTTGCTGGACCTGATCGAGGTGTACTGCCGAACCGAAAGAGTGTAAGTAGGTCGTAGAAAGCTAGCTTTTTCACTTGCTCAGCTATGTGCACGAGGGTGCTCTGCATTGCTCCGAGAGTCGAAAAGCTAGCTTTTTGATGACGGCTGCATGACGATCTATGACGACTATTGAGTATATTGCATCGTGTAATCATGTTGAATATCTGTTGTTTATGAGCTTCATGACGGAATGACGGCTATTTAAAAAAATCATTTCGGGTCGAAAGACCAGAACAAACTATACCTCTATGAAACAACGAAAAAGAGAAACTGATATTAAACAGCAAGAATAGAAATGTGAAGAAGTTCTTTCGTACTATCTGTCACTCTGAACTTATTGGTAGCCCGTCTTCCTATAATCCAAAGTATATTATCATTTCCATCCGTGAGGATAAGTTGTTTCTTTTTCTCCACAAAATTCATTTTAGTATCAGTCATGAAGTCACTCAGAAGTTTTGTTCCTTTCATTCCAAATGGAACAAACTTATCACCTTCATGAACCCCACGGACAATAAGTGGGAATTTAATCTTTTCAAAATCAAATAAGACTTCTGTAGATTTGCATTTCAGATCTTGATTCATGATGTATGAATCGTGACGGATTGCTATCTTATTATTCTCATCATAGACATAAATACCATCTTCAGGTAATACCATCTGACGAGGATCAGATATATGTTCTGTAATGATGAAACTTGTTCTGTCAATAACTAAATCATGACTCTTTGAACTATAAATCTTTCCAGGGCCAGACGTCATATTAGAAAATACCTGTTCCACTTGGGCCGGAGTAAAACAATATCTGTTCATAATTGTAAATAGTACATTCTCGGGAGCATCTGATTTTAGAATTTCTTCAATGGAAACCTCCAAATATGGCTCCTCTCTGAGCGTAGCTCGTTTAATGATTGAATTCAAAGAATTGTTGATAAGTGGAAGCATATCAGCAATTCGTTCAATTGTTTTTTCAATATTACTTGATACAGACGGATTGATGGTTTTCAGAAGCGGGATAATATCCAGTCGTATCTTGTTGCGGGTAACGTCATTGATAAGATTGGTACTATCTGTGACATATTCCTGACCGAGTTTATCCAAATAATCTTCTATATCCAATCGGCTGATACAGAGGAATGGACGGATAATAAATCCATTTAAAGGACGTATACCCGTCAATCCGTTGATACCGGTTCCCCGAATGACATTCATCAGAAAGGTTTCCACAGAGTCATCTCTATGATGGGCTACACAGATACCATCAGCAGAGATGTCTTTGCGTAACTGATCAAAATAGTTATATCGCAATTCACGGGCAGCCATCTCAATACTTACTTTATGTGTCTCCGCATAAGTCTCTGTATCAAAATGACATAAATGAAGTATAATATTGTTTGACAAGCACAAATTCTTAACGAAAGTCTCGTCTCTATCAGACTCTTTCCCCCGTAGATGAAAATTACAATGTACAGCTTCTATATGATATCCGAGTTTTTTTAGCATAAGCAATAAAGCAACGCTATCTGCACCCCCGCTGAGGGCTACTAGATAAAGACAATTATGACATAACAGTCTTTTTCTGCGGATAAAATCGGAAACTGTATTTTCTAACTCCATTCTATTATTCTACATAAAGAACAAGTCCCTTAAGGTATTCACCTTCCGGATGATAGATGTTTATAGGATGATCACATGGCTGATGCAACTGGTGAAGAACACGAACTTTACGTTTTGCCTGTGCTGCTGCAGTAAATACAGCTGCACGGAAATTATCTTTTGTTACCACCTGTGAGCATGAGAAGGTAAAGAGAATACCACCTGGTTGTATTTTTTCCAATGCCTTCTCATTCAGTCGGGTATATCCTTTTAGCGCATTGTGCAGCGCAGATCTGTGTTTAGCAAATGCTGGAGGATCTAGAATGATTAAGTCATAATTATCACCACTCTCTTCGAGATATTTAAATGCATCTTCAACATATGACTGATGACGATCATCGTTTGGAAAATTAAGTTCAATATTGAGATTAGTCAGTTCTATTGCTTTAGCAGAGCTATCTACAGAATGTACCAATTTTGCTTTTCCACGCATGGCATAGAAAGAGAATCCTCCCGTATAACAGAACATATTCAGGACGTTTCGACCACGCGAGTAATGTTCCAGTAAACTTCGGTTGTCACGTTGATCAATGAAAAAACCTGTTTTCTGACCTTTAAGCCAGTCAACATGAAACTTAAGTCCGTTTTCTACCGCTGTATTATCATCACTACCGCCATAGATAAATCCATTTTCCTGACCTAATTCAGCCTTGAAAGGTAATGTAGTCTCACTCTTGTAGAACACATTTTCAATCCGGCCTTCCATAATCTCAATCAGCACATTGGCTATATCCATACGACATAAGTGCATTCCCACACTGTGAGCCTGTATCACGGCCGTTTTTCCATAAATGTCGATAACTAATCCGGGAAGGGTGTCACCCTCTCCGTGTACAAGACGATATGTGTTATTATCAGGATTATCTGCTATACCTGTTCCTATACGCATGTTTAAGGCAGAAATCAATCTTTCTCTCCAAAACGATTTTGATATCTCAACATCATCAAAGGATAAAACTCGTACCGCAATAGACCCAATTTGATAGTGACCTACGGCTATAAAATCTCCACCCGCAGTGATCACCTTCACAATCTCTCCTTCATTGATTCCATCATCTGTATGATGAATAGCTCCGGAGAAGATCCATGGATGAAAACGACGTAAACTCTCTTCTTTACCTTTTTTTAGATATATCTGTTTATACATATTACTGTTCTATTTTAACTAAATCAACTTTTTTTGGTTCAGACACCTTAACAAGATCGAAATCAGAAGTTAATGATAATCTTTTAAACTCTTCATATATTTTTATGCAAGCCCATGCGTCTGTAGCTGCATAACGTTTCTGCTTTTCGGTAAGGACATCTGCTTCCCAGTTACTCAAGCGTTGTGCCTTACTTATCTTCTCTCCAAATAAATTAGCATACAATTTTTGTAGACTCAAGTCTTCAACACCTATTTTTTTCAATTCATTCTGTAGATCGATAAAGAATCCAGGTTTGAAGGTACTACGTTTTGTAAGCATGGAGAAATCATCCTTGAGTGACAATCCTATCTTGGGAACAGTTGTATCTTCTAACAATCTAATGAGAGAAGGTGTGAGTCCCGTATGATTAAGACGAAACAGAAAACATGTATCAATTGTTGATACTTGCAGAAGCGATACATGGAACGACATACCTTTATGAAAGGAGGGTCGAGTTTCTGTGTCAATGCCAAGAATTTGATGTGACAAAAGATACCTCACAGCACTCTCAGTTTCGCCAGCACTAAGAATAACAATTATTCTGCCTTTGAACAACACCTTCGGGAGTTCGGAAATCAGATGCTTATCAAACTTGTTATATATTTGTTTTTTCATCAATTGCGTATTACGAGATGCAAAATTACAAAAAAAATTATGAGATTATTATATAGAATTGACTTTTTTAGCTACTTTTGCACAAGAAATGTACAAAGAGAGACACTTTACGTGAGTCAAATAGCAATTTTGGACAATTATGCACTCAAGTTCTCAAAAATACGAAGAGAAAAAGACAACTAATGGTTAAGAAAAAAAAAGAAAAAGAACGCATACCCAATTCTCTAGCAGAGACAGTTGGTTTTAGTAATATATTCCAAAATGATAAAGTTAGATTTATTACCGGATTAATATTCTTCTTGATAGCCATCTACCTCATTATAGCATTCGGCTCTTTCATCCTAACTGGAGGAGGCGATCAAAGTCTTGTGGAAGATCCTCAAATAAGCAATCTGAGAAGTGCAACCCCTGGAACGACCAATATATGTGGGTCTATCGGTGCACAAATCTCATATTTTCTCATTAATAGGACATTTGGACTTCCGGCATTTTTATTACCATTGTTTATTGCCTTCTGGGGACTGGACTTGATGCGTGCTTATCAGGTTAATCTATGGAAATGGTTTTTCTGTACGATTATCGTGATGCTATGGTCGTCTGTCACCTGTGCCAAATTCTTAACACCTCTATTTGAAAACATTAATAGTCACATTGTTCCAGGTGGTGAGCATGGTGAAAATGTATCCAACTGGATGCAGGCTCAGATTGGTGAACCGGGACTGATAGCTATCCTATTGCTTATTGCGATAGTTTTTCTGACTTATCTTAGTTCTCAGACTATCATCATCATTAGAAAAGCACTTAATCCTGTTAAATATTTCTCAGACAAGGTGAAGTTTGTGGTTGCTAACGATCAGGAGAAATCAGAAGAGAAACCTATACAGACAATTGAGGATCCTGCAGTATATGATGATCCTCCTACACAGACTGTTGACTTCACTACAAGCGAAGAGCCTGTGGTCTCTGTTGTCACGCCTGATAACAGTTTTGACATACCTGTTGATTCAGCACCAAAGAAAAAGAGAGAAAAGGATAAAGAGGCAATCCTGGAAGTAAGTACAGGAAGTGCTGAGATTCAAGCTGATAGTACAACACTTGTTGATAGTGAAGGTAAACCACTTACACCGTATGATCCCAAACGTGATTTGGAAAACTATCACTACCCTACTCTTGATCTTCTTAAGAAATACGAGAATGATGGCAAGCCATATATTGATATGGAGGAGCAAAATGCCAACAAGAACAGAATCGTTAACGTACTTCGTAACTTCGGTGTAGAGATCAATAGTATTAAAGCAACCGTTGGACCAACTATTACGTTATACGAGATAACTCCGGCTCAAGGTGTTAAGATTTCCAAGATACGAAATCTTGAAGACGATATAGCATTAAGTCTTTCAGCTCTGGGCATTCGTATTATTGCGCCCATTCCCGGTAAAGGAACCATAGGTATAGAGGTTCCTAATGCCAAGCCGAATATCGTTTCAATGGAGAGTATACTTAACAGTCGTAAGTTTCAGGAAACAACAATGGAACTACCGATTGCTCTAGGTAAGACGATTACAAATGAGGTATTTATGGTCGATCTAGCTAAGATTCCACACTTACTTGTTGCGGGTGCCACCGGACAGGGTAAGTCTGTAGGTCTTAATGCTGTCATAACCTCACTACTGTATAAGAAACATCCTGCCGAGATGAAATTTGTACTCGTTGACCCTAAAAAGGTTGAGTTCAGCATATATGGTCCTATTCTAAACCATTTCCTGGCAAAAATTCCTGATGAGAATGATGAAGCTATCATCACGGACGTTACAAAGGTGGTCAAAACCCTTAATAGCCTATGCAAGGAGATGGATACCCGTTATGATCTACTCAAGAAGGCTGGTGCACGTAATATCAAAGAGTATAATAAGAAATTTCTGTCTCGTCTACTTAATCCAGAGAATGGACATAAGTTTATGCCTTACATCGTAGTGATCATCGATGAGTTTGGTGATTTGATCATGACTGCGGGTAAGGAGATTGAAATGCCTATAGCACGTATTGCCCAATTGGCGAGAGCCGTTGGTATTCACATGGTTATAGCTACCCAACGTCCTACGACAACAATCATTACAGGTAACATAAAAGCCAACTTCCCTGGTCGTATGGCTTTCAAAGTAAGTGCAATGATTGACTCACGTACCATATTGGATCGTCCCGGTGCTAATCAGCTGATTGGACGTGGAGATATGTTATTCCTTAATGGTAATGAACCGACTCGTGTTCAGTGTGCTTTTGTCGATACGCCAGAGGTTGAACGCATATGTTCTTATATTGCACAACAACAAAGTTATCTACATGCGTTTGAACTACCGGAACCAGATACCGATAATGAAGCAGGAGGCAACAGTGACGTTGACTTGAGTCATCTTGATCCAATGTTCGAAGATGCTGCTGAAATGATTGTATTATCACAACAGGGTTCTACGAGTATGATACAACGTAAATTCTCTATAGGATACAATCGTGCCGGCCGTCTTATGGACCAACTTGAACAAGCTGGTATTGTAGGGGGTGCTCAAGGTAGCAAACCTAGAGAGGTTCTTATTTCTGATGAAGTTAGTTTAAAACAAATATTAAATAATCTGAGATGAAATCGATTAAATCAAAAATCTTCCGTAGTGCTTCATTGATAGCATTACTTATATTCTCAATTTCTGCATCATTTGCACAAAATTCGCCTCGAAGCGTTCTTGACAAAGCGTCAGCAACACTGAATGGCAGTGGGGTTACTGCCTCTTTCTCTATCAACGTATTTAATGGTACCAAACTTCTAGGGAGTTCAAATGGCTCTATATCAATAAAAGGCAATAAGTTTTATGCTTCTACCTCACAAAACATCATTTGGTTTGATGGAAAAACGGAGTGGACTTATGTGAAAAGAAATGATGAAGTCAACGTCAATAATCCAACAGAAGCACAACTGCAATCAATGAATCCATATAGATTTATCAATTTATATAAAAAAGGATTCAGTTTATCCATGAGTGACACAAAACTCCGTGGAGGTTCTGCCTATTCTGTTCATTTGAAAGCTCAAAATAAAAATAGTGAGATTCAAGAGATGTATATTGTGGTTAACAAATCAAATTATCAACCTATGAGCGTTAGAATGCGTAAGGGTGATAAACAGTGGTACTCAATAAGCATTAGCAACCTTCAAGATAAGGCATTGAACGATAATATTTTCCGATTCAATCATAAAGATTTCCCTAAAGCCGAAATAATTGATTTACGATGAATAATCTACAGATATATAGACTAATAAAACATCATATCCGTCTCGGTGAACGCCGTAGTCCGATATTTGAACGTAATCGCTCTGCAAAATACATCGTGTATTTTATGATCGCTTTTTGGGCTTTATATCTTATGTTTCTGGGGGTAATCCTGTTTCTCGCAGCAAAAAGCAGTAAATCAGCGACTACTGTTGAATTTTTCGGCGTAGGCATTCCGTTCATATTGACAATGGATTTCCTGATAAGATTTATGATGACGCAGACTCCCGCACAGCAGGTTAAACCTTATGTGTTATTACCTTTGCCTAAGTTTGCATGCATTGATTGTTTTCTAATTAATAGCCTCCTTAATAGTTATAATCTATTTTGGTTTTTCCTTTTCGTACCATTTGCTTTCCTGGCGGTATTGTTTTCTGAGGGTTTCTTCATCTTTGTGGGATTCTTATTTGGATGGTGGATTTTAATGTTGCTTAATAGCCAATGGTATCTTTTAGTGCGTACTCTTGTCAATGAGCATATCTGGTGGTGGGTTTTACCTATCACAGTATATGCCGGAATCTATTCGCCTTTATATCTATGTGGCGATAATTCGTTTGATAAATTCTCGGATGCATTTGGTGTTGTACAATCCAGTTTGTCGAACTGGCATCCTGTCGCTTATTTAATCGTTTTTGCTATCATACTGCTCCTACTCTATGTAAACCGTCGAATGCAGTTTGCTTTTGTTTACCATGAATTATCAAAAGTAGAACAAGTGAAGCTTAAAAGAGTTAGCGAATTCAAATATTTCGATCGTTTTGGACTCATTGGGCAATTTATGAAACTCGAAATAAAGAGCATCATGAGATGTAAAACGATACGTGGTAGATTTATACAGAGTATCTGCATCGTCATTCTATTTAGTACCATCATGTCTTTTTCAAGCATATATGATCATAACATTTTCATGTCAAACTTTATATGCTTATACAATTTCTCTATTTTTGGAGCAATGATGTTATCTCAGATCATGGGACCTGAAGGCAACTATATAGATGGTTTAATGGTTCACAAAGAGAATATTCTATCACTGCTACGTGCAAAATACTTTCTCAATGTTTTAGTAATGTTACTGCCTTTAGTTTTGATGATACCAACATTATTGACCGGGAAAATAAGCCTATTAATGGTCTTTACTTATCTATTTATGACCACAGGGCCTATCTATATGTGCTTCTTTCAGATGGCAATATACAACAAACAGACAGTACCTCTCAACGATAAGATGCTTGGTAAAGCAGGAACTAACAGTTTCGTTCAATCGTTGATTGTAATGGGCTCTTTCTTTGTTCCCATTTTGCTCTATTATGCGTTAACCACATTATTGGGTATCAATTTAGGACTTGTTGTCATGATGATTATAGGTATTACAATCACCTTATTGAACTCATTATGGCTTCGTAATATATACAATCGTCTCATGTTACGTCGTTATGAGAACATGGACGGATTCAGAATGTCCAAATAAGATTACCTTACTCGTAATATGTCTCCCACATGAATCTGATATACTTCAGGATCAAGATGATTTAGTTTATAAAGACTCTTGAGTCTGATTCCATAAAGCTGTGAGATGGCATACATTGACTCTCCAGAACGAACAGTATGGGGACGGTTACGGTACTCTTTGTCTGCTTTACGATGTTTCTTCTTTAGATACACTACATCTCCATTAGCCAGTACGTCATCTTTATCTCGTTCATTATATCGTGCTAACGCACGACGTGAAACGCCTACTTCTTCGCTAATAGATCTAAAGGTATCACCTCTACGAGCCTGCACATAATAGTTATCATTGTATTTGTATATCATATGAAGCATACCACCGTTGACGGATTTGTCTTTTGATACCTTGTTTGCAAGGTAACGGTCATAACTTTTTGCTGAATCATATTGATACAGTTTGTATAACTCAATGATATTGATCAATTTCTCAGCATATGTACTACTTGTGGCATATCCAGCAGCTTTTAATCCGTAAGCCCAACCACGATAATCTTTAATATCAAGTGAAAACAATGAGGAATAACGTGGTTTCTTAAGAAATCTGGAATGATCTTCAAAACTCTCGAATGCTGAGCCATAAGCTCTGAAGCACTCACCTTCAGCATCATCATCATGGTATGTGGTAGGACCAGTCCATCCTCCATTACATTTTATTCCAAAGTGATTGTTCGATGATACGGTGAGGTCACTTAGTCCGGCACGTGATTCAAGGAGTCCTTGAGCTAAAGTGATGCTTGCAGGAATTTTATGTTTGAGCATCTCCTCTATTGCAATATCTTTATATTGATTGATATATATTTGATATTGCGACGACAACCTCATCTGTTGGGCAGACAAAGAGAATGTCGACATTAAAAATAGAAAACTGATAAATATATTCTTGAATAACTTCTCCATTATTTAGATTCATTTGTTGACTGCAAAATTAGTGCAATTCGAGCGTAATTCAAAATAATATTTGTTTTTTATTTTATTTTGGTGTTAACTATACTTATAAACTCAGAATAAGCGCAAACGATTTATTTATCATATAAAAACAAAGTTTTTTTCTTTCATCTCATTTAAAATACGTATATTTGCGTATTGGAATAAAAAAATAGAAGAATGAAAGATATAACATTGACGTCTGTTATTCATGTGTGTAAGATGTCTGAACTTGCTGAAAGTAAACAGCAACTTTTAAAATTGGCCATTGACGCATCAGAAAAAGCGTATGCGCCATATTCAAAGTTTAAAGTAGGAGCCGCTGTTTTGCTTAAAAACGGAGTTAAAGTTACCGGAAGCAATCAGGAGAACGCTGCCTATCCGTCAGGTCTTTGCGCAGAGCGCACCGCTGTTTTTTCAGCTAATGCCCAATATCCTGATCAGCCTATCGTTGCTTTGGCCATAGCTGCCCGTAATGCCAAGGGACTGCTTAACCTGCCTATAACACCATGTGGAGCATGCCGACAAGTGGTTCTTGAAGCGGAACACAGATTTAAACATCCAATAAAGATTCTATTGTTTGGGCAAGAAAACATATATATTGTAGACTCTATCAATGATTTGCTCCCATTACAATTTGTAAGTGAGTCTATGAAGATCTAGTTATATAATTTTCGTATTGACGTTTTTCGTTGTTTGGACGTTTTCTGATAGTTTTTTCTTAGATCAAAATTGACTCCGAAATAAAGATTTATGGAGCCGAAGAGGTTTGATGTTGAGAATTGAGATTTATTGTAGTTATAGGAATGAACAATTGCACTCATTCCGCCGTACCATTTTATGTTGTTCCAGACAATTCCGACTCTGCTAATCAAATCAAAGTTGAAGTTGCGAAACGAGAATTCCTTTCCTGAATATTTCTCATCGAGATTTCCGGCGGAATATTTGTATGCCAAAGCTGGTGACAGAGATGCTGACAACAACCAATTGCGCGCAAATACGTAGTTGTATGCATAACCTAGGGAGACTGATACATCTACATATTCAACCTTATTAAACATTAAGCCGCTATCAAGTTTTACTGTTGACGGTAGCTTATCATCAATCATTGACTGTAGATTCTGATGATCAAGTGAGATCGTGTGTTTTGTATAGGATATGCCACCGATAAAAGAACCGGCACTTTTCTTTTGACAGGTACTCTGACTGAATGCAGCAGGATATGAAAACTGATGATGATTAAATATATAATACACATTAATACCGGTAATACCCACATTAATGCCTTTGAAAGGCATACCTATCAGACTATTGGTATTGATATTCTCACCCAGATTGATGCTCCGTATCTTATAGTCACTTCCTGTACGTCGGTAAACAAAATCTATACCAAACAGAGATGAGTATAAACTAAGTTCAAATTCTTTTTTTACGGAGTTGTTGGTGTTGATACTAATATTCTTAATATCGAATGTGTAACCTAGGAAGATCCATCTCCAACCGAAGTAAGGACCTACTTTATTTGTCAAGTTTGGTGACAGGACAATCAATTGTCCTGACTTGCTGTCGAGCTCATAACGTTCATAAGTAGATGTGTTTTGAATCATGAGCGCATAGTTATAGTGTTGGGGTTCTATATATGCGGTATCATAATCATTAAAAGCTTTTATCACATTAAGGGTTGCATGAGCCAGACCTTTTAAAAAAGATCTGTTTTTCACGCCATCGTTTTTAACACTATCACCCCTCTCCTGCGCTGAGATAACCAGCGGGAGCATCGTAAATATTGAGATAAATAATATAAATCGCGATATCCTCATTAGAACTTTCCTAAAATACGGTCCATAGCCCAGTTGACTGGAGTAGCAGAAATACTGTCACACTCGCATGTTCCAATATTTTGCAAATGCTCAATAACATTTCTAATCAGCGGCAACTGAACATATGGAGGGTTAGGAACTATAATACTTCTTGTTCCATTACTCGTGTGAAGAAGTATTGGGTCATAATTGAACACAGAAAAACTGATCAGTCCTTTATCACCGACGATGTCTATACGATCCTCCTTAGCCGACTCATGGGCAACAAAGCACCAGGAACCACTTCCGGGAAGTCCTGACTCAAACTTAAAACAGGCACTGAGAGTGTCCTCTGTCTTATATAATCCACCACGGTTTGCACATATTCCATCGGCCTGAGTTATCACGCCAAACATATTCTGCAACAGGTCGAGCTGATGAGGGGCCAGATCATAGAAATATCCACCACCGGCAATATCCGGTTGTAAACGCCATGGCATATTTTTTGAGGAGCTATAATCAAGTTCACGTGGAGGAACAGCAAAACGAATCTGTACATTTATCACTGTTCCTATTTCACCTCTGCTCACAAAATCTTTCACCTTTTGAAAATAAGGCAGGTATCTTCGATAATATGCAACGAAACAGGGAACACCTGTATTCTCACTGATACGGTTAATGCGCGAACAGTCTTCGTAAGATGCTGCCAAAGGTTTCTCAACATATACAGGTTTCCCCGCTTTCATTGACATGATGGCAAATGTAGCATGACTTGACGGGGGTGTCGCAATATATACAGCATTCACATCAGGATCGTCAATCAATTCCTGAGCATCAGTATACCATTTGTTGATGTGATGCCGTTCTGCGTAAGAACGAGCCTTTTCTTCGTCACGACTCATCACAGCCTCTATCATAGATCCTTCAACCTCGTTGAATGCAGGTCCACTCTTTTTTTCTGTTACTTCACCGCAACCGATAAAGCCCCATTTAATGATTTTCATAATCTAACTCTCATTTTACAAGCAAAGATAATGCAAATTTAGTACAATACAAAATAAATTATTTTATTTTTATCTATGAAATGTATCCTATGATATTTGAAGATACTATTTTTTTCTTACCTTTGCATCATTAATGAACCAATCTTATCCAAGATTTAATTGAATCTAAAATAGAAATATCAAAAAAATGGAAAAGGAAGAATATATTCAAAAGGAGTCTTTTTTCAAAATTCGCAGTTATACTTCTTGTTTTAAGAAGGGCTTCGAACTGTATATAAGAAACTTTAAATTACTATTTAAGCTTCTTTGGTTACCGATACTCTTTTCTGCATTAATACAGACGGCATTTGTCTATTTCATGCAAACAATACCCCAAACAAGTATTCCCGAAAATTTACCATTCTTATTAACTATAGGTGGAATACTTTTAGTTCTGTGGTTACTTATCAATTGTTTTAAATTTGGTACTCTTTTCTCAATCTTTAATAAATATAAAGAAGATGGTGTTTTACCTACAACGCTTTTTAAGACATTGAAAAATAATATTTTTCATTATTCTTGTCGTACTCTTAAATTCGATCTTTGGGTAATATTATATTTGATAATTGCCTTTGCAATGTTTGGGTTTATTTTCTTTGCTATAAAACAAGGATTAGGTGTTCGCAGCACAGGCATTATGGGATATCTAATATTTTTGTTTACAGGCCTCCTTATCATGTTATTCCATTTGGTCGTATTCAATATACCAATGATATACGTTGGTATGAGATATATGATGGGGAACGAAGGATTTTTGAAGTCGTTTATTAAATCATATAAAATCGCCTTTCGTCATTGGGGTGCGATTTTTGCTCTGTCCCTAATCACTTCTATAGTAACTGTAGGCATTGTATTATTATTAAATATGCCTGAATATATTCTTCTGATTGTAAGACGACTGTCTACAGCTTCGATTGAATTTGGTGACACAGCAGGACTACCTCAAGGGTTTGTTATATTTTCTTTAATCGTAATATTCCTATGTTCATTTCTTCAGGTTTATGTTGGTCTATTCTACTACTTTCCGATGTTGTTCCAGTATGCCTCTATCGAATCTGATGTTTTGGAACGTCAAGAACAGGATAAGTTGAATGCGAAAGAAGATTATGACACTATGACATCATTAGCTAGTAAAAAGAAATATGAAGAAGAAAATTTTATTTATAGATCGTGACGGAACCCTCATCGCTGAACCGGCAGATGAACAGATTGACAGTTTTGAGAAACTCAAATTTATCCCTGGAGTATTTAAGAATCTAGGATTCATTCGTTCAAAACTTGATTTCGAGTTTGTAATGGTAAGCAATCAAGATGGTTTAGGAACGAGTTCCTTTCCAGAAGAAACATTTTGGCCGGTTCATCATTTTATCCTTCAGACTCTCGAAGGTGAAGGTATAACATTTGACGATATGCTAATCGACAGACATTTTCCTGAGGATAACTCTCCGATGAGAAAACCCGGAGTCGGTATGCTAAAGAAATATATTGATAATCCTGACTACGATATTGCGGGGAGTTATGTTATTGGCGATCGTGAAACGGATCGTCAATTGGCAGAGAATCTAGGCTGTAAGGCTCTTATTCTCTCTGATACATGTTCATGGGATACGATAGCTGAGCTATTATTTGCCGGCGAACGTACTTCTGAAGTAAAACGTACGACGAAGGAAACAGATATTTATGTGAAGCTAAATCTTGATGGCATTGGTAAATGCGACATTTCTACCGGGTTGGGATTCTTTGATCACATGCTTGAGCAGATTGGGAAACATGGTATGATCGATCTTTCTATAAAGGTCAATGGTGACTTGAATGTCGATGAACATCATACAATCGAAGATACCGCCATTGCACTTGGTGACTGTATTAGTCAGGCTCTTGGTGACAAACGTGGCATCGAACGGTATGGTTATTCTTTACCTATGGATGATTGTCTCTGTTCTGTGGCTTTAGATTTTGGAGGTCGTCCATGGTTAGTTTGGGACGCGGAATTTAAACGGGAGAAGATTGGAGAGATGCCAACAGAGATGTTTCTACATTTCTTTAAGAGTTTAAGTGATTCGGCAAAAATGAATCTTAACATCAAAGCTGAAGGTACTAATGAACATCATAAAATAGAAGGTATATTCAAAGCTTTGGCACGCAGCCTGAAGATGGCTGTAAAACGTGATATCTATCATTACGAACTACCAAGTACTAAAGGAATACTATAAGGAAAGCTTTTCCTTATAGTATTCCTTTAGTTATACTTATTCCGATGTCTTGATTCTCTCGGAGGTACACCCAATCGTGGTGTACGTGTCAAACTCCTATATTGAGTCCAACGTTCGTGTATTCGTTTAACGTATCCAACAGTCTCCGATCCTCTCATGTATCCATGTTGTACCATAGGATCGCGATAATAAGCTGGTTCGCTAAGCAGAAGCACATATTTAGAAACATCGTTCCAGTCATGTGGATTCTTTCCATGTTTCTGTGTCAATAGCATAGCATCACGAACGTGATTATAACCTCCGTTATAACATGCCAAGATAAAACTCATACGGTTCATCCGATCAGGTATATCATTGAATTTATCAGATAACTCTTTAAGATATTTAGCAGCAGCAGCGATATTCATCTCCGGATCATACAATTTCGATATTGGCAATCCTAAATGAGCTGCTGTGCTTGGCATAATCTGCATGAGTCCGCAGGCGCCTGCCCATGATACTGCCTTTGGGTCAAAGCATGATTCCTGATAACATTGTGCCGCCATCAAACGCCAATCCCATCCAAAAGCCTGTGAGTACGCCATGAAATGACTATCATACCGTGAAATTATACCATTTCTACGATTCAGCATCGGTGAATAAATATGCCGTTTTACACTTCTGGTACTAAGCAAAAAATCCTCTTCCAGTTTAGTATCTTTTCTTATTCTTGGTTTATACCATTTATTAAGAGCTTCTGCTAACTCTTTGCAATCTTTGCGAACTGCCCATTGTATATGCAAGGAGTCAATACCTGCACCACAATATTTTAGATGACTTGCCTCTTTGATATTTTTTGGAAGAGGAAATGCAATCAAATCAGCATCCTCGTTAAGCAACTTTTTAACCATTTCTGCTGTGTCGGTACACACTTCCACCCTAAGACTAAGACCTTCCATCTGGGCAAACTTCTCGCACATCATATATTCTACCCCCAAAGCCCGTCCACGATAATCATAATAGGTTTCAGGACCGCTGAGCGTAAGCATGATCAGTTCACCATTGTCCATAAGATCTGACAGATCGTAACTTCCTTCTACCGGACTATTTTGCGACGTATCGCCCCAAGGCATGATTGTCTTGTCATTCTTTTTGTCAGAACAACTGATAAATAGAAAAATGGATATTATTAATATTATGTATTTCAAACTCGGTTTGATAAATATTTATGCACTAATTTGCCAATTCCTTTTAAATGTAACTGCAAAAGTACAACTTTATTTGCAAATTCGTATAAAAAGCAGTACTTTTGCAATGAAATTTTTAGAAAATAAAATTATGTTACGTATTGCCGTTCAATCCAAAGGTCGTCTTTTCGAAGACACAATGTCTCTGCTTGCTGAAGCAGATATAAAAGTCAGTTCAAGTAAACGCACGTTACTTGTTCAATCTACAAATTTTCCTATTGAGGTTTTGTTTCTTCGTGATGACGATATTCCACAAAGCGTAGCAAGCGGTGTTGCCGATTTAGGTGTCGTCGGTGAAAATGAATTTGTTGAGCGCGGCGAAGATGCTGAGATCATTTCTCGTCTGGGGTTCAGCAAGTGTCGTATATCCTTAGCCATCCCTCAAAGTGTTGACTATAAGGGTTTGGAATGGTTTAATGGGAAAAAGATAGCAACATCTTATCCGAATATACTCCGTAAGTATATGGATAATAATGGTATCAATGCCGAGGTTCATGTTATCACAGGAAGCGTGGAGATTGCCCCTGGTATTCATCTGGCTGACGCTATCTTCGATATTGTAAGTTCAGGATCAACCCTGATCAGCAATAACCTGAGTGAAGTGGAAGTTGTAATGAAGAGTGAAGCTTTACTGATAGCAAACAAAAATATGTCTGTTGATAAGAAGAAAATTCTACAACAGATGTTGTTCAGATTTGATGCTGTACGCAGTGCACAGGATAAAAAATACGTGATGATGAATGCTCCTAAAGATAAGGTAAAGGAGATTACCGCAGTATTGCCTGGCATAAAGAGTCCCACCATTATCCCTCTCGCTGACGAGGAGTGGTGTTCTATACATACTGTTCTTGACGAAAAATGTTTTTGGGAGATTATTGGCAAGCTCAAGGCGTTAGGTGCTCAAGGCATACTTGTAACAAATATAGAGAAAATGATTTTATAATTTATATATGAACATAATCAAATATCCTGCAAGGGAAGAATGGAAAAGCATTGTTGAACGGCCTCATTTGGACGTTTCTCAACTGAATGCAACTGTTAAGGAGGTGTTAGATAAGGTTCGCAATAATGGTGATCAAGCTGTCATCGAATATGAGAAGGCTTTTGACCATGTGGAGCTACATGACCTTGCCGTGACCGAAGCTGAAATGGAGGAAGCAGAACAACTGACCTCAAAAGAGCTTAAAGATGCTCTGGTTTTGGCTCATGAGAACATTGCATTATTCCATCATTCCCAGAAGTTTACTGCCAGCAAAGTAGAAACCCGTCCTGGCGTGACATGCTGGCAGAAGAGTATTCCTATCCAAAAGGTAGGGTTATACATTCCGGGAGGAACGGCACCGCTTTTCAGTACGGTACTGATGCTTGCCACCCCAGCAAAAATAGCAGGATGTTCTGAGATTGTGTTATGCACTCCTCCTAATCGTGAAGGTAAAGTAAACCCGGCAATTCTTATTGCAGCACGCATCGCCGGTGTGAACAAGATATTCAAGGCTGGTGGCGTTCAGGCTATCGGAGCTATGGCTTACGGCACTGATTCCATCCCGAAGGTTTATAAGATTTTTGGACCCGGAAATCAATACGTAATGGCAGCAAAACAGCAGGTCAGCCTACATGATGTTGCGATAGATATGCCTGCCGGTCCTAGTGAAGTTGCCGTTATTGCTGATGAAAGTTCAAACCCTGCATTTGTAGCTTCTGACCTTCTCTCTCAGGCTGAACATGGAACAGATAGTCAGGTAATACTGATTACTACTAGCGAAGAGATGCTTGAAAAGGTTCAGGCAGAAGTTGATCTTCAACTCATTAAATTAACACGTAAAGATATAGCTGCTAAATCTCTAGAAAACAGCAAATTAATACTTGTTAACAACAAAGAAGAAGCGATGGACTTAAGTAACGCATACGCTCCTGAACATCTTATTATTGAAACCTCGGATTATGCTGAGCTCTCAAAGAATGTTATTAATGCCGGCAGCGTCTTTTTAGGAAGTTATACTCCCGAAAGTGCTGGAGACTATGCTAGTGGCACAAACCATACCCTTCCAACTCATGGTTATGCTATGGCTTATAACGGCGTTAATCTTGATAGCTATAACCGTAAAGTGACATTCCAGGAGATTACTCCGGAAGGGATCCGTCAGATTGGTAATGCAGTTGAAATTATGGCAGAAAATGAGCATCTTGATGCTCACAAGAATGCAATGAAACTTAGAGTCGACGATGTAAAATAATGTTGAATATGAAATCATTAAAAGAACTCACCCGCCCAAATATATGGGCTTTAGCACCATATAGTTCGGCACGTAATGAATATAGTAGTGTCAATAACGCTCATGTGTTTCTTGATGCCAATGAGAATCCATACAACTCACCATTCAATCGTTATCCTGACCCATTACAGAACGAGGTTAAGAAACTGCTTGCTCCAATTAAACGTGTACGTGAAGAGCAGATATTTCTTGGCAATGGAAGTGATGAGGCGATCGATCTCATGTACCGTTGTTTTGCTTGTCCACATACTGATAATGTTGTAGCTATTGAACCTACTTATGGTATGTATAAAGTGTGTGCAGACATCAATGATGTGGAATACCGTCCCGTAGACTTGGATGAAAGATTTCAGATTTCAGCAAATAACATATTGAAGGCTTGTGACAATAACACAAAATTCATTTGGATTTGCTCCCCCAATAACCCTACAGGAAATAACATCAACCGTGATGAAGTGATAAAAGTACTCACCGAGTTTGATGGAATAGTTGTCGTTGACGAAGCTTACAGCGATTTCTCTGCTCAGAAACCTTTCCGTCTAGAACTGGATCAATATCCAAATCTTGTGGTATTGAATACGTTCAGTAAGGCATGGGGTTGCGCAGCCATACGTCTTGGTATTGCCATGGCTAGTAAAGAGATTATCGACATACTCAATAAGGTTAAATATCCTTATAACATAAATATCCTGACCCAGAACCAAGCTTTAGAAGCACTCAAAGATCCTTTCGAGGTTGATAAATGGGTTAGAACACTACTTCAGGAGCGTGGTCGTATGATTGAGGCATTCAAGATGCTCCCATCATGTGAACTCATCTATCCTACTGATGCAAATTTCTTCCTTGCAAAAATGAACGATGCACCTGCTATTTACAACTACCTTGTTGAAAAAGGTATTATCGTCCGTAACCGCTCACGTATTCATCTTTGCAACAACTGTCTTAGAATAACCATCGGTACTCGTTCTGAGAATAATGAAATTCTAGCTGCTCTTCGGGTGATGGATTAATTGAAATGATTGGCATCGGATAAAATAAACAACTCTCCAGCGAAGCGTCGATCTTTCTAAAACGACTTTTAGAAAAATCGACGTTTTCGTCACAATAAAGATCATAACCATCTGACCAGCAACCTATTCCATTGATACAACGACTGCCCAGACCGTCACAAAATGACACCCTAATATCACACAAAAGCATTACGAACAAGTCTGAAAGATATCAACACGGACTTCAAGAGCATCGCTCTAGGACTCATTTTCTGCTGTTTTTGATCGGCGGAGATATGTTCCGGTGAACTAAAAGATATGCTCTTGGAGGTAAAAAGGGCACTGTGATGACACTGTTACTAAATGTGACAGTACGAACCAAAGGTAAAATCGTATAACCTATTCATAATGTGTTTGTTATCCTAACCACAGTGACGATAACGACAAAAAAATGAAAACTGAATGTAAACTAGAAAATGACAAGATTAAGACCGCTCCTTTACGGACCACAGGTGTAATTTGGTTTAAGCTTTTTGGTTTACACTCATGATTATCTCGAGATATTTCACTATCT
>OBMA010000758.1_pt1 | contig 19608 bp, 16 predicted proteins | sample 1539141 | NCBI WGS metagenome assembly OBMA01 (sample SAMEA3991484, study PRJEB22521) | metagenome | biome: anthropogenic terrestrial biome; feature: sewage plant; material: raw primary sludge | place: Sweden | collected 2012-09-26 | reverse complement strand
CTACACGACGCTCTTCCGATCTCTATATTCTGTAACATACCTCTCATTCTGACCCTCCATGATATTATCTATCTTGAACCACGCGACAACAAGAATCAATCATTATACCAGAACATGGGCTGGTGTTACAGACGCCTTGTCGTACCACTAATTCTGAAGAAATGCAAGAAGATTATCACCGTATCTAAATTTGAATATAACAGAATACAGGAACGTCTCCATCTGCCAGAAGACGTGCTTACATATATTCATAACGGTTATAACAAGAGATTTCGACCCCTAAATGACTACAAGGAGACGTGTCGCCAATATATAAAAGACGATCGTTATTTTCTCTTTCTAGGGAATACCGATCCTAAAAAAAATACCCTGAGAACTTTGATGGCCTACAATAAGTATCTTAAGGAATCAAAGGTAAAAAGAAAGTTGATGATTGCAGACCTGCCAAAAGAGTACATCGAATACCTGTTGACAGAACATAATATGAAAGAAGTCATAGATTATATTGTCGCACCCGGATACATCCCGAATTCGGAATTACAATATATCTATAATGGCGCTTATGCTTTTCTCTATACATCACTCAGAGAGAGTTTCGGCATTCCACTGCTAGAATCCATGGCTTGTGGAACGCCCGTGATCACATCTAACACATCTTCAATGCCGGAAATTGCCGGAGAAGATGCCCTTTTGATAAATCCGGAAGATGATGAGAGCATATCAAAGATGATGCTAAAAATAGAAAACGATGAAAGTTTATACAATCAACAGAGAGAGTATGGACTGGAGAGAGCTAAAATGTTCTCATGGAAGAAAACTGCGGAAAACCTTTTAAAAGTGTATAACTCAGTTTTAAAACAAGCTTAACGACAAGTCTTCATCCTTTTTTTCCTTTTCTTCTACATTCTCTTCTTCGCCATCAGTGAAGTCCAACATGAGTTGGGTTATCTGATCAGGATTAAGACGGTAAAATCCACGACGACCTGTCGGTTCTATCAACGAGGATGAAGTTTTGGAATGACGCTGTAGGTAAGAACGGACATACTTATAGACCTCATCCAACGATAGATCGCCAAATAAGGTATTGTTTTCATTAAAAATATTTTTAGATAAGATTTTCACCGCCATGCCTTTTTCGCCAGCTTCATGTAGTAATCTTATAATCTGTTCGTCGTAAACCGATGCCATTGTATCTCATAAAAAGGGCCGGTAAATGAGTTTACCAGCCCCTCTTGTATTATTACTAAAAAATAGTTATGTTTAAGCCAAAGTGATGAGTTCACCATCATCTTTGATTTTTCCCTCTTTGAAAAGCCAGCCCATTCCAATCAGAGCCTCCTCTTCAGAAATATTAGCCACTTTAGCAATCTCTTTAACACTTAAAGATTTGCCTTCAGTTGCAAGTGCATTGTAGACATCACCTGCTTTGAAACCTGCTGTTTCAGCGTTGATAACGAATTCCTTCTTTACTGTAGTCTTCTTTACCGGAGCTTTCTTTGCTGCAGCCTTCTTAGGGGCCTCCTTTACAGGAGCTGCCACATTCTCTTCAATTTTCTTTTTTGCCATAGTTCTTAAAAAAATTAATACTCTTTGATTTTACAATAATCGATCATCATCTTTTTAATTGGTAGCAAAATTACAATATTTTTTTCGGAATTGACTATTTTTTACAAAGAATTTACTCTTTTTCAAATAAAATCATATCCAGGATCAATCTTCTTCGCTGATTTCCACCTTTATTTGAAGCTCTTCAAGTTGCTTTTGTTCAATTTCTGATGGTGCATCTAACATGACATCACGTCCACTGTTATTCTTTGGGAAAGCAATACAATCACGTATACTGTCAAGTCCTGCCATGATGCTGACGAAACGGTCGAGACCGAAAGCCAATCCTGCATGAGGTGGTGCTCCGTATTTGAACGCATTGATAAGGAATCCGAACTGTGCCATCGCTCTCTCCTGCGTGAAACCAAGTATCTGAAACATCTTCTCCTGAAGGAGATCATCATGAATACGGATACTTCCACCACCAACTTCGATACCGTTGCATACAAAGTCATAAGCCTTAGCGCGTACCTGTTCAGGATGCGTATCAAGCAGAGGAATATCGTCGGGGTTAGGCATCGTAAACGGATGGTGCGTAGCCATCAGGCGCTGCTCCTCTTCACTCCATTCGAAGAGTGGAAAGTCAATAATCCAGAGGCACTCAAACTTATCCTTGTCGCGCAAACCTAAGCGTTCTCCCATTTCAAGACGGAGTGAACACAACTGGATGCGTGTTTTGTTGGCATTATCACCACACAGAATCAAGATAAGATCACCGGGTTTTGCATTCATCTTCTCTTTGAGGTTCAGAAGAACTTCCTGAGAATAGAACTTATCCACACTGCTCTTTACGCTGCCATCTTCCTGAACGCGAGCGTAAACAAGACCTTTGGCACCAACTTGAGGACGTTTGACGAAATCTGTGAGTTGATCCAACTGTTTACGAGTATATACAGCACATCCGGAAGCACATATACCACCTATATAAGCTGAGTCATTAAACAGTGGGAATTCGCCCGTACCCTTAAGAGTATCCATCAGTTCAACAAATTCCATCCCGAAACGAAGGTCAGGCTTATCACTACCGTAACGACGCATCGCCTCATGCCATGTCATCTGCTGCAATTTAGCCGGAAGGTCTGCACCACGTACCTCTTTAAACAGATGGCGTGCCATATCTTCGAACATGTTGAGAACATCGTCCTGGTCAACGAAACTCATCTCACAGTCAATCTGCGTGAACTCCGGCTGACGGTCAGCACGAAGATCCTCATCACGGAAACATTTCGCAATCTGGAAATAACGGTCAAAACCACTGATCATCAACAGCTGCTTCAATGTCTGAGGACTCTGAGGAAGAGCATAGAATTGACCCGGGTTCATACGTGAAGGAACGACAAAGTCACGTGCTCCCTCAGGAGTGGAGCCAATGAGTATTGGTGTTTCCACCTCTATAAAATCACGTGAATCGAGGAAATTTCGGATGAGAATAGTCATACGATGGCGTAACTCCATATTTTTACGTACGATCGAACGGCGAAGATCCAGATAACGGTATTTCATTCGAATATCGTCACCGCCATCGGTATTATCTTCTATTGTAAAAGGCGGAACAAGACTTTCATGTAATACATTCAAGACATTGACGATAATCTCAATATCACCGGTAGGAATATTATTATTTTTACTCTGACGTTCACTCACTGTACCAACAATCTGGACAACATACTCACGACCAAGCTTATTCGCACGATCGCAAAGTTCCTTATCAACAGCCTCATTAAATACTAATTGTGTTATGCCATAACGGTCACGCAAGTCAACGAATGTCATACCACCCATTTTACGAGAGCGCTGCACCCACCCTGCCAATGTGACAGTAGTGCCTGCATCGGAGATACGAAGTTCTCCACAAGTCTTTGTTCTATACATTTTATATAGTTATTATTATCTTTTTGATTATAATCTAAGAAGCGTTGTTTTGAAAACGCAGTTGCAAAATTATATAAAATTGTGGAAACATACAAATTTTTTTCATACCTTTGCGCAAACTTACTAGATATTATAACTAATACTGAACGTATAAAAATGAAAAAATCAATTTTACTGCTAACAATTTCTTTTTTCTCTTTATCATGTCTTGCACAGAATAAAGCAGAAGACGTGCTTAATGCCACACGAAAAGTAAACAATTACTTCATGCAGAAATATGCCGATCCGACACTACCTTCAAATGTAGGTAAAGTTCGTCCTAGTAATATATGGACAAGAGGCGTATATTATGAAGGACTTATGGCTCTATACGAGGTAGATAAGGATCAAAGATATATTGACTACACCGACATTTGGGGAAATTTCCACAAATGGTTGTTAAGAGATGGCAAAAGTACCAGAAATGCAGACAACCAATGCTGCGGACAAGCTTATATTGCAAGATTCCTACAGACAGGTGACTCCACGAGACATAGATCCATTGTGGAAAACATCAATAGTCAAATGGAAGAAAAGGCTGTTGACGCATGGACTTGGATTGATGCCATCCAGATGGCAATGCCTATTTATGCACAGCTTTATAAGATGACCGGCAACAAGAAATACATGGAGAAGGCATGGAAGATGTACTGCTGGACAAGAAACGAATGTGGTGGCGGACTGTTCAATACCAAAGAGGGACTGTGGTGGAGAGATAAAGATTTTGTTCCTCCCTATCAAGAAAAAGACGGAAACAACTGTTACTGGAGCCGTGGAAACGGTTGGGTATATGCTGCGCTGGTAAGAACGATGGACCAGCTAAGCCCTAAAGACAAGTACTTCAAACTGTTTAAGAAAGATTACTTGGCAATGAGTAAGGCTATCATCAAATGTCAGCGTGAAGATGGCCTGTGGAATGTGAGCATGGTGTCACCTGTCACATTCGGTGGCAAGGAGATTACCGGCAGTTCTCTGTTCCTTTACGGTATAAGTTATGGTATTATGAAAGGGTATCTTAATGGAACGACTTATCGTCCCTTTGCCGACAAGACATGGAGTGCGATAGCAAAAGACGCTATCCATAGAGATGGCTTCCTTGGTTATGTACAAGGTACAGGAAAACAGCCTAGCGATAGTCAACCTGTAACTTATGACAGAGTGCCAGACTTTGAAGATTTCGGAACAGGATGCTTCCTTCTTGGAGCTGCAGAATACTATAAATTACTTTTAAAATAACAAAAAAAAGAGAGGTAATCTATACAACCTGCCCAAAATAGACTTATATTTGCAGCCAAATTTAAAATTAATACATTTCTTACTAGAAATATAAAATTCAAGATAATGAAGAAATTATTATTCACAACATTGATGTTTTTCTGCAGTTTGGCCATTTCGTTCGCTCAAGCTCCAGCCGGTAACGACAAACAGGCTGAGATAAAATTCGACCAGTTATCCCATGACTTTGGAACATTCAATGAGAAAGATGGAGTTGTAACCTGTATCTTTACGTTTACGAATGTAGGTGGAGCGCCATTGGTTATCAATCAAGCTGTAGCAAGTTGCGGATGTACAGTTCCCGACTGGTCTAAGAAACCCATTATGCCAGGGAAAAAGGGTGAGATAAAAGTAACATACAATGGCAAAGGTAAGTTCCCCGGACACTTCAAAAAGACCATTACTGTTAGAACAAACGGTGCAACCGAGATGACTCGTCTTTACATTGAAGGAACAATGAATGCTGATGATGGGAAATAAATAGATTCACAATATAAAAAGGAGGGAAAATGACATTGGTCTTTTCCCTCCTTTTTTGCTATATCATTAAGAACTTTTTAATATGAGAGCGATAAGCCAAGAGAGGCATACTCTTTATATTGCCAGTATCCGTAATTACGGTCACGTGTTGCACCATCATCAAATCTTGGATAAACAAAGATCTTGGCAGACATATACTTGCTTAACAATACAGTAAACGTATTCTCCCACTCTATTTCAGCTCTCTTATAGGTAGTATATCCGTAAAGTCTCGTTTCCCATTTAATCAACTTGTTAACATTCCATTTCAAACTAAATGTTGCTTCAGAACCACAGTCGTCCAATGTATGACGACCTTCATCTAGTCCGTTTCGGGTAGCCAGTGAACCTCGGTCTACGTATTTGAAATTGTATGCCAACGGCGCCAAGTTGATACTTCCCGTAAGGACATTATTCTTTGTTGACACCGTATAATCCATACCTAAAGAGAAATTGAACGTGACAGGTGACAAGAAGTCGGAATAGACAAAACAATCATTACTCCTATAGCCTTTGGCAAACTGTGTGGTAGTAATGAGCTGGAAGGTATAATACCAACGATTTGCAGCCTGTAATCCAAGTTTTCCGGTATAACGGATTTGGTCATTATTCGCTTTGAATTTATGCAAGGTATCACTCTCTGTCGTCTGGAATCCAAGTTTCAGTTCCAACTTATTCTCAAATTTCAGTCTGGACTTATTATTATAATTGGCTTCAATCGTAGCACTGGCAACCATCGAGTAATTATTCTCACCTCCTTTATACCAGTTATCGGTCACAAAGTTTTGTAGCAACTGTAAATAATAGTCCCCTCTGTAAGTCCAGAAATTAGGTCGTTTGACCACAACAGCCATTGGCACATCCATCGGTTCTTCCGGTTTTGATGCAGTCTTCTCAGACAACATGACATTTTGTTGAAAAGGTCTGTCTAGATCCTGCCTAATAGAGCCATGTTGCTGTATTCTGCTCTGACTGTTAAGCACAAGATCAGGACGTTTAAGATAAATATTCATCAGAGTACGATCTACATCTAATGCTAGATTAGAACGTAAGGAGGTACTGTCAGGTGAATTCAAATCCAAAGCACTACCGGCTACGGAGTGAAAAAAGGTAAGTGGCTCAAAGAGATGAAATGTCTTGATATTATTGCGAGCTAAAGAATCATATTTCAGTTGGCTAGAATCCAACTTATTCTTATAAGCAATCAGAGAATCTACATAAGCTTGTTGAATCATTGTCGTGTCATTGTGACTGTGACGCTTGTAGGTACGGTCAACATGGCGGATCTTCGCAGAAGAATCAATCGAAATGAATAACATTGAAATTATTAGCAGATAAAAATACTTCATGTTCAATTTTTTGTAATATGGGTGCAAACTTACATATTTTTTTTGATATATTACACACTATTGAACATAAGGTATCATAAAAAATAATAGAAATAGATGAGATTTCGTATTTTTTTTGTAATTTTGCACCTTGAATAATTATAATTATCGAAAATAAACAAAACATTATAATCGTGGCAGAAACAAAGTATATATTCGTCACTGGCGGTGTTGCTTCCTCACTTGGAAAAGGAATCATTTCATCGTCTATCGGAAAGCTCCTGCAGGCAAGGGGTTACAACATTACAATTCAAAAGTTTGACCCGTATATTAACATTGACCCGGGCACATTAAACCCCTACGAACACGGCGAATGCTATGTTACAGTAGACGGACATGAAGCAGATCTCGACTTAGGCCATTACGAGAGATTCACAGGTATTCAGACAACAAAGGCCAACAATATCACAACAGGACGCGTTTACAAGTCTGTCATTGACAAAGAAAGACGTGGAGATTATCTAGGAAAGACTATTCAGGTTATACCACATATCACGGATGAAATCAAACGTAATGTTAAGCTGCTAGGACAGAAGTACCATTACGATTTTGTCATCACGGAAATTGGAGGTACGGTAGGTGACATTGAGTCTCTACCATATTTAGAAAGCATACGTCAGTTAAAATGGGAATTAGGAAAGAACGCTCTTTGTGTTCACCTTACCTATGTTCCTTATCTGGCTGCCGCAAAAGAGCTTAAAACAAAACCTACTCAGCACTCTGTCAAGGAGTTGCAGAGCGTCGGAATACAGCCTGACATCTTAGTTCTGCGTACAGAACATCCCCTGAATGACAACCTCCGTAGAAAAGTTGCCAACTTCTGCAATGTAGATTTTGACGCTGTGGTACAGAGTGTTGACATGCCGACAATTTACGAAGTTCCCATAAGAATGCAGGAACAGGGTCTCGACGTTACCATCTTAAAGAAGATGGGATTGGAGGTTGGCGAAACTCCTGAGCTAGGACCTTGGCGTGAGTTCTTGGATCGTCGTCATAAGGCAGAAGACATTGTTAACATAGGACTGGTAGGCAAATATGACCTACAGGATGCATATAAGAGTATCTTGGAGTCACTTTCGCAAGCCGGTACATATAATGATCACAAGGTGAAGGTGACTTTCATTAATAGCGAGAAGCTTCATGAGAATAACGTTAAAGAGCAACTAGCCGGACAGGATGGTGTCGTAATATGTCCCGGATTCGGTCAAAGAGGAATCGAAGGAAAGATTATCGCTTGCCATTATACACGTGCTAACGATATTCCAACTTTCGGTATTTGCCTTGGTATGCAGATGATGGTTATAGAATTCGCCCGTAACGTACTCGGATATCCAGATGCTAACAGCAGAGAGATGGATGAAAAGACCGAATACAATGTCATTGACATTATGGAGGATCAGAAGAACATCACCAACATGGGTGGTACGATGCGTCTGGGTGCTTACGAATGCGTATTGAAACAAGGAAGCAAGGTCTTCGATATCTACAAAAAGGAGCATATACAGGAACGTCATCGCCATCGTTATGAGTTCAATAATGCTTTTCAGAAAGAATATGAAAAACTAGGTATGATGTGTGTCGGCAAAAACCCCGAAAGCGACTTGGTGGAAATTGTAGAGATGCCTTCTTTGAAATGGTATATCGGAACACAATTCCATCCGGAATATTCTAGTACGGTTCTAAAACCACATCCATTGTTCCTTGATTTCATAAAGACAGTTATCGCAAATAAAAAATAAACGAAACAAACAAAATGGATAAAAACAGCATAATAGGCTTTTCGCTTATCGCCGCGTTACTTATAGGATTCAGCTATTACAGTCAACCGTCAAAGGAACAACAGGCACAAAATGCCAAAAACGACTCGATACAAAAGGCTGCGCAACAAAGGTTAGAAAGACAACAAAGAGATGTTGCCACAAATAAAGGATCGGAAAAGCTTGCTGCTATAAACGATACTACTGGGCTATTTTATACATCTAAAATTGGAACAAACAAACAAGTTGTCCTAAAAAGCAATAAGGTCATTCTGACTTTTGACACCCATGGTGGCACAGTATCTAAAGCCGAGATTATTGGATTTAAGAACAACAGAGGAGACGGTAAAAACATCACGCTCTTCGACGGCAAAGACCAGAAGATGAAGTTTATGTTGGCTGGGAAGAGTGAGAATATCATCACGGATGAATTATTCTTTGAGCCTACAAATGTGACCGACTCAACAGTAACAATGACAGCCAAAGCCAAAAACGGAGGAACGCTGAACATTGATTACAAGTTGCATAATGATTACCTCGTCGACATGAATGTCAGTGTCAAAGGCCTTGATGGCGTATTTGCTCCAAACTATGACAATATCGATATTCAATGGACCGACAAGGTTCGTCAACAAGAAAAAGGATTCACATTCGAAAACCGATACTCTACACTTACTTACAAAAAGAATGACGGAGGAACGGATTATTTGAATGAAACAAAAGTGGTGAATGACGAGCCCTGTGAAAAAGCTCTTGACTGGGTAGCGTTCAAAAACCAATTTTTCAGTTGTGTTCTCATATCCAAGACACAGTTTGCGGCAAACTCACTGCTGACAAGTGTACCTTTACAGAAAGGAACGAACTATCTTAAACAGTATGGAGTCAAGCTTAAAACAAACTTTGACCCAACCGGGAAACAGGCAACACAGATGGTGATGTTCTTCGGTCCGAATAAGTTCAGACTTCTACAGAACATGGACAACATAAGTGGTATCAACAAAGATCTCAATATGGAGCAACTGGTTTATCTGGGTTGGCCTTTATTCCGCATCATCAACCGTTGGTTTACCATTTACGTATTCGACTGGCTTACAAACCTCAATATCAATATGGGTATTGTGCTACTGATTATCACTCTTATTCTAAAAGTGATCACATACCCACTTGTAAAGAAGAGTTATATGTCAAGTGCGAAGATGCGCGTGCTCAAGCCTAAGGTAGAAGAACTGACAAAGGATCTTAACGGACCGGATGACAGCATGAAGAAGCAACAGGAGACGATGTCCATCTATAGTAAATATGGTGTCAGTCCTCTGAGCGGGTGTATGCCTATGCTTATTCAGATGCCAATCTGGATTGCGATGTTCAACTTTGTACCAAACGCTATTGAGTTACGTGGTGAGAGTTTCTTATGGATAAAAGACTTGTCTACGTATGACCCGATCTTAGAATGGGGAACTAGCATTTGGGGTATCGGTGATCACTTAAGTTTGACCTGTGTTTTATTCTGTATTGCCAATGTTCTATACAGTGTTATGAGTATGCGTCAGCAAAAAGACCAGATGGTAGGCAACCAAGGTCAACAGATGAAAATGATGCAATGGATGATGTATCTGATGCCAGTCATGTTCTTCTTCATGTTTAACGATTATTCTTCTGGTCTAAACTACTACTATTTCATTTCTCTATTTTTCAGTGCAGCAATCATGTGGGTGCTAAGAAAAACCACAAATGATGAGAAGTTACTGTCCATTTTGGAATCACGGTATAAAGAGAATGATAAAAACCCGAAGAAGGCCAGTGGTATGGCTGCACGTCTTTCTGCCCTACAAAAACAGCAGGAGGAAATGCAAAGACAACGTGGTGATCTTAATAAGAAAAAAAAGGATTTCTTCGATAAGAATAAAGGGAAATAAGTATATTCAAATTTTAAAATGAATAAAACTATACTAATAGCTGCCGCTCTCATCCTGAGCGGCAGTTTCGCTAAAGCACAAAGCGACGTGAAAAATGAACCTATAGGGAAAAGTTCTCTAACATTGAAGAGCGACCTTATGACACCTGAGGTGTTGTGGTCAATGGGACGTATAGCTTCTGCTGCTGCATCTCCCGACGGCAAGATGATAGTATACCAAGTGGGATACTATAGTGTAAAACAGAATAAGGGACATCAGGTTATCTGTGTCATCGATCCTAACGGAAAGAATCAAAGACAACTCACTGTCAGCGCTAAGAGTGAAACAGACCCAGCATGGATTGATGGAGGCAAACGTATCGCATACTTAAGTAGCGAAAGTGGAACCAACCAGGTATGGAGTATGAATCCCGATGGCAGCAATCGTAAACAGTTGTCAAATTCGAAGGATGATATCGAAGGATTTAAGTTCTCACCTGATGGAAAACATGTCATATTAATCAAACAGATTGGCTATCATGACATCATCAAAGAGAATCCTTCCGATTTACCTAAGGCTACAGGAAGAGTCATTACCGACCTAATGTACCGCCACTGGGATGAATATGTGGAGACGATTCCTCATCCATTCCTTGCCGACGTCAACGATGATAAGATTGTGAATGAAAACGATATTCTGAAAGGTGAGCCATTTGAATGTCCGATGAAACCTTTTGGTGGTATTGAACAGGTTGAATGGAATCCTAATTCTAAATCTATCGCTTACACATGCCGCAAAAAGACCGGACGTGATTACGCTATATCTACAGATGCGGATATTTATCTATATGACATCATTACAAAACAGACAAAGAATCTGTGTAAACCAGCAGACTTCAAACCGATTGAAGTGGATGCATGCACCTCCATGCAGAAACAGCAGATCAATGATCCGAAGAATGCAGATTTAAACTTGGGATACGATGTCAATCCTAAATTCTCCCCCGATGGACAATATGTAGCTTGGCAGAGCATGGCACGCGACGGATATGAAAGCGACAGAAACAGACTCTGTATCTATAATTTTGCCACAGGTAAAAAGAGCTATGTGACAGAGTCTTTCGACTCTAACGTAGAAGACTACTGTTGGGCTGCGGACTCGAAGAATCTTTTCTTCATCGGATGCTGGCATGCTTGTATCAACCTGTACCAGACTAACCTAAAAGGACAAGTTCAGAAGTTGACTGACGATTGGAATGACTATGCTTCAGTGGCTCTGGCAAACAATGGAAAGAAGCTCCTGACGCTACGTCATAGCATCAGTCAGGCTAACGAAATATATATGGTCAATCCTGGAAAGAAGACGGATGTAAAACAAATCACGTTTGAGAATCAGGAAATCTATGACCAGATTACCATGGGTAAAGTAGAGGAACGCTGGGTGAAGACAACTGACGGAAAAGAGGAACAATGCTGGATCATCTTACCTCCTCATTTTGACCCCAACAAGAAATATCCCACATTATTATATTGTGAGGGCGGACCTCAAAGTCCTGTAAGTCAGTTCTGGAGCTTCAGATGGAACTTCCAGATAATGGCTGCCCACGGATATGTGATCATTGCCCCCAACCGTCATGGTCTGCCCGGTTATGGCTCAGCATGGAACGAGCAGATAAGCGGTGACTGGACTGGACAATGTATTGACGATTATCTAAGTGCTATTGACGATGCATGCAATAACCTCCCATTCGTAGACAAGGACAAACTGGGATGTGTTGGTGCGAGCTTCGGAGGATATAGTGTATATTATCTTGCAGGCCATCACAATAAGAGATTCAAATGCTTCATCGCTCACGATGGTGCTTTCAATCTGGAATCGATGTATACAGACACAGAAGAAGAATGGTTCAGCAATTGGGAATATGGAACAGCTTACTGGAACAAACAGAACTGTCCGGAAGCGATCAAAACTTATGCCAATTCTCCCCATCTAGCTGTTGACAAATGGGATACACCTATCCTATGTATTCATGGCGAAAAAGATTACAGAATCCTTGCCAATCAGGGTATGGGCGCATTCAATGCTGCACGTATGAGAGGCATTCCGGCAGAATTGTTACTATTCCCTGATGAGAATCATTGGGTATTAAAACCACAGAATGGCATTCTATGGCAACGTACATTCTTTGACTGGTTGGGTAAATGGTTGAAATGATAATAATAAACACACAATTTTATGACTGATATAATAATAAAGAAACTAAGTGACTCCAAGGGAGCACGATGGACAGCACTATTAATAGTATCCTTCACCATGATGATGGGGTACTTCCTCACAGATGTGATGTCACCTCTTGAGAATATGCTTGAAACATCTTGCGCCCAAGGTGGTATGGGATGGACTAGCTCAGAATACGGATTTTTCTCAGGCTCATACGGTATCATCAATGTCTACTTGTTTATGCTCTTCTTCGGCGGCATTATTCTCGACAAGATGGGAATACGTTTCACAGGTAGTATGGCCAGTTCACTGATGGTGATTGGTGCCTTTATCAAATTTTACGCCATAGCTTATATTTCTCCTGAAGGAACAACCTATGTCAATCTGCCAATGTTCGGACTCGACCATGTTATGGTAAAGAATCAAATGCTTTTAGCATCATTAGGATTCAGCATTTTCGGTGTAGGTTGCGAGATAACAGGTATAACGGTTTCTAAAATTATTACTAAATGGTTTACCGGTCACGAACTAGCGTTAGCGATGGGTATACAAGTAGCACTGGCACGTCTTGGTACCGCAGGAGCCTTGAGTATCAGCGTTCCAATAGCAAAGAGTTTCAGCCTGTCTACGCCTATTCTTTTCGGAGCATCAATGCTCTGCATTGGTCTTTTGGCTTTCTTCACATACTGTATCATGGATAAGAAACTTGATGCCTCAACAGATGCCATCAATGCAAGAAACAATACAGAGGAAGAAGAAGGATTTAAGTTCAAAGACCTGGGACTTATTTTCAAGAACCCGGGATTCTGGCTTATCACCCTTCTCTGTCTGCTTTTCTATTCCGGTGTTTTCCCCTTCCTTAAGTTTGCAACGAAGTTGATGATATACAAATATGGAGTCAATGAGACATGGGCGGGAAATATACCTGCGATTTTGCCCTTTGGCACGATTTTGCTCACTCCCCTGTTCGGTTCTATTTACGACCGCATGGGTAAAGGTGCGAACCTGATGATTATTGGTTCGGTCATGCTTGCAGCAGTACATATCGTCTTTGCTTTGCCTATTTTGAATACAGGATTTTTTGCCATTATCTTTATGGTTATTCTAGGTGTGGCATTCTCACTTGTGCCCAGTGCGATGTGGCCTTCGGTACCGAAGATCATACCCATGAAACAACTGGGATCCGCTTATGCCATCATCTTTTATATCCAGAATATCGGACTGACAATGGTGCCAATGCTTATCGGACATGTTCTTGAGAAGTATTCAAAACAAACCTTGCCGAACGGGATAACGACCTACGACTTTACAATACCTATGATGATTTTTGCTGTCTTCGGTATTGTCGCAATCATATTGGCAGTATCGTTGAAGATATTGGATTCTAAGAAACACTATGGCCTCCAGCAGGCAAACGTAAAAAAATAATATTTTATACAGATAATTGATTACATCATGGTTATGGATTAACATCCAGAGCCATGATGTAATCGTTCATACAATATCCATTTCCTATTTCAAAATCTCCTTCTGAGATTTTATACATACCCATCTTCTGATAGAACTGCAAAGCTATATTCTGACGGTTTACGTTCAGTTCTATTCGACACGGGCCTGCTGGATGAAGAGACCTGACCACCTCGACAGCATATAGGAACAATTGTTTCCCATATCCATGCCCTTGACAGTCTGGCAAGACATATATTTTCTGCAGATGATAGACGTCTGTTCCTTGTGGCTGTACTGACACATATCCTACCGCCTTACTTCCGTCATAAGCTATAAAATAGCTATGTCCCAACTCCATCATCTGATTACGCAGACTGGGAAGTGAATACATCCAGTCCATCATGAAATCAATCTGCAGTTGGGAGATTATCTCTTTGTAGGTCGCGGGAAATGTCTGTTTAGCCAAAGCTTGAATCAAAACAATATCATCAACCGTTGCTTTTCTTATCTCCAACATAGCACTATAATATTACTTTACCGTTATATGGAAACACCCTTGTTTAACCTCGTACTTAATGTAACAATGCCCGTTCTTACGCATATCATTAAGCACTTCCGACAGCACCCATTTGAGCGTGTCGTTACGTACCTTGTGACGAGGAGGACCATCTGGATCTTCTATAGTCTTATAGCGGTTATAACAGACATCAAATGTCGTTCCATAAAGATGGCAACTGTTCTGGGTAGCATTTCCATTATGACCACGTAATTTGGCCACATCAGCCTTACTTCTCATCACACTTGTAACAATGATCTTATGAAGAGGAATACCTTTTATCGTCAATGAATCATAAAAGTTTCGTCCTATCTGCTGTAACATCTCCGAAGCTTTCGGAACAAGATACGGTATACTGCTATTCAAACGGTCTATGTAAAAGAAAGGATTGCTGCCCACGAACACAAGTTCTTTTTTTCTTTGTTCTGCCTCTTCACCGTTGGCAACAGGCTCAACACCATATTTCGTTGCTGATGCCATTTGTACATCATTAAAGTCAGGGAAAGCATCACGGAAACATTGAACACTGTATATCCGGTGTTTAACTGGATTACCAAGAGAATCAAAGAATATTGATTTCACTTTTTTATCGGAATGTTCGACTTTTTCTGTATTAGTAATTTTCTCAGATTTCATCGTTAAACTATCAGAATCAGACCTTAATGTCACTTCTTTATTTTTCGGCTGAGTCACTGAAGGAGAAACACATCTGACAATTGCCAATACGATAACTACGATACCAAACCCTAATATATATTGTTTCTTGGTTACTTTCATAAAAAATTGCTCTTGTGCGGGCACAAAGATAAGAAAAAGCGTCGAAATATGAAACGGATTTTGTAATTTTGCACCCAAATTTAAATTAATTATAACAGGTGATAGAAAAACATATCGTTTTAGAAGACATTGACCCCGTTACTTTTTACGGTGTAAAAAACAGTCATCTGCAAATGATAAAGGCACTTTATCCAAAGTTAAGGATTGTGGCGCGTGATAATGTCATTCGAGTTTTGGGTGATGAAGAGGAGATGTGTGCATTCGAGGAGAGTGTGGAAACGATCCGTAAACATTGCCTGAAATATAATTCACTCACAGAAGAGAGCATCCTTGACATCATTAAGGGGAAAAAGACACGTGAAGACAGTGTTGAAGGAGTGCTGGTATACAGCGTCTCAGGACGTCCGATTAAGGCACGTAGTGAGAACCAGCAAAAACTTGTCGATGCCTTTACAAATAAAGACATGATGTTTGCCATAGGTCCTGCGGGTAGTGGTAAGACCTATACTAGTATCGCCCTCGCAGTAAAGGCTCTTAAAGAAAAATCCATTAAGAAGATCATCCTCAGTCGTCCGGCCGTTGAAGCCGGTGAGAAACTAGGATTCCTGCCGGGTGATATGAAAGACAAGATAGACCCTTACCTACAACCAATATATGATGCTTTGGAAGATATGATTCCTGCCACAAAATTGCAGGAAATGATGGAAAAGCATATCATCCAGATCGCCCCACTGGCATTCATGCGCGGGCGAACGCTTAGTGATGCTGTAGTGATACTTGACGAAGCCCAGAACACCACTTCAGCCCAGATAAAGATGTTCCTGACACGTATGGGATGGAACACAAAGATGATTGTGACAGGCGACACGACTCAGATCGACCTGCCATCTTCACAAAAGAGCGGTCTTATTGAGGCAATGTCAATACTTAAAAATGTGAAAGGGATTGAATTCATCAATATGAATCAAAAAGATATCGTAAGACATAAACTTGTGACACGCATTGTTAACGCTTATGACATCCATGACAAGGAACTAAAACAATTAAAAGAAAATAAGAATGAAAGCATTAACCAGAACTGATTTCAACTTTAATGGTCAGAAGAATGTTTACCACGGCAAAGTTCGTGACGTGTATGACATCAACGATGACCTTATCGTAATGGTCGCTACCGACCGTATCTCTGCATTCGATGTTATCCTGCCTAAGGGTATTCCTTTCAAAGGACAAGTGCTTAACCAGATTGCTGCCAAGTTCCTTGATGACACTGCAGATATCGTGCCGAACTGGAAATTGGCTACTCCTGATCCAATGGTGACCGTAGGTCTAAAATGTGAAGGATTCCGTGTAGAGATGATCATCCGCAGTATCCTTACTGGTTCAGCTTGGAGAGAGTACAAAAATGGTTGTCGCGAACTGTGTGGAGTGAAATTACCTGATGGTATGAAGGAAAACGAGCGCTTTCCCGAGCCAATCATCACCCCAACAACCAAGGCAGACGAGGGTCATGACATGAATATCTCAAAAGAAGAGATCATTGCACAAGGCATCGTAAGCAAGGAAGACTATGAGCAAATGGAGACATATACTCGTCAGATATTCAAACGTGGTTCAGAAATAGCAGAGAAACAGGGTCTTATCCTTGTTGACACAAAATATGAATTTGGCAAACGTGACGGTAAGGTTTACCTCATCGATGAGATTCATACTCCAGACAGCAGCCGTTACTTCTATGCAGACGGATATGAGGAGAAATTCAAAAACGGAGAGCCACAAAAGCAACTCTCTAAAGAGTTCGTTCGTCAGTGGCTTATCGAGCACGACTTTATGAATGAGCCGGGTCAGACCATACCAGAGATCACTGACGAATACGCTGATAGCGTAAGTGAGCGTTATATCGAGCTATACGAGCAAATCGTAGGTGAGAAGTTTCAGAAAGCTTCTGATGGTGACAACCTTGCTGAACGCATCGAAAAGAACGTTTCAGAATATCTGGCAAATAAAAAATAAATAATGTATAAGCAAGAAGAGATAAAACCTTACGACGCAAAGGAAGATAAAGGCAAGCAGGTGGAGCTGATGTTTAACAGCATCGCCCACTCTTACGACTTTCTGAATCATAAGTTGTCGATGGGTATCGACTACGGATGGAGAAAGAAAGCCATACGTCAGCTACAACCTTTTGCACCTAAGAGTATTCTCGATATTGCTACAGGAACAGGAGATTTCGCAATACTGGCAGCACGTATGCTGCAACCCGCACAGCTTGTCGGAGCAGATATCAGTGAGGGGATGATGGAGATCGGCCGTAAAAAGATTCAGACTATGAGGCTGGAAAAAGTCATCTCTTTTAAGAAGGAGGACTGCATGAATTTGTCATTCGAGGAGAATACCTTCGACGCAGTGACAGCCGCTTTCGGTATTCGCAACTTCGCTGATCTGGACAAAGGTCTGAAAGAGATGTGCAGAGTGCTAAAGCCGGGTGGTCATCTCAGTATTGTAGAACTATGTGAGCCTGCTCATTTTCCCATGAAACAGTTGTTTAGCTTATATTCACATACCGTGATGCCAGCATTTGGACGACTGATTTCAAAAGATGTTAACGCTTATAAATACCTCATCGCAACAATGGAGGCATTCCCTCAGGGAGAAAAAATGGTAGAGATTCTGAAGGACGCAGGCTTCAGCGAAGCCCGATTCCACAGAATGACATTCGGAATATGCACAATGTACTTAGCAACTAAATAACATAACTTTAAACGTATGGATAAATATGGCTTAATTGGTTTTCCACTAGGACACTCGTTTTCTATTAGTTATTTCAATGAGAAATTTCAAAACGAGGGTATTGATGCAAAATATATGAACTTTGAAATTCCTGTAATAGAGAATCTACCGGTTATATTAGCCTCCAATCCCGAGTTGAAAGGACTTAATGTGACAATCCCTTACAAGGAAAAAGTGATAGGATATCTTGATGACCTCAGTACTGAGGCTCGCGCTATTGGTGCGGTAAATGTCATCAAAGTAACGAGGAAAGGTGGAAAATCCATTTTGAAAGGTTACAACTCTGATGTGATAGGATTTACGAGGAGTATAGAGCCCATGCTTGAGAAGTTTCATAAGAAAGCCCTCATCCTTGGTACCGGTGGAGCATCAAAGGCTGTCAATTATGGTTTGAAATCTCTCGGCCTTGAAACACAGTATGTGAGCCGGTCACCTCAAAAAGGTTGTATTCTTTATGATGCCATCACACCCGAGCTTATCAAAGAGTACAATGTCATTGTCAACTGTACCCCACTGGGAATGTATCCTAACTCAAATGAATGCCCCAACCTGCCTTACGAGGCAATGGACAACCATACCATTCTTTACGACCTGATATATAATCCCGACGAGACACTATTCATGCAGAAAGGTGCAGCGAAGGGAGCTACAGTCAAAAACGGACTAGAGATGCTTCTTCTCCAGGCTTTTGCCAGCTGGGAGTTTTGGCACAGTAATGATTAAAAATAAAAACAAGATTATGGACAAGCAACAAAGATATATGATGCGCGGTGTGAGTGCTGCAAAAGAAGATGTACACAACGCAATAAAGAACATTGACAAAGGTATATATCCACAGGCATTCTGCAAAATCATCCCTGACATTCTTGGCGGTGATCCTGAATATTGTAACATTATGCATGCCGATGGTGCCGGAACCAAGTCATCGCTAGCTTACATGTATTGGAAAGAGACCGGCGATCTGTCTGTTTGGAAAGGTGTGGCTCAAGATGCACTGATCATGAACACAGACGACCTTCTCTGCGTCGGAGCTGTTAACAACATACTTGTGTCAAGCACCATTGGACGCAACAAGATGCTTATTCCCGGTGAAGTAATATCAGCCATCATCAATGGTACAGACGAACTTCTTCAACAGATGCGCGATATGGGCATCGGCATTTATGCCACAGGAGGAGAGACAGCTGACTTGGGCGACCTTGTTAGAACGATCATCGTCGACTCTACGGTAACCTGTCGTATGAAACGCTCTGATGTTATCGACAATGCAAATATTCATCCTGGAGATGTTATTGTAGGACTTGCCTCTTACGGACAAGCATCTTATGAGAATCAATATAACGGTGGTATGGGTAGCAACGGCTTGACAAGTGCCCGCCATGACGTATTCGCAAAATATCTTGCAAGCAAATATCCTGAGAGTTATGATAAGGCTGTTCCTGATGAGCTCGTATACAGCGGAAGTTACC
>OBMA010000754.1_pt1 | contig 19679 bp, 22 predicted proteins | sample 1539141 | NCBI WGS metagenome assembly OBMA01 (sample SAMEA3991484, study PRJEB22521) | metagenome | biome: anthropogenic terrestrial biome; feature: sewage plant; material: raw primary sludge | place: Sweden | collected 2012-09-26 | reverse complement strand
AATTCTTAACTATTAACTAAATGTAGTGTTCCCTGATAGCTCAGTTGGTAGAGCACACGGCTGTTAACCGTGTTGTCACAGGTTCGAGTCCTGTTCGGGGAGCCATTTTTTTATTTTTGGAAAACTATGTTTTCCAAAAAATTATCCTGTGCATATTTTTTGATAAATCAAGTAAAATTATTGGCTATAATTATAAAAAATAAACATTCAAATTTTAATAAGGTTGACGAATGATTCGAGATATGATATACTATTTAGGTTAAATAAAAAAGATATTCCGCTTTATAAAATATATAAATGAATATCTACGCTTAGGAGGATAAACATGAAAGAAAGATTAATCGAGTTAGTTGAAAAAACTCAACTAAGAACAGATATCCCTCAATTCAAAGCAGGAGACACTATCGTTGTTCACTACAAAGTAAAAGAAGGGGACAAAGAAAGAGTTCAATTATTTGAAGGAGTAGTTATTAGAGTAAGTGGAGCTGGAACTGGAAAAGCTTTTACAGTTAGAAAAATAGCTGCAGGTGTAGGAGTAGAAAGAATAATACCTTTAAACTCTCCATTAATTGAAAAAATCGAAGTTAAGAGAATCGGTAGAGTAAGAAGATCTAAACTTTACTACTTAAGAGGATTATCTGGTAAAAGAGCAAGAATTAAAGAAATCAGAAGATAAGAAAAAAATAATTAGAGTAGATACGGTATCTACTCTTTTTTATTTGTCATAGAAATCAGAAATAAAAAAATCGGAATTATCCGATTTTTATTTTAGTTTTTTTTCTTATAATTTGAATAAGAGTATTCATAGAGTCTTCTAATGCAAAGACTTTGATTGAATATTCTTTTTTATTATATAAATAACTAATTTTTAGTTTATCTTTTTTTAATTTCTCTACTTTTGTCATATTAGTGAATGGTATAAGATAAATACTATTTTTAAAAGAATCACGAAGCCCAATTCCTTTTTCCAAGACTACTTTTTTTTGATTTAGCATATAAAACCAAAATAAGCTCAATAAAAACCAAAATATGTTGAATTGAAAGGTTCCTTTATTTAAAACAATTAAAAAACCGAAAAATGCGGAAATAAACGCAAAAAAACTAATATTTATTTTTGAGAATCTAGATCCGTTTAATAATAATAATATCTTGTCAGAAGTTCTTAATCTATAACTTTTGAAAATAGATAAAAATATCATAAGTAATAACACACTAATTGTTATGTAAAAATTCATACAGCACCTCTTTAATTTATATTTTAATTAAAGATATTTTATCAAAAAAATATTGAAAAGTATAGTGAAAGAATAAAAAGGCTAATTAAAAAAATATGGTAAAAACTTTGAAAGTAGTATATAATTAATAAGGAATTTTATGAGGTATATGTTATATTTATTGATTTTATTAAATATTTAAATAGAGGTTTTATGATAAAAAAAATAGAGGTACAAGAAATAAATGAAATAATAGATATAGAAAAAGAATCTTTTAATGAAGCTTGGACTATAGAAGTTTACCAATCCCTGTATAAAAGTTATAAAACAGATGTTTATGTTTGGTATGAAAAAGAGCAAGTTATCGCATATGCTGTTTTTCTTGATATGGTTGATGTTAATGAATTGGTTAGAATTGCGGTAAAAAAAGAATTTAGAGGTAAAAATTATGGAAGTGACTTTTTAAGAAAAATACTTAATAATTTTGATAAAAATATATTTTTAGAAGTTAGACAAAATAATGTTTCTGCAATTAAATTATATGAAAACACTGGGTTTAAGTTAGTAAACATAAGAAAAGACTATTACTCTGATACACATGAAAATGCTTTAGTTATGGTTTATGACAAATAAAAAAAGGGTGGAAAAATGAAAAAGTGGGTTGCTTTTTTGATTGTTTTTTCGTTATTGTTTTTTACAAGTTTAAATAATCTATTTGTGGGAGATTCTTATCATTATATGATTACAGTATCTTTTACACTTATAATGCTTATATCGTATTCAATTATAGCAATTTTATCTTTTAGAGCATTAAGGAGTCTAAGTGACATTAATTATATGTACTTTTCTTTTATAAGTACAGTTATGGCATTTATGGTATTCTTTATAGTTTTAAAAAATCTTACTTTTAGCACTTTTGATAAACTTTATTTTACTCAAATAAAGTTTGTACAAATTTTGTTCTTTTCATTTTCTCTATTTTTAATAAGAGCTGAAAAGAAAGTTAAAGTAATGAATATTACTTTAATTTTAACTTTTATATTTAACTTATATTTAGCTTTTATTTTGTTTAGAATAGAAATGATGAAGTATTTACCTTTAATATTATACTTGGAAATATTAGTTATGTATGATTTCTTTTCTGAAAAGAATATCAAACGATTGTTGATAGAGATTTTATTTTACAATATCATTTCAGAGTTACTTTATGTATACTATTTAAATTTTAATTCTTTTTTCTCGTACTTATCATCATTGATATTGTTTTTGATGGGAATTATTAAAATAGGTTCACATTTTTCTTATATGCTTAATAGAGATTATTATAGAAAACAGTATATCAAAGAAAAGAAATTGAATAGGTTGTTAAATATAAGTGAAAAACCGATAATTATACTTCAAGAGTTTACAGTTAAAAAGTTAAATAAAGCAGCATTAGAACTTTTCGGATACAATACAATTGGTGAACTTAAAGGGAAAAATGTATTTAATTTTTTAAATATATTGGAGTTTCAAGAGATTGATTTTGATACGGGGCTTCAGGATGAGGAAAAAAAAGTTATTATTACTAAATCAGATGGAACTACTCATAGACTTATTGTAAATATTTTTAGAGTTAAGGGAGTTAAAACAAGAGAATATATTTTGGAATTTAAAGAAGAAGTTAATTTTGGGGATATTTTTTATAAATTAAATGATGAATTACAAAATGTTGTTTTTATTTATGATGAGGATGAAGGGTATAAATATGTAAGCGAAGGAATTATAAATGTTTTACATTATGAGCCAAAGGATTTTTATGAAGATAAATGGTTTACTAGAAAAATATCTGTAGATAATAAATTTGAGAAAATTATTAAAAATAGAGAAGAACAAAGCTCTTTTATGGCTAAGTATAAAACAAAAGAGGGAGAAATTGTTTATTTAAAAGAAAATATTAAACGAATTGATATAGGTGGAAAAAATTTATTTTATGGAATTGTCACAGAAGTTACTGAATTTATAAATGAGATTGAAGAATTAAATGCAGTTAAAAAAGATTTGGAAGAAAAAAATAGTAAAAAAGAGATGACAATGTCTATAGTTTCCCATGAAATAAGAACGCCAATAACAGCAATAATAGGGTTTTTAGAAAATATAATTATAAATAACAGAACTATAGATAAAACTATAGATAATATGATAAAAAAAGCTTATTCGAATTCAATTAGATTGAAAGAATTGGTAAATAATCTCCTAGATTTGAATAAACTTAATGCTGGAAAAATGGAAATATATAAGGAAGCTAATGATTTGAAGGCTCTTGTAGATGAAGTTTTATTAAATAATGAAACGTTAATAGATATAAAGAGTATTAAGAGTTTAAATAAAATGAGTGATAAGGTAGAAGTTATTTCGGATTCGGCAATGCTTTATCAAATAATCAACAATATAGTAAGTAACTCAATTAAATACAATAAAGAAAACGGAGTCTTGGAAATAAGTGAAACAGATGAGGGTAAATCAGTTGTACTTAATATTAAAGACAGCGGTATTGGTATTCCAGATGAAAATAGAGAAAGAGTATTTTTGGAATATGAGAGAATTAGAGGGACTAAGGCAAAAGGGACAGGATTAGGACTGCCACTTGCCAAAAGATTAATTGAATTAAATGACGGGGAAATCTGGTTTGATTCTCAGCCAGAGAAGGGAACAACATTTCATTTAAGGTTTAAAAAGGTATAAACTCGTAGAGTTAAATATATTAAAAAAATTAGGAGGAATTCTTTGTGGAAACTAACGTTTATGTAAACCCACTTGTGGAAAGATATGGGTCAAAAGAGATGCTTTATAACTTCTCGTCTGATATGAAATTCTCAACTTGGAGAAAATTGTGGGTAGCACTTGCTGAGTGTGAGAAAGAACTTGGATTAAACATTACTGAAGAACAAATTGCGGATATGAAAAAATACATCTATGATATCAATTATGATGTGGCTAAACAAAGAGAAAAAGAAGTTAGACATGATGTAATGGCTCATGTACATGCCTTTGGTGAACAAGCAGTATCTGCTAAACCAATTATTCATCTTGGAGCAACATCAGCTTATGTTGGAGATAATACAGACCTTATTCAAATGAAAGAGGGTATGTTAATTCTTAAGAAAAAACTGGTTAACGTAATGGATTCATTAGCTAAATTTTCTTTGGAATACAAAGATATGCCAACACTTGGATTTACACATTTCCAAGCAGCTCAACTGACTACTGTAGGGAAAAGAGCTACACTTTGGTTACAATCTCTTGTTCTTGATTTTGAAGAGCTTGAATTTAGACTGGATACATTAAGATTTAGAGGAGTAAAAGGGACGACAGGAACTGCGGCTTCTTTTGCTGAACTATTTAATCATGATTTTGATAAAGTAAAAAAATTAGATATTATGGTTTCTGAAAGAATGGGATTTGACAAAAGATTTATGGTTACAGGTCAAACTTATGATAGAAAAGTGGATGCAGAAATACTTGCTTTATTATCAAGTATAGCTCAATCAGCTCATAAATTTACAAATGACATGAGATTACTGCAACATCTTAAAGAGATAGAAGAACCATTTGAAAAAAGCCAAATAGGTTCATCAGCAATGGCGTATAAAAGAAATCCAATGAGATCAGAAAGAATAGCTTCTCTTGCGAAATTTGTAATGTCTCTTGCAGACTCTCCTGCAATGGTAGCAGCGACTCAATGGTTTGAAAGAACTCTAGATGATTCTGCTAACAAAAGACTTGCTATACCTCAAGCATTCCTTTCTATAGATGCAATATTATTAATTTGGCAAAACATAATGGATGGAATTGTTGTTTATCCAAAAATGATAGAAAAGAGAATAATGTCTGAGCTTCCATTTATGGCTACTGAATATATCATTATGGAAGGTGTAACAAAAGGTGGAGATAGACAAGAACTACATGAAAGAATAAGAATGCATTCTATGGAAGCTGGGAAAAATGTTAAGGTAGAAGGAAAAGACAACGATTTAATCGAAAGAATTTTAGCTGACGATTATTTCAACATAGATAAAACAAGACTTACAGAAATTTTAGATCCGAAAAACTTTATTGGATTTGCAGCTGACCAAACAGTTGATTTTATTAAAGAAGAAGTTCAACCAATAATTGATGCAAATAAAGATTTATTAGGACTAAAAGCAGATTTACATGTATAATAAATAGGAGTTGGCTAACTGCCAACTCTATTTTTTAGGTTAAAGTAATTTTGTTAAATGAAAAATATTTGAAAACCTTGGATTCCGCGTCCAAACCTCGTAAACGTGACGTTTAATTCTTTTTATTGTTAAAAACAGTATTTTTTATAGTGATTTTATTTGTGTCCAACATCAGGTTGGCGCGAGGTGGCTGCGTAAGCCACGATTTTTAAGAACTGTTTCTAATTTAGTAAGTCCTATTATTTAATTTATAAAAGAGTCGAGCGTTCGCAGGTTTTAGGACAAAGTCTTAAGATATAAGAAAGTTATTTTGCATGTATAAAGAGGAAAATTATGAATAAATTTGAACTAAGAAAAGAGAAAAAAGAAAAGGCTCATTTAATAACTTTAGTACTTTTGGCATTGTATTTGACTTTGTTTGAGAATATGATACCAAAACCCTTTCCTTGGATGAAACTTGGATTAGCAAATTTAAGTACAATAATTGCTATAAGAAATTTTGGTCCTAAAATGGGGGTAAAGGTATTTTTATTGAGAGTTTTTGTACAAGCTTTAGTTATGGGAACTTTGGCAACACCTAGTTTTGTAATAAGTTTTTCAGCAGGGTTAGCGAGTACTTTATTGATGATTTTTTTGTTTAAATATGATAAAATATTTTCTGTTGTGGCAATAAGCTCTTTGGCCGCAGTTGTACATAATATTGTTCAATTAATAACAGTTTATTTCTTGCTATTTAGGGGAATAAATCTTTATTCTAAATCAGTATTTATATTTGTATTTATATTTATTTTGACTGGTTGGATTTCTGGTGCAATATTAGGGATAGGATTAAATAAGTTTGAAAAAAACAGATTGAGTTTTGACAATAAATTGGAGGTAAATTAAGGTGAAAAGAAAATACTTTGGAACAGATGGAATAAGAGGAGAAGCAAATAAGGAATTAACAGTAGACCTAGCATTAAAATTAGGATATGCATTAGGTTATTATTTGAAGAAAAAGAATCCTGATAAAAAGAAAATAGAAGTTATTATGGGAAGTGATACAAGAATTTCTGGATATATGTTAAGGTCAGCTTTAACAGCAGGATTAACGGCTCTTGGAATTGATATAGAGTTTATCGGTGTTCTTCCAACACCGGGAGTAGCTTATCTTATCAAAAAGAAAAAAGCTGATGCAGGAATTATGATTTCAGCAAGTCACAATCCTGCCCATGATAATGGAATTAAAATATTTGCAGCTAATGGATATAAACTTCCAGATGAAGTTGAATTGGAACTGGAAGCATTAATAGATAATTTTCCAAATTTAAATAATGAATTAGTAGCAGGAGATAAAACGGGTAAATATAGATTCTCTGAAAATGATTATTTCTTATATAGAGATTATTTATTATCCACAGTAAAAGGTGATTTGTTAGGAATGAAAATTATTCTTGATGTTGGAAATGGAGCAGCATATAGAATAGCTAAAGGAGTATTTGCTAAATTAGGTGCTGAAATAGTAGTTATAAATGACGTTCCAAGTGGAACGAATATAAATGTTAATTGTGGATCTACTCATCCAGAAATACTTGCAAAAGTAGTTATAGGTTATAATGCAGATTTTGGGCTAGCATATGATGGAGATGCAGACAGACTAATTGCTGTTGATGGAAATGGAAACATAGTTGACGGAGATAAAATTATAGCTATACTTGCGAAAAGAATGAAAGCAGAAGGAAGACTTAATGACAATAAAGTAGTTACAACTGTTATGTCTAATATGGGATTTGAAAGCTATTTAAATGATAATGAAATTGATTTAATAAGAGCCAACGTTGGAGATAGATATGTTCTTGAAAAAATGAAAGCACATGGATTAAATCTTGGAGGAGAACAATCTGGACATATAATTATGTTAGATTACAATACTACAGGCGATGGAGTATTAACTTCGTTACATCTTGCTCAAGCTATAAGAGATGAAGGAAAATCACTGGCAGAATTGGTAGAAGATATTAAAGATTGGCCACAACTTCTTATAAATGTTAGAGTTGACAATACAAAAAAAACAGCTTGGTCAAAAAATAATGTAGTAACTGATTTTATAGAACAAAAAGAAAAAGAGATGAATGGTTTTGGTAGAATACTTGTAAGAACATCAGGTACAGAGCCAATAATTAGAGTAATGACTGAAGGAAAAGATAAAGAACAAGTAGAGAGAGTAGCTAGAGAAATAGCAGAAGTACTTAAAAATGAATTAAACTAAAATTTGGGAGGAAACTCCCTTTAGTTTTGGCTAAAATTGACTTCAAAGTCATTGACTTTCAAGTCAATTTATTATATACTTTCTTTAAACTCTTAGAAAATAAATAGCTTTTTTAAAAAGGAAAAAGATATGTGTGATTGAATAATTTGTGGAGGAAATACTTTGGAAAAAAGTTTCGCTGATTTTTATGATGAAATGATGGCTTATGTGGATTATGATAGGTGGGTTAAATTAATAAATGATAGAATAGGTAATACAATAAATGGTGAAAAAATTATGGAAATTGGTTGTGGAACAGGTGAAATTTCTAAAAGATTAGCAGATTGTGGATATGAAGTTTGTGGAATAGATATTTCTGAAGAGATGTTAAAGATTGCTGGAACCAAATATCCTAATTTAAATATAAAAAAAGAAGATATGAGAACAATAAAAATTGAGAGTGAATTTGATGCAATAGTCTGTGTATTTGATGCATTGAATTATCTTCAAAATTTTGAAGAATTGAAACTTTCATTTGAAAATATAAAAAGAGCATTGAAGCCAAATGGTTTTTTTTTATTTGATATACTCAACAGGAAAATGATAGATAGCATGTTTCCAGAGGACATATTTGCTGATGATAGAGAGAATATGAGTATAATTTGGAAGCATAGTTATGAAGAAGAAATAGATTTGGATAAAATAAGTGCAAGTTTTTTTATAAGAGAAGAAAAAAATAGTTATAAAAGGTATGATGAAGTTTTTTATAAAAAAATATATTCAGGAAAATTAATACTTCAAGTTATCAAAGATACTGGATTTGAATTGATATCTAAAGAGGTAAATACTGAAATAGCAGGTCCAAGGATGGTATATTTATTAAAAAGAGTTGATTAATATGAAACTAAATAAAGAAATACTAAAATATCTATCTTTATTAGGAAATTTAGGATTTATTGTTATGAGCAATATACTTGTAAGTATATTTTTATATAAGGTATATGAAAGATTTTTTGGATTTAATAGTTTAATTTTTATTATTTTTATACTGTTTGGAATAATATCTGCTTTTTATAATATATATAAATTAATTATGAAATAAAAAAATCAATTGATTTGAGAATAAAAAGGAATATAAGCGGAATCTTAACGAAAAATTTATTTGAAACAAGATGTAATAAGTGCTATACTTTTCATGTATTACGAAAATCAAACATTCAAAAAATATAAAAATAAGGTTTTGTGTCAAAATAGAGATTCTTAGATGTATTAAATTTGTTGTGAGGCGATATTGTGAACCAAGAATTAAAAACCGTTTTTAAAAATAGTGGGATAACAATTTTAATAATATTTGTCTATGGATTAATTATTAGACAAAACTCTGTTTATATAGCTTCTACCGTAGGGGCTATTTTGTCTATATGGAATCTTTATTCTATGTATAAAGATGCAGAAGTTTTAGTTTATAAAAAAAATGCCTCGATAAAACAAGGAATGGCTTCTTATAGTAAGAGGTATTTGATTAATGGATTATTCTTAGGAGTAATGATGTATATTAACCTTCAGTGGTTAATAGCAGGAGCACTAGGTTTATTAGTTGTAAAACTGAATATTTTATTAATAATGTTTAGTCATCAACTTAATAATATAATTAAAAAATTAAAAATTTAAGAGAAAGGAGGATAAAAATGAGGTTAGGACCGATAGAGTTTTTTGCACCACCATTGGTAGAAGGACCAAGAATAATGTTCTTTATTCCTTGTCCCCATAATTTCCCATTTGCAATGCAATTATCAGATGGAACTTTTGGATTACCTGTAACAATAACAATTATTACTACTTGGGCAATAATGCTTGTATTTTATCTTTTGTTTCATTTTGGGTTAAAAAAGTTGGAAAAAACCCCATCAAAAACACAAGCATTTTATGAAATGCTATACAATGGATTAGATAGTTTAATAGGAAGTGTTTTGGGTAAATGGAAGAACAAATATTTCGTTTATATTGGGAGTTTAATATGTTTTATATTTATAGCCAATATAACAAGCTTTTTCCCTATACCAGGTTTTAGTCATAATGCAGAAGGTCAGCTAGTAATATCAACATTTTTTAGAGGACCTAATGCTGATATAAATACAACTTTAGGATTAGCCTTAATAACAACTTTTAGTTTTATTGTGGCAAGTATTAAAACTAATGGTGTAACAGGATATTTTAAAGGCTTGATGGAACCAACACCAGTAATGCTACCTATGAATATTATAGGAGAATTAGCAAAACCAACTAATATATCTATGAGACTTTTTGGAAACAACTTTGCAGGTATGGTAATAATAGGGCTAATATACATGGCAGCACCGTGGTTTATCCCAGTACCTTTACACTTATACTTTGATTTATTTGGAGGATTTGTGCAAGCTTTTGTTTTCACTATGTTAACATTAGTATATATTCAACAATCACTTGGAAATTCAGAGCCTGAGGGCGGATTTTAAAAATTAGAGGAGGATAAAAATGGATTTATTAACAGCAAAAACAGTAGTATTAGCTGCGTCAGCAGTAGGAGCAGGATTAGCAATGATAGCAGGACTTGGACCAGGAATCGGGGAAGGAAATGTTGGAGCAGCAGCAGTTACTGCAGTATCTAGACAACCAGAAGCTAAATCAGATATTATATCAACAATGGTACTTGGAGATGCTATCGCCGAATCAACAGGGATTTACTCATTAGTTATAGCCTTAATTCTATTATATGCAAACCCATTCTTAGGAAAATTAGCAGAGTAGTAAAAAAGGGTTTCATAAAGTGTAGAGAGAGGAGGTATAGCTTTGGAAAACATGACAATGCCTGCCATTTTAATTGATATTAATTTAGTTTGGCAGATTATAAACTTTTGTGTAATAATGTTTATTTTTAAGAAAAAATTATTTGGACCAGTTTCAAGAATTATTTCTGAAAGAAAAGCATTGATAACAAAAGATATGGATGATGCAAGAATAGATAAAGAGAACGCAGAAAAAGAAAGATTAACAGCTGAAGCTGAACTAAAAAAAGCAAAAGCAGAAGCGTTAAAAATTCTGGTAGAAGCTGAGAAAAAATCAGAAGAGAGAAAAGATGCAATATTAAAAGATGCACATGCTCAAAGAGAAAAAATGATTAAATCTGGTGAAGCTGAAGTTGAAAAACAAAAAGAAATCGCCATGAAAGATTTACAAGTTTATGCTCGTAACTTAATTTCTGATTTTACAGAAAAATTAGTTTCTAACAAAACAGCAAGTACCCTAATTGATGAAGCTATTGATAAGGTAGGGGAAGAATAATGAAAGAGATTGCAGTAGGAAATAGATATGCTTTAGCAATTTATGAAATAGCAAAAGAACTTAATAGAGTTGAAGATATGTATAAAGAGCTAAAAATAGTTATGGAAACTTATGAATTAAACATTGATTTTAAAAACTTTATAAATCATCCTCTTGTAAAAAAAGATGATAAAAAAGAGTTTATATCAAAAGTTTTTTCAAAAGAAGTTTCAGGAGAAACTATGAATCTTTTACATTATCTAATAGATAAAACAAGACTAGCTCAAATTAAAGCTATAGTAACTGAATATCTTAAACTTTATTATGAGAGAAATCAAATAGTAGAAGCTCAGGCTACTTTTGCAGTTGAACCTACTAAGGAACAAGTGGAAAAATTAGTATCTAAACTTCAAGCTAAGATTAAGAAAGAAGTAAGAATTTCTACTAAAATTGATAAAGCAATTTTAGGTGGAGTAGTAATAAGAATTGGAGATCAAATTATTGATGCTTCAATCAAAAAAGAGATAGAAGCATTTAGAAATAACTACTAAACTTAGATAATTAGGAGGTGCAAAGACTTGAAAATTAGACCAGAAGAGATAAGCAATCTTATCAAAACTGAAATACAAAATTACAAAAAGTCTTTAGATATAAAAACTTCTGGCTCTGTTGTAGAAGTAGGAGACGGTATAGCTAGAATATACGGTCTTAGCAATGCTAAAGCCGGAGAGCTTTTAGAATTTGCCAGCGGAGTTAGAGGAATGGCTCTTAACTTAGAAGAAAATAATGTTGGAGCAGTTATCCTTGGAGACGCATCTAGTGTTAAAGAAGGAGACGAAGTTAAAGCTACAGGTCAAGTTGCAGCAGTACCTGCAGGAGAAAATTTATTAGGAAGAGTAGTAAATGCTCTTGGAGAACCTATAGATGGAAAAGGTGCAATAATTCCAGTAAAATATATGGAACTTGAAAGAAAAGCATCTGGAATCATCGCAAGAAAACCAGTTACAGAACCTTTACAAACAGGGATTAAGTCTATTGATGGAATGGTACCTATTGGAAGAGGACAAAGAGAACTTATTATAGGAGATAGACAAACAGGAAAAACTGCTGTTGCTATTGATACTATAATTAATCAAAGAAATACTGGAATAAAATGTATTTATGTAGCTATTGGTCAAAAAAGATCAACAGTTGCACAAGTTACTAAAAAATTAGAAGATGCAGGAGCTTTAGAAAATACAATAATTGTAGCAGCTACAGCCTCTGAATCAGCGGCATTACAATACTTAGCACCATATGCTGGAGTATCTATGGGAGAATATTTCATGGATAAAGGTGAACATGTGTTAATTATTTACGATGATTTATCAAAACATGCGGTGGCATATAGAGAAATGTCGTTATTGCTTAGAAGACCTCAAGGTAGAGAAGCATATCCAGGAGACGTATTCTATTTACATTCAAGATTACTTGAAAGAGCAGCTAAAATGTCTGACGCTTTAGGTGGAGGATCAATAACTGCGTTACCTATTATAGAAACTCAAGCAGGAGACGTTTCGGCGTATATTCCTACTAACGTAATTTCTATAACAGATGGTCAAATATTCCTTGAATCTCAATTGTTTAATTCAGGATTTAGACCAGCAATTGATTCTGGAATATCAGTTTCAAGGGTTGGAGGTTCTGCACAAATAAAAGCTATGAAACAAGTTGCTGCTAAAGTTAAACTTGAATTAGCTCAATACACAGAATTATTAGCTTTTGCTCAATTTGGTTCTGATTTAGATAAATCAACTAAAGCAAGACTAGATAGAGGAGCAAGAATAATGGAAGTATTAAAACAAGGGCAATACTCTCCATTCCCAGTAGAAGAACAAGTTGTTTCGTTCTTTGCTGTTACAAGAGGATTCTTGGATACTGTACCTCTAAAAGAAGTACAACTATTTGAAAAAGAACTCCTAGACTACTTTAGAAAAAACACTACGATACTTTCAGAAATTGTGGAAAAGAAGGCTTTAAATAGTGAGTTGGAAGAAAAAATTTCTGCTACTATTTCTGAATTTAAAGCTAACTTTAATTAGGGGTGAAGTAGATGGGAGCAGGAAAAAGTAGAGAAATTAAAGATAGGATCAAAGGAGTAAAAAGTACTCATCAGATTACTAATGCTATGAACATAGTGTCATCAACTAAGTTCAAAAGATTTTCTGCCCTAGTTGAAAAATCAAGACCTTATGCAGAATCTTTACATGGGGTTCTGAAAAATATAGCAGCAGGGTTAAAAAGTGAAAAACATCCACTATTAGACGGTAAGAAAACTGTTAAAAAAATAGGGGTAGTTGTAATGGCATCTGATAGAGGACTTTGTGGAAGTTTTAATAGTGCCACTATCAAAGTCCTTGAAAAATTAATTAAAGATAATAAGGATAAAGAAGTATCTGTAATAGCTATAGGAAAGAAAGCAAGAGATTTTTGTAAAAAATCTAATGTGGACTTAAAAGCTGAATATATACAACTTATTCCTGAAACTATGTTCGATAAAGCTAAAGAAATTAGTGAAAATATAGTTGAATTTTACAACGAAGATATTTTTGATGAAGTATATTTGATTTATAATGAATATTTTTCTGCAATTAGATGGGAATTAAGAACTAAGAGACTTATTCCTATTGAAAGAGTAGAATCTGAAAGTAATGAACCTTATATATTTGAACCATCACAAGAAGAGATATTAGAAACTCTTCTACCAAAATATCTTAATATTCAGATTTATCAATCTCTATTAGAAAACACAACGAGCGAACATGCAGCAAGAAGACAAGCAATGCAAAATGCAACAGATAATGCAGAAGACATGATAGCAAGTTTAACACTTCAATATAATAGGGAAAGACAAGCGGCGATTACTCAAGAAATATCGGAAATCGTTGGTGGAGCAGAATCTCTAAAATAAAAATATATTAAATACTTGAAAGGAGGATAAGGGTTTTGGAAAATAAAGGAATCGTTATTCAAGTAATAGGACCGGTAATTGACGTAAAATTTGAAGATAAATTACCAAGTATATACAATGCCCTTCATATACCTCTAGGTAATGGTAGTAAACTTACAGTGGAAGTTCAACAACATTTAGGAAATAATGTTGTTAGAACTGTAGCGATGGATGCCACTGAAGGACTACAAAGAGGTATGGAGGCTATAGATACAGGAAACGTTATAACTGTTCCTGTTGGAAGAGGTGTATTAGGAAGAATACTAAATGTACTAGGGGAACCAGTAGATGAAGCTGGACCAATAGATTCAGAAGAATTCGCTCCTATTCATAGAGAAGCACCTAGTTTTGAGGAACAAGGTACTGACGTTGAAGTATTCGAAACAGGAATCAAAGTAATTGACTTATTAGCACCTTATATTAAAGGGGGAAAAATAGGTCTATTTGGAGGAGCTGGAGTAGGAAAAACAGTTTTAATAATGGAACTTATTAACAACATAGCAAAAGGTCATGGAGGCCTTTCAGTATTTGCAGGAGTTGGAGAAAGAACTAGAGAAGGTAGAGATCTTTATGATGAAATGAATGAGTCAGGTGTTATATCTAAAACAGCTCTTGTTTATGGACAAATGAATGAGCCACCTGGAGCAAGACTTAGAGTTGCACTTACTGGACTTACAGTTGCTGAACATTTTAGAGACAAAGAAGGACAAGACGTTCTATTCTTTATTGATAATGTATTTAGATTTACTCAAGCAGGATCGGAAGTTTCAGCTTTATTAGGAAGAGTTCCATCAGCTGTTGGATATCAACCAAATTTAGCAACAGAAATGGGAACATTACAAGAAAGAATTACTTCTACTAAAACAGGGTCAATAACATCAGTTCAAGCAGTATATGTTCCTGCTGATGACTTTACAGATCCAGCACCAGCTACAACATTCTCACATCTAGATGCTACAACAGTATTATCAAGAAGAATAGCTTCTTTAGGAATATATCCTGCAGTTGATCCACTTGATTCTACATCAAGAGCTTTAGATCCACAAGTTGTTGGAACAGAGCACTATAATGTAGCTAGAGACGTGCAAAAAGTACTACAAAGATATAAAGAGTTACAAGATATCATTGCAATCTTAGGAATGGATGAATTATCTGATGACGATAAAATTCTTGTTAACAGAGCAAGAAAAATCGAAAGATTCTTCTCACAACCATTCTCTGTTGCTGAACAGTTTACAGGTATGGACGGGAAATATGTTTCAGTAAAAGAAACTATTAGAGGATTCAAAGAAATCTTAGACGGATTATATGATGACTTACCTGAAAGTGCGTTCCTATATGTAGGGACTATTGACGAAGCTGTAGCTAAAGCAAGGGAAGAGATGAAAGGAGCTGAATAATAATGGCAACTTTTAATTTGGAAATAATAACTCCCCTTGAAGTAGTCTATAGAGGTGAAGCAGAGTTTGTCAAATTAAGAACTATAGTCGGAGATATGGGTATATTAGCTCATCATGCTCCGCTAGTGAGTGGATTAGCGTTAGGACAAATGATGGTAAGAAATGAAAATAAAGTAGAGGAAAATTTCTTTATTTCAGGTGGTTTCTTAGAAATTTCAAAGGATAAAACTGTAATTTTAGCAGATGACGCAATGAATGTTAAAGATATTGATGTGGTGTTAGCTAAAAGAGAAGTTGAAGAGTTAAAAGCTAAGATGGAAAAAATTAAAGAAGAAAAAGATTTGGCGCAAGCAGAAAAATCTTTACAAGAATCTTTAATGAAAGTACAATTAGGTCAAAGATAATAACAAACTTTAAAGAACTGATTAAATTAATCAGTTCTTTTTTGCTTAAAGAAAGTATATTTTATGTACAAAAAGTATTAAAACAATTGACAAGCCTATAAATAAAATATATAATTTGCTAGTAGAAATGTAGAAAAAGTAATAGAAGAAGAAAAAAAGTAGAAATGTAGCAACGTAGTATAATAAGCCAAAATCTCTGTAATTAGAGATGATTTTTGTTAAACAAAAATTTGGAAACTTCGTTGAGCTATGCTCAACTTTTTTATTATTCTATAAAATTAGGGAGGAAAGCAGTATGGTAGAGAAATTTATGAAAAAAGCAGGGCTTCTTTTGTTAGTAGTACTAACTTTGGTAGCTTGTGGTAAAAAAGAAGATAGCAAAATAAAAATTGGTATCACTCAAATAGTGGAACATCCAGCATTGGACGCTGCAAGAAAAGGATTTATGGAAGTATTACAAGCAAGTGAATTTGCAAGTAGAGTAGAATTTGAAGAAAAATCAGCACAAGGTGACATGGCAGTAGCACAAACAATAGCAGAAGGATTTGTTAATGATAAAAAAGATATGATTCTTGCAATAGCAACGCCAACAGCTCAAGCAAGTTTTAACGCAACAAAAGAAATTCCTATATTGATAACAGCAGTTACAGATCCAAAAGCTGCAGGATTAGTTGGGGATAATATAACAGGAACAAGCGATGCGACTCCAATAGAAAAACAATTTGCATTATTAAAACAATTATTACCTAATGCAAAAAAAATAGGGATTGTTTATAATCTTGGAGAACAAAACTCAGAAATTCAAGTAGCTAGTGCAAAAGCTTTAGCGAGTAAATTTGGGTTTACAATAGAAACTGTAGGAGTAAGTAACGTTAATGAAATAGCTCAAGCATTAGATGCACTTTTACCAAAAGTAGATGCATTATATGAACCTACAGACAATTTAGTAGCTTCAGCAATGCCATTAATAGCAGAAAAAAGTATAGCAAATAAAAAAGCTGTTATTACTGGGGAAAAAGGAATGGTAGAAGCTGGAGGGCTTGCAACAGAAGGTATAGATTATTATGAACTTGGAAAACAAACTGGGGAAATGGCAATAAAAGTATTAAAAGGGGAAAAACCAAATACTTTAGCAATAAAAACATTGGAAAAAACAGAGTTGGTAATAAATATGAAAACACTAAATGCTTTAGGGTTAACATTACCAGCTGATTTAGATAAAAAAGCAACAAAAGTAGAATAATTTATTAAGGAAGAGGGCACAGTTATGGGATTTTGGTTAAGCAGTCTGGAACAAGGACTTATTTTTGGAATAATGGTTTTAGGAGTATATATATCTTATAAGATATTGGATTTTCCTGATATGACAGTTGATGGAGCATTTCCAATGGGAGCAGCGATTGTAGGAAGTGGACTTATGGCAGGAGTTAATCCTGTAATATGTTTAATTTTAGCTACTATTGGTGGAGCTCTTGCAGGGCTTGTAACAGGAATACTTCATGTTAAATTTAAGATAAGAGATTTATTAGCAGGAATCCTTGTGATGACAGCACTTTATAGTATAAATCTTAGAATCATGGGGAAATCGAATATTCACTTATTTAATGTAAAACATTTGTTTACTTATAATTTGGAACCAATAGTTATTATATTAATTATACTTGTTGTAGTAAAATTGATATTAGATTTTCTGTTGAAAACAGAATTTGGTTTTGCGCTTAGAGCTTTAGGAGATAATGAGAAATTAATAATATCTTTAGGGATTAATGAAAAAAAATTGAAAATAATAGGATTAATGATTGCCAATAGTATGGTAGCACTTGCAGGAGGAGTTCTTGCTCAACATCAAGGTTTTGCTGATATTGGAATGGGAACAGGAACAATAGTAGCAGGATTAGCTTCAATAATATTGGGAGAAGGAATCTTTAAAAATTTCAAAAAAATGAGAATGACAACTGTAGTTTTAGTAGGAAGTATATTATATAGATTTGTAATAGCAATAGCTTTAAAATTAGGGCTAAGAGCTACAGATTTAAAATTAGTTACTGCTTTAATAGTAGTTATTATTCTTATTCCAAAGGTTAATTTCTGGTTAAATAGAAAGAGCAAAGCAGGTGAAGTAAGTGTTAAAAATTAGAGGTATAAGTAAAAAATTTAAGACTATAAATGGTGAAAAAATAATATTCGAAGGACTAGACTTGGATATTAAAGATGGAGATTTTGTTACTGTAATAGGAAGTAATGGAGCTGGAAAGTCTACATTAATGAATTTAGTTATTGGAGATATTGAAGCAGAAGATGGAAAAATCCTGTTAGATAGTGATGATATAACTCGTGTAGATGCTCATATAAGAGCAAAATATATATCAAAAGTATACCAAAATCCAACATTTGGAACTGCCCCTTCCATGACAATTAAAGAAAATATGGCTATGGCTGAGAATAAAGGAAAATCTTTTGGATTAAGATTTGGACTTAAAAAAGGTGCTGAATCAAGATATAAAGAGATTTTAAAAACATTAGGATTAGGTCTTGAAAACCAATTGGATACGCCTGTAGGTTTGTTATCTGGAGGTCAAAGACAATGTTTGAGTCTTATTATGACAACTATGCAAAAGCCTAAAATGCTTCTTTTAGATGAACATACAGCAGCTCTTGATCCTAAAACATCGATTATGATTATGGAAAAAACAAGAGAAATAGTGGAAAGAGATAATCTTACGACTCTTATGATTACACATAATCTGCAAGATGCTATAGATTATGGAAATAGACTTATAATGCTTCATAACAAAGAGATTATACTTGATATAAGAGGAGAAGATAAAAAATCTTTGACTATAGAAAAACTTCTTAAAGTATTCCATGATAAAGATAATCATTCAATTTCAGAAAATATGTTATTTCAATAAAAAATATTTAATGGTAGGGGTTCAGAATTTTGAATCCCTATAATTATTTTATTTAGGGAGACTGTGTCATAATTAGCAAAATAAATAATTTTTGTAAATCAATGGGCATTGTCCAAAAATGAAAAGAACATTTTTATTGATATTACTATTGTCAAAAGGTTTTATCTGTGTCTAAAAATCTTTTCTGACACTGACCAAAAGCTGACTTTTACATTGTGACACAGTCTCAGGGTGAAGGGAGTGAGCTCCCTTCGATTTTGCTTTTATATGTTATAATCTATTTTGGGGTAAAATGAGAATTTTGCAATTATAAGGAGGGATTTTCGTGATTCTAGGACTAACTGGAGGAATAGCAACAGGTAAAAGTACAGTAGCAGAATTTTTTAGAGAGAAAAAAATTCCTGTAATATGTGCAGATACAATAGCTAGAGAGATAACTGAAAAACAAGAAATACTAGATAAAATTTCAGTTGAATTTGGTAAAGAAATGATTGTGAATGGGAAATTGGATAGAAAAAAAATGAGAGAGTATATTTTTGTAGATATAAATAGAGTAAAAAAACTGAATGAAATAACACATCCACCTATTATTGAAAAAATTAAAGAAGAGATAAATAAAAATAAAGAAAATCCAATTTTAGTTGTTGATATTCCACTACTTTTTGAGGGGAACTATGAATTTTTAGTGGAAAAAATACTTTTAATTACTTGTAAAAAAGAGATACAGCTTCTAAGAGTACAGAATAGAGATTCAGTATCTTTGGAAAGTGCTAAAAATATTATAAGTAAGCAAATGTCATTAGATGAAAAAGAAAAAAAATCGGATTTTATAATTGAAAATAGTGGGACAAAAGAAGAGTTGTATGAAAAATTAAGTAGTATATTAAGAGGGGTTAGTAATGCTATGTATGAGAGTTAAAGTTGTTATAATTTTAGGATATTACAGAGAATTTATTGGAAAATTAGGCAACACTTTGATTTTATAAGTGTCCAAGAATTTTTTGAAAACAATAAAAGAGTCGGAAGTGAGA
>OBMA010000751.1_pt1 | contig 19708 bp, 17 predicted proteins | sample 1539141 | NCBI WGS metagenome assembly OBMA01 (sample SAMEA3991484, study PRJEB22521) | metagenome | biome: anthropogenic terrestrial biome; feature: sewage plant; material: raw primary sludge | place: Sweden | collected 2012-09-26 | reverse complement strand
GATTCTGCGCAGGGTCTGCCCGAAGAGGCTTATCTGAAGCATGTCACAGAAAAAGAGGAGTCTGAACTGAAGATCACTTTCGAGAAAGGTGAAATTGTGGCTGTAAACGGCGAGAAATTTGATGACAAAATTTCGGCCATACAAAAGATTGAGGTGATTGGCGCCGCTTACGGAATAGGGCGTGACTGTAACGTGGGTGATACCATCATCGGCATCAAGGGCCGTGTAGGTTTTGAGGCCGCCGCACCAAAGTTAATTATCGAGGCTCACCGGCTGATCGAGAAATACACGCTGAGCAAATGGCAGCAGTACTGGAAAGACCAAGTGGGAAACTGGTACGGTATGTTCCTGCATGAGAGCCAGTATCTGGAGCCGGTAATGCCGGACATCGAGGCCATGCTCACATCATCACAGCGTAATGTCAACGGTACTGCAATATTAAAATTACGTCCACTTGGATTTGATACTGTGGGCGTTGACTCTAAAGATGACCTGCTCAAATCAAAACTCGGCGAATATGGCGAGATGCAACACGGCTGGACAGCCGAAGAAGCCAAAGGATTCGTCAAAGTGCTGAGCACTCCATTACGGGTCTATTACGGCATTCATCCTGACGAGCAGCGATAATCTGCAACTTTTTTCTATTGTTTCACGTCTAACAGACAATAACTTAAAAAATAAGAATTATGTCAACAGGAAGAAAATTGTATCGTTCAAACGACCGTATTATCGGTGGGGTTTGCGGAGGGTTTGCTGATTATATGGACGTAGACCCGACAGTAGTACGCGTAATCTACGCAACATTAACGGTATTTACCGCATTCTGCGGTGTTATACTTTATCCGATTTTATGGCTCATCATGCCATCGGAAAAATAGAACATAGAAGAGAGAGATGATTAAAGTAGGAATATTAGGCGGTGCCGGATACACGGCAGGTGAACTCATTCGCCTGCTTGTGAACCATCCGAAAGCCGAAATAGTTTTCGTGAACAGCGAGAGTAACGCAGGCAATCTGCTTACCGATGTACACGAAGGTCTTTATGGCGAGACAGAAATAAAATTCATATCCGGCATGCCTTTCAATGAGGTGGACGTGTTGTTTTTCTGTTTTGGTCACGGCAAGAGCGAGGTATTCCTCAAAGAACACGAGATTCCTGCTGGAGTGAAGATTATCGACATGGCACAAGATTTCCGTCTTGAAGCCCGTGGAAATGATTATGTATACGGTCTGCCCGAACTCAACAGGGACCAAATAGCGAAGGCGCAGCACGTGGCCAACCCAGGGTGCTTCGCTACTTGCATTCAATTAGGATTATTACCCGCCGCAAACTTAAAACTCATAGACAAAGATGTGTCAGTGAATGCTATCACTGGCAGTACAGGTGCCGGACAGAAGCCCGGCACCACCACCCATTTTTCCTGGCGCAACAACAACATGAGCATCTACAAGGCATTTAATCACCAACATGTGCCAGAGATTTGCCAGAGTCTTAAACAGGTACAGGGCTATCTCAACGCGAGCATAGACTTCATCCCTTATCGTGGTGATTTCGCCCGCGGCATATTCGCCACTGAGGTAATAAAGACGGATGTCGGCATTGATACAATAATAGCCGGCTATAAGGATTTCTATAAGGAAGCTCAGTTCACCCACTACGTGGACAAGGCCATAGATATGAAGCAGGTGGTAAACACCAACAAAGCCTTGGTGCATTGTGACAAATCCGGCGACAAACTGCTCGTCACATCGTGCATAGACAATCTGCTGAAAGGTGCTGTAGGACAAGCAGTACAGAACATGAACATTATGTTTGGAATTGATGAAGTGACGGGGCTAAAATTAAAGCCAAGCGCATTCTAAACCCATTAATCTGTTCGTCTAATCAGCCCAAATATAAAATTAAGAACAATGAAATTATTCGATGTATACCCCCTATTCGATGTTAACATCGTAAAGGGCAAAGGCTGCAAGGTCTGGGACGATAAAGGACAGGAATATCTTGACCTCTATGGCGGACACGCAGTAATCAGTATCGGGCACTGCCATCCTCATTATATTGAAATGATGACCGGCCAACTGAACGAATTGGGATTTTACAGTAACTCGGTGAACAACAAGCTGCAAGTGCGACTGGCTGAACGTCTGGGAAAAATCTCAGGTTACGATGACTATCAGCTGTTTCTCATCAATAGCGGTGCTGAGGCTAATGAGAATTGTCTCAAACTGGCTTCTTTCACAAACGGGCGCAAGCGCGTGCTCTCTTCAGAGAAAGCGTTCCACGGCCGCACATCACTAGCTGTAGAGGTGACCAATAACCCAAAAATTATTGCGCCCATCAACGACAACCAGCATGTTACATTCCTGCCTCTCAATGATCTGGAAGCATGGGAGAAAGAACTCGCTAAGGGCGATGTCTGCGCATGTATTCTGGAGTGCATTCAGGGAGTTGGCGGTATACGTTTTGCCACAAAGGAATTTGCACAAGGTTTGCAGACTGCATGCAAAAAATATGGAACCATTCTGATTTGTGATGAAATCCAGTGCGGTTACGGTCGCAGCGGAATGTTCTTCGCGCACCAGTGGCTCGACATCAAGCCCGATTTGATTTCTGTTGCCAAAGGTATTGGCAATGGTTTTCCAATGGGAGGTGTGCTAATTTCACCGGATTTCAAACCCGTCTACGGTCAGTTGGGTACCACATTCGGTGGCAACCATCTGGCATGTACGGCAGCATTAGCCGTGCTCGATGTGATGGAAAAAGAAAAACTGGTAAAGAATGCCCATGATGTTGGAGAATATCTAATCGACAAACTCAAAGAATTGCAACAGTCAGAAAAGCATATTGTGGATGTGCGTGGACGTGGCCTGATGATTGGCATCGATCTCGACATTCCCCACAAGGAAGTGCGTTCAAAACTGATTTATGAGCAGCACTGTTTCACGGGATGCGCTTCTACCAATATTCTGCGTCTCCTGCCACCTCTCTGCATGACAAGAGCTGATGCCGACGACTTTATCATCAGGCTGAAGACAACATTTGATGAATTAAAATAACAAAACTATGAAAATATCTGTTATAGGCGCAGGCGCAATGGGCGGTTCGTTCGTTGAAGGTCTGCTGAAAAGTGAAATATTCAAGGCTTCCGACATAACTGTCGCAGACCCTTACCAACCCACGCTCGACCACTTCGCTCAAAAGGGCGCAAGCGTGACATCTGACAACAAAATAGCAGCAGAAGACGCTGATATTGTAGCTGTGGTTGTAAAACCATGGCTGGTGGAAAGCATTATAAAAGAAATTAAGGATGTGTTGGATTACAAGCACCAGCAGCTTATCATCGTGGCTGCAGGTGTAAAGTCTGAACAAATAAAAGAATGGCTGGACAATGGAGATAGTATCATCCCGTCTCTCTTTCTAGTAATTCCAAATATTGCAATAGCACAAAAAGCATCAATGACATTCATCGTTCCAATAGGCGCAAGCGAAGGAGAGACGAAATGCGTGACCGATATATTCGATGAACTGGGCGGGTCTATTGTTACCGAAGAACGTTTGCTCGCTGCCGGCACCACACTCGCAAGTTGCGGAATAGCTTATGCCATGAGGTATATTCGAGCATCCACAGAGGGTGGCGTAGAACTTGGTTTCAAGGCAAAAGATGCCGAAAAGATTGTTCTGCAAACAGTTAAAGGTGCAGTAGAACTGCTCCAAGCCACCGGAGAGCATCCAGAATCAGCCATCGACAAGGTGACAACACCTGGTGGTGTAACCATAAAAGGACTCAATGAGATGGAACATTCGGGCTTTACCAGTGCTGTTATACGCGGATTAAAAGCCGGGCTGAAATAAATAATCGTTTATATATAAGCACCACGGAATTGCACATACTAAAAAACCATGTGCAATTTTTTGGTTTTATTTGCTTAAAACGAATTAAATAGCCGGTCATTTTCTAATATTAGAATTATTTTTAGTACTTTTGGAGCAATAAACAACTTTATAATAACATGGACGAGCAAATCAAACAAATAGGCGAACGCCTCAAGGGACTTCGCGATGTTCTTGACATACCAGCCAAGGAAATTGCAGCACTTTGTGACATTACAGTCGAGCAATACGAAAAGATGGAAGATGGTGAAAGCGAACTCTCAGTGAGCAATTTACAGAAGATATCTAAGCAATATGGTATTGCACTAGACGTGCTGATGTTTGGCGAAGAACCACACATGCGTTCATATTTCCTCACCCGCAAAGGCCAAGGAATGAGTGTGGAGCGTCGCAGAGCCTATAAATATCAGAGTCTGGCAAGCGGTTTTCTCGGTCGCAAGGCGGACCCTTTTATCGTGCTCGTGGAGCCTAAACCGGACGACACATTCCTGGAAAAGAACTCTCATCCGGGCCAAGAGTTCGACATGATCTTAGAGGGAAGCATGGAACTGACCATTGGCAGCAAGGTGCTCACGCTAAACGAAGGCGACAGCATATATTTCAATGCCACACAACCACACTGCATGCGTGCGCTCAACGAAGAGCCTGTGCGTTTTCTTGCAATAATATTTTAACTTCAGTTGACGGGCTAACAAATTGGCAAGTTGACGCGTATAATAAACTTATCAACTCAAAAAAGGAATAGAACAGAATTCCTTGTCAAGGTGTCAGTCAGTCTTCTTGTCAACTCAATATACAAGCGATGATAGAAAGGTTTTTAAAGCAGACAAGTTTTACTTCCGTGGAAGATTACAAGAAGAATCTGCATTTTATTATTCCCGAGAATTTTAATTTCTCGTATGATGTGATGGACGCCTGGGCTGAAGAGAAGCCCGACAAACTGGCCCTGTTGTGGACTAATGACGAGGGTGAAGAGAGACGTGCCACATTTAAAGATCTCAAAGAGCAGACTGATCAAGCTGCTTCTTATTTTCAGACTCTCGGCATTGGTCATGGGGACATGGTGATGCTGATATTGAAACGCAATTATGAATGGTGGACTTCCATGCTCGCACTGCACAAGATAGGTGCTGTGGCAATTCCCGCCACCCACATGCTTACCAAACACGACATCATCTATCGCAACACGCGCGCAACTGTAAAGGCTATCATCTGCGTGGGTGAGGAATATGTATTGTCTCAGATTCAGGAGGCAATGTCCGAAAGTCCGAGCGTGGAAATTTATATAAGCGTTGGTCCTAACGTGCCCGCCGGTTTTCACGACTGGCACAAAGAGATAACCGATGCACCTAAGTTTGTTCGTCCGGAACACGTGAATTCAAATAGTGACACCATGCTGATGTATTTCACCAGCGGCACTAGTGGCGAACCAAAAATGGTGGCACACGACTACCTTTATGCAATGGGGCACCTCACGACCGGCGTATTTTGGCACAATTTGTCCGAAGACAGCATTCACTTGACGGTTGCAGATACTGGCTGGGGAAAAGCCGTATGGGGCAAGCTGTACGGACAATGGTTTGCCGGCGCAGTGGTATTCGTGTTCGACCACGAGAAATTCACCGCCGATAAAATATTACGACAGATAGAGAAATATCACATCACTTCATTCTGTGCACCTCCAACGATATATCGTTTCATTATTCGTGAGGATTTTTCACAATACGACCTTTCATCATTAAAATACTGCACCACAGCTGGTGAAGCATTAAACCCCGCCGTATACGAAAAATTCTTCGCATTGACAGGCATTCGTCTGAAAGAAGGATTCGGACAAACCGAGACGACAATGACATTGGGTACGATGCCCTGGGTTACACCAAAACCCGGTTCTATGGGTATGCCAAACCCACAATATGATATAGATATTCTGAAACCGGACGGCACCCCTTGCGAAGATGGAGAAAAAGGAGAAATTGTGGTTCGTGTTGGCGACGATAAGCCAATAGGCCTATTTAAGGAATATTATTGTGACAAGGAGCTCACACATCAAGCTTGGCACGACGGAATCTATCACACTGGCGACATGGCTTGGCGTGATGAGGACGGATATTATTGGTTCGAAGGTCGTATCGACGATGTCATTAAGAGCAGTGGTTACCGCATTGGCCCATTCGAAGTAGAGAGTGCGCTTATGACTCATCCTGCCGTTGTGGAGTGCGCCATCACAGGTGTACCGGATGACATTCGCGGAATGGTGGTAAAAGCGACCGTCGTTCTAGGCAAAGAATGGAAAGACAAGGCAGGTGATGCCCTAATCAAGGAATTGCAGAACCACGTCAAACACGAGACTGCACCATACAAATACCCGCGCATCATCGAATTTGTGGACGAATTGCCAAAGACCATAAGCGGGAAAATCCGCCGTGTGGAAATAAGACAGAAAGACAACCAGAAATAACAGAGATGACCAGGAGAATCGTAATAAAGGTAGGAAGTAACGTGCTGACACGTGAGGACGGAAAGTTGGACGTGACCCGCATGTCGGCTATTGCAGACCAGATAGCATGGTTGAAACAACACGACTACGAGGTTATTCTTGTTTCATCCGGCGCCATGGCCAGTGGGCGTGGCGAGATGAAAGTGAATCGCAAACTGGACAGTGTGGAACAACGGCAGTTATTCTCCGCCCTTGGACAGGCGAAACTTATCAACCTGTATTATGACCTCTTTCGTGAATATCGTCTACATGTGGGGCAGATACTTACCATGAAAGAAAGTTTTTCGACTCGTGGTGAATATCTCAACCAACGCGCCTGCATGACAGTGATGCTAGAAAACGGTGTAATTCCAATTGTGAATGAAAATGACACGGTGAGTGTCACTGAGCTTATGTTCACCGATAATGATGAGCTCTCCGGTCTGATTGCGTCAATGATGGATGCAGACACGCTCGTGATACTTAGCAATGTGGACGGAATATACAATGGTTCACCAAGCGATCCGCATTCACGTGTAATTCCATCGGTATACCACAACCGAGACATCAGCGATTATATCCTTGACGAAAAGAGTGATTTCGGACGTGGCGGAATGATCACCAAGTGCAACATCGCACGCAAGGTGGCAGACGAGGGCATCAAGGTTATTATTGCCAACGGCAATACTCATAACATTCTCATTGACCTTGTACAACATCCATTGGAGACGATGCACACGGAGTTTGTGCCAAATCCTAACGGGGTGTCAAATGTCAAGAAGTGGATCGCACATAGTGAGAGTTTCGCAAAAGGTGTCATACGCATAAACAAGAAAGCCGCCGATGCACTGAAAGGCGACAAAGCTGTAAGTTTACTTCTCGTAGGTGTCACCGCCATTGAGGGCGATTTTGAAGAAGGAGACATCGTAAACATTGTTGATGAAAACAGCAACACCATAGCTGTTGGACGCAGTGGATATTCAAGTGCTGATGCCTGCAAATTGATTGGCGAGCACGACATCAAACCACTCGTCCACTACGATTATTTATGTCTGGAATAAAATGGAACTAACAGATATCTTCAAAAAAGTAAAGGCAGCAAGCAAGGAACTTGTTATGATCACAGACGAACAGCGTAATAATATTCTTAATGCTGTTGCTGATGCCATCCCAATGAGCAAAGAGGTTTTACTTAAGGCCAATGCCAAGGACCTGGCTCGTATGAGCAAGACGAATCCTCTATACGACCGTTTACAACTGACAGAAAAAAGATTGGCGGATATAGCTAGCGATATGCGTCATGTTGCTACTCTCCCTTCTCCACTTGGCAAAATATTAAAACAGCGCACGCTCGATAACGGGCTCGAGCTAAAACGCATGAGCGTTCCTTTTGGCGTTATCGGAATGATTTACGAAGCTCGTCCAAATGTCAGTTTTGATGTATTCTCACTCTGTTTCAAGAGCGGAAATGCTTGCATACTGAAAGGTGGGCATGATGCCGAAGAATCGAACAAGGCTATCGTGGCTCTGATTCATGATATATTAAAAAAGAACAGAATAAACCCGACTATAGTAGAGCTGCTTCCTGCCACCCACGAGGCGACAAGCGAGATGCTTAATGCAGTTGGATATATAGATCTCTGCATACCACGCGGTGGAAAGAAACTTATTCAATTCGTGCGTGACACAGCGAAGGTGCCGGTTATCGAGACTGGTGCCGGTGTGGTTAACACATATTTTGACGAGTATGGCGACCTAAAGATCGGCCGTTTAATCATAAACAATGCCAAAACACGCCGCGTCAGCGTTTGCAATGCCCTCGACTGCCTGATTATACATCAGTCACGATTGAAAGATTTGTCAGAACTTTGCGCGCCACTCATCATCAGCAACGTGATACTGTATGCTGATGAAGCAGCATACAGTGCATTGGCAGGCAACTATCCCGAGGAACTCCTTTTACATGCCGACGAGAATACATTTGGCACTGAATTCATGGATTATGTAATGGCTGTAAAGACAGTGCCAAGCATTGATGCTGCGATGTTTCACATAACCGAATATGGTAGTGGCCATAGCGAATGCATCATTACCGACAATGAGAACAATGCCGATAAGTTCCAAGCACAAGTGGATGCAGCATGTGTCTACGTCAACGCCCCGACAAGTTTCACCGATGGTGCACAGTTCGGACTGGGTGCGGAAATTGGCATAAGCACACAAAAGCTTGGGCCACGTGGCCCAATGGCATTGGAGGAAATCACTACATACAAGTGGATCATCAACGGACGTGGACAGATAAGAAATTAACAAGATAAATATGAAGACATTCTTTAACGTGGAGGATATCGGCGACCTCAGCAAAGCACTAGCCGAGGCACGTGAAGTGAAGAATAACCGTTTCGGCTACCAGCAACTGGGCAAGAACAAGACCCTGCTCATGATATTCTTCAACAACAGTCTGCGCACACGTCTCAGCACACAGAAGGCAGCAATGAATCTGGGTATGAACGTCATCGTGCTTGATGTGAATGACGGCGCATGGAAACTGGAAACTGAGCGTGGCGTGATTATGGACGGAGACAAGAGCGAGCATTTACTAGAAGCCATCCCTGTAATGGGCAGTTTCTGTGATATCATTGCGGTGAGAAGTTTTGCCGAACTCAAAGACCGTAATTTCGACTATGCCGAAACCATCGTCAATCAGTTTGTACAATACTGCGGCCGTCCTGTCATCGCGATGGAGACATCCACAGTGCATCCGTTACAAGCCTTTGCTGACCTAATCACCATAGAGGAGCACAAGCAGACCAAACGTCCGAAAGTGGTAATGAGTTGGGCCCCTCACTGCCGTGCATTGCCGCAGGCTGTTCCAAACTCATTTGCGCAATGGATGAATGCGGCTGATGTTGACTTTGTCGTCACTCACCCAGAAGGTTACGAACTCGACCCGAAATTCATAGGCAATGCCAGTGTGGAGTATGACCAGCGCAAGGCTCTCGAAGGTGCAGACTTTGTTTACGCAAAGAACTGGAGTTGTCCTGGTGTAAAAGACCCCACCATATACGGACAAATATTGAGCAAGGACATGTGTTGGACAATAGACTCCGAACACATGAGCTGGACTAACAACGGATATTTCATGCACTGTCTGCCTGTACGCCGTGGACTCATTGTGACAGACGATGTAATAGAGGGCAAACAAAGTCTTGTAATTCCAGAGGCTGCCAACCGCGAGATTTCTGCCGAAGTTGTAATCAAACGCGTATTGGAAAGTCTTTAACGAATATTATTACACAAAAAATACCGCTTTTAATTTGTAAAACAAATTAAAAGCGGTATTTTTGTGCCCATAAAAGACATACAAGATGATATCATTTGAAAGCGATTACAACAATGGCGCGCACCCAAAAGTATTGCAACGCCTGATAGAAACAAATGACGAACAGACTCTCTGCTACGGATTTGACAAATACTGTGACAGCGCAAAGCAGAAGATTATGGCAGCATGTGAAGATCCTGATGCAGACATATTCTTCCTTTCCGGAGGTACGCAGACCAACTCTACTGTCATAGACTCAATTCTGCACTCATACGAAGGCGTTATATCCGTGGATACAGGCCATATCAATACACACGAGGCAGGTTCTATCGAGTTCACCGAGCACAAGATAATAAACATCCCCAATTGCGATGGAAAAATGAAAGCATCTGTGCTCAACGCATACATGGAAAATTTTCTGCAAGACGGCAACAATATGCACAGCGTGTTCCCGGGACTTGTATACGTAACATTCCCAACAGAATATGGTACAGTATATACGGCTAGCGAACTGGACGAAGTATATCAAATATGTCAGAAATATAATCTTCCGTTGTATGTAGACGGAGCTCGTCTAGGCTACGGCCTAATGGCTTACGGCACAGACATTACCCTGCCATATTTGGCCCATCATTGTGACGTATTCTATATCGGTGGCACCAAAATTGGCGCACTATGCGGAGAAGCCGTGGTATTCACCCACCACAATGCCTACGAGCATTTCTTCAGCATTCAAAAACAACATGGTGCCGTAATGGCCAAAGGTCGCCTGCTTGGCTTACAATTTGATGCATTGTTTACTGACAACTTGTATCTCAAGATTTCCCGCCACGCAATAGATATGGCTGAAGAAATGAAACAAATATTCTTCGACAAAGGATACCACTTCTATATAGACTCTCCCACTAACCAGCAATTCGTCATAATAGAGAACAAAGAGGTAGAGCATCTTTCACGTGATGTACTTTTCACACATTGGGGACCTGCTGACAAAAATCACACCGTATGTCGATTCGTCACCAGTTGGGCGACAACGGAAGAGGAGCTGCGGAGATTAAGGGAAATACTTAAATAAGAGAATAGCCTCATCATCACCCTCCATAAATGGAGAGAGAAGCTTTCATTCAATTTGCATCACGCTTCGGTGTTTATATTGCCTTCCCCTTTGCGAGAGTACTGGAGAGAGGCGTTGCCACACATTCCATTTCTATCAACCATTCAGGCCGGCACACCTTCGCCTCAACAATAACATATGGAATTGCCGGATAAGCCATGCCCATAAACCTTGCTATAGACATGTAATCAGATATGTCACGCAGATAGACAATAAAATATCCAATATCATTCATTGTCGCGCCACCGTCTTTAAGCAATGCACCAATGTTTTCGAGTAGTCGTCCCGCCTGGCGTATCACATCTCCCGGATAGACCACTGCACCCGTATTGTCAATACTGGCTGTGCCTGATATAAAAATTGTCTGATGATCGTTATGCTTCAGACAAGTGCCACGCTCGAAGGAAACGCCATATTCATGAGTGGGATTGAGATTACCCAATGCTTTCAGATAAGTCTTGTCACACTCCATAATATTAGGATAAGTGAGGAAATCTATTGCCACAGACGCATTGCGAACATGTGAATAGCCTCCGATACCTGTACTGGCAATAAAATGTGTATCAGCAGTTAGTCCATATTGGTGGAAAATATCATTCCGCGCCTTCACCATTCCCTCATAATTCACATCAATGTCAGCCACATAAATCCACGTCCTCACACAATGTTCTTTTATTGACAGTCCACGCTTTTGTAGAGACTTCATGTACCGGTCAAAAAGCTGTATCGTCTGGATATATGAGTTTTTTCCACGTGTCTCTTCATCCGTGAGCCTCATGCTCTGAAAGAAAAAGTCGCCGGCAGCATCAGATGTCTTTATCAAGACCGAAATCTTTGACCCGTCAAGTGGCGGCTGTTCCACAATCGTATTGGCAGACTTGCTCAATATCTCCTGATAGAGCACTGAGTCGATCAATTCATCATATTGATTCTGTGCGTCACTCAAGAAAATTTTGCTATATTGCATATAACGGCCTTCCAAACGTTCCAAGTCCAGATAGTCTCCCACATTCAGATACAGTTCACCAAGTCTTTCGATGATCACGCCTCTGCTTTGTGGCGCCACAATACTATATTTATCCATCAGTTTTATTTTAGCTGCAAAATTAAGGATAATAAATGAAAAATCTGCCAATTACAATCAAAAAACTTCCAAGATACAAAACACATAATGTATATTTTCTATACGGGATTACATTAAATCAAAAAAAATAAGTAAATTTGCCCCTGATAAAATGTAAATGTAGATGAAAAAATTATTATTACCCATAACCGTTGCGCTGTTGATGTTCTCATGTGCGAAACATCAGCCCAAATTCGCCATCAACGGCACGTTGCCATCCAAGGAATATGACGGCGAGACAATATACCTGACCCCGGCAATGGACGCAAACAAATCCAACGTAGATTCAACGATAATAAGAGACGGGAAGTTTACAATCACAGGCGACACCGAGCGTGTGGGCATACTAAGGCTGAAACCAATGCTACGCATGAAAATCCAAGAATTACTAGTGGTCACGGAGGCAGGAAATATACAAGCTTATTTGGGGCCCAACAGCATAGGCGGCGGCACGCCACAAAATGAATTGTTACAACAGTGGAAAGAGCAGGTGATGAGGTGCAATAAGGATTTTGCCATGATGCAGGCAGCAAAAACAGACAGTGCCAACGAGATGGACATCAAGGCCAAGACAGAAAAATACGACATGTCTGATGCAGCGTTGAAGACTTTCACACAAGAGATTATCCATAAACACAAGGGAACTACCCTGCAGAAATTTCTGTCGAACATTACTGGCGAGAGATGAAAAAGCTGATTCGCAAAAATTATGTCTATGCAATGATTGCGCTGTGGGCGGTAGCATGCATTGCCTTCTTCCAGTTCTACTACAAGTACCACTTCTTCTATCAGGAGCAAAACCAGATATTCCTTATGACATGGGAATACGCCCGCTCCTATTTCTCGCGTCCGGCATGGGCCGCATGCCTTGCAGGAGACTTCCTCACACAGTTTTATTACTATCTTTATGCCGGACCGCTGATACTTACAGCCACACTTCTCACCTTAGGTGACATCATCCGCCGCTCACTGCAAAGAGCAGGCATAGGCCGCGACGCGTCTTTTGGGATTGCCATTATTGCCATGACGCTAGAAGCTGTATGCTATTTTCGCACTGATTTTCATTTATCATCATCCATTGCCCTTATCGGCGGAGCCGCCATCTATTATGCGTGCAGTTTCCTAATCCACCGCAAGCCGTGGTTGGTGTGGGGCACCATGCTCATCGCGTCTGTCCTGACATTGTGGATGTTCAATATCGGGATATGGATCTTCCTCATATTAATTTTCACAGATGTGCTAATCAAAAGCCGCCACGACGCAATTAAACCTCACTTCATCGCATACATCATACCGATAATGATAGTTCCTTTATCATTCCATGCTTATACAATGAATGTAAACGATATTATCTTTTATCCGGGCATCGGCAAACTGTCCAAGCCTAATTTCACACTGGAGAGCAATCTGGCGGCCGACAATGAATACTATTTCGGCAACTACAACAAGGTGATTACTATGGTGGAAGCCGACAAGCATCCCACTCCCCAGATGTCTTTCTTCTACAATCTGGCATCGGCACAAATGGGGCTATTGCCTGAGAACATGCTGAAGCAGAACTCTCCACAACTCGGCACTTTCATCCACATCAATCAAGACACACCGATATTGACCATCAAGATGATAAACGAATTGTATTGGGCACTGGGCGACATGACGTTCACTGAGCGTGCCGCAATGATGGCAAACGTGTTCTCACCTTACAACCGCAACGTCAGAATGATTAAACGACTTGCCGAAGCCAACATTGTGAGCGGTGATTCGGCGGCGGCATATAAGTACCTTAGTATCCTTAACAATACGCTGGTGTATCACAAATGGGCTCAAATGTTGATGAATGGCAACATGACAATATATAAGGAAAAACAAAAATTCATCAACAGGAAAGACACTCTGCGCACATCTGATGACTGCCGTACCATTCTGACAGAATTGCTTGAATCGAACAAAAAAAACACAATCGCACTTGACTATCTGCTTTGCAGCGACTTATTGGCACATCAAATTGGGATGTTCAAGAAAGACTATGATAAATTCGGGCCATCCGGCAATCCCCTGTACCAGCAAGTCCTCACTTTCTATCAAAACAACAAACCCGAACAATCAAAATGAGAAATCTATTCATATCGCTACTCGCTGTCATCGCATTGGTTTCATGCAGCGACCTGCAAATAGTTCAAACAGACAATACCGCACCTATATATCCCGACTATACAGACATTACCATTCCACAGAACATTGCACCACTCAATTTTTTATTGCGCGACAGTGCTGAAGACGTGAAGGTAATTGCCTGCAACAAGGAACTTTACAATGGTTCGGGCAATAAGGTCTGCTTCGACATGAACGAATGGAAAGACTTCATCCACGGACACACAGGCAAAACGGTGACGATACAGGTAATGGCACGCCACAGCGACAGATGGATTGCCTACAAACCGTTCACATGGCACATCACAAATGACAAGATAGACCCTTATCTCACATATCGTCTGATAGAACCAGACTATGAGGTCTTCAGCGACCTGCAGATACAAGAGCGATGTGTGGAAAATTTCGACGTGCGCTCGCTCTGTAACTATTCACTGGTGGGCAACCGTTGCATGAACTGCCATGTATTCGGCAATCAGAACCCAAATCTCAGTATGATGTATGTGCGTGGAGAGGGCGGTGGTGCCATTCTCAACCGCAACGGACTGCTGCGCAAGCTCAACATCAAAACCAATCAAATGGTATCTGGCAGCGTGTATGCCGGTTTCAGTCCAAGCGGCAGATACATCACATTCTCTACCAACGTAATCATCCCCGCATTCCACAGCAAAGCCGAAAAGCGCCTTGAAGTGTATGATTCTAAATCCGATGTCTACGTGGCAGACTTTGACCACAACCGCATCTTCTCATCACCATTGATAAGTGACAGCACCGTGTTCGAGACTTTCCCCACTTTCTCGCCCGATGGCAAATACATTTATTTCTGCACTGCACGGAAAGTACAGTTACCCCAAGACATAAAGAACTTGCAATACAGTCTGTGCCGGATAGCTTTCGATGAGAAAACCGGGCACTTAGGCAACCGAGTAGACACTATTCTCAACGCCCGCCACGCGCCCCACTCCTCCGTTTGTCATCCACGAATATCACCGGATGGCAAATATATCCTTTACACCGTTCAAGATTATGGTACGTTCCCGATATGGCACCGTGAATCAGACTTGCAGATGATGAATCTGAAAACAGGAAAGATAGACACGCTTGCGATTGTAAACTCCAACCGCTCCGACACATATCACAGTTGGTCGAGCACCAACCGATGGTTTGTCTTTGCCAGCAAGCGTGGCGACGGTCTCTATGGCAAGCCCTATTTCTGTTATGTTGATCGTCAGGGCAATGCCCAAAAGCCATTCGTACTGCCACAAAAAGACCCGTCATTCTATGACCTTAATCTCAAGTCGTTCAATATACCAGAATTGAGCCGTGGACAAGCACCGTTCGACGCAAGAGATGTGGCAAAGAAAATGCAAGAAACAACAGAAGAGTTCAAATAGAGTAATTCGTAATATGAAAATTGCCGCCCTATACACAGGACGGCAATTTTAATGATATCTCATTATCTTACTTTAGTTTCTATACGCTTATCAGACATGATCTCATTGCCGGCACTGCGTGCATCAAACACCACTTTAGTTTTGGTGAAATCCGGGATATTGTATGAATACACAGAGTTGTCATAATACTCCCACGGATTCTGTTGAGGCAGCAAGAATGGTTTGCTGACACGCCCTTTATCATCAATACTCGCGAGATACAAGCGGGTGTAGAGCCCATCACCACGACGGCTTGCAAAGACAAACCAATGAGAGTTTACATTCCAATTGTGAAATGCTTCAGTATTCTCACTGTTCACCTCTTTTAACGGGCGTACAGCTCCGCTCCGCAAGTCCAGCATATACAGGTCGGCCTCTTTGTGCCAAATGGGGAAACAACCATAATCCGCCATCGTAAACATAATATAACGGCCATCGTAAGAAGGGCGCGGGAACGTAAGGCTCTTGCCCATAGCAGCCGCATTGACGATGGTATCCACACGATTACCATACTTGCCCGTGCCCGGGTCGAAATCCACACGGCAGAGATTGTATCTGATCTTCTTGTATGCGCTGGGGATGTCCTGCGCTACGGCAGAACAGAAATACATCGTTTTACCATCAGGAGAGAAGACAGGATAGGTCTCGAAATGGTCTTTGGTCATCAACAACGTATCGAGTAGCAGCTGATGTGTGGACGGTTCGTAGACAAAGATGTCGGACGACTGGTCGAACACCTCTATACGCTCACCTCTTACGGCATGAAAACTCTGGTGTGTCTGGTTCGTGGAAAAAGCGCAATATTTGCCACTGGGATGCCAATATGGATACACCATCGAACCGTGCAACGAATCGTTTTTGGCCTTCAGCCATTCACGTTTGCCATGCAACTGGATTAGCGTAGCACCATTGGCACCACGCACATGAAAAGTGAACTGGCTTGGATCTGTGCGGTTGGATGTATGGCAGTTAAGACATGTACCGGGGGCCGCCGTATTCTCCAATATGGGAGATTCGTCATAGTTTGAAAGATCACGCTGATAGATACCCATCTTGCTATACACCTCATATCCAGGCGCAATCTTACGGTATGTCAGTCCGTATTCGTCAAGAGCATAGTTGCTTACATTCATCGTAAAATCTTTGTATTGCAACCATTCCCCATCCTTTTCCACACAAACCGTGAAAGTAAGTTTGCCACCCTTGTTCTGCTCTGTCAACTTGTGCCATTCATCAATATCAAACTTGGCATAACCTGCATTAGAATGTATTTCTCCGGATTTAGAACCTTTCACAGTAACTTCCATGCATTCTATATTATCATTACTCGCAAAATTAAAGTTCAGAGGAACTATATCCACAGGTATTGTCACACCAATATAATCAGGATATATCGTTGGCAGCGAGTTTACTCGTTGTGGATTGTCAGGCATTGATGTACAAGATGTCATCATCACGACTGATATTATTATTGCGATATATATATTCTTCATTGTTTGTTATCCTTTTTAATTAAATAATAATTCCAGTATGTCTGTCCCAAATGGCCTTCCCGCAATGAACTGCTCTGTGGATCCGACATATAAGTCGTGGCAAACTGTACCACATCATCAGCGACCTCATTAGAGATACCCCATGGCATACCCTTAAAATCACGATGCGTTTGAGTCCATACGTAAACTAAAGCTTCCTGATAGCTGCGGGGTATATGATCAAAATCGGTATATTTGCCTAAAGGATAGAATTGCAGGAACTTCTGCAAGTCTCTGTTCAATAGCTCACAAGCAAGAAGATACTCAAAAGCCATTTTGTTTTTATAGTTGTGCGCGAACAATAACCCCAGCATCTGGTCCATTTCCGTGTCGCTATATAGGAAATCTTTTGTATACCTGAATTTACGCAACTTACCATATACAGGATCCGCATTGATTTTCTTCTCATTATAAAGATATGTCATCATGCTATCTGCCCAATCCTTATAGAACAGAGATTTCTGCAACGTGCGCAGATACTTTGCAGCAACATTATACTGGCCATTAATCATGTTTGTTTCCGCAAGACGTTTCGTACATCTGCCACTCTTTCGGAAATTAGGTATAGCTTCTTGCGCCTCAAACATAAAGCGCTGTGCCGTGTTAATCATACCCAGACGATAGAAAGCCTCACTTGTGGGTAATGGCGATGTGAAGTCTCTCTCAAAAGGAGGTAAAAGTCCCTCAGCCCCATTTTGATAGAATTCAAACATGCGATCGCCAATTTGTCCTGTCTCTGCCAGAGCCAGATTCACGCAAGCCACACCCATTGGGGTACTCGCTTGTTGCTTCTCCGCTTTCTCAATAATCTTATCCCATTGCTCATAACGCACCAGATAATCATAATCTATAAGTTCATATTTAAGCTTATCAAATCCTAATCTTATACCATAAAATCCAGCAACAACTATGATGAAAAACAGAGTCGCAGCTTTTATCTTTTCATGTTTACAAGCCTTGGGGAATAATGGCAGTACAAATGGCAACACCATGAATATTATAGCCACAATGATTTGCATGTCCGGAATTATAACAGGAAAACGATAATAGTTTATTCCACCAAACACTCTGAACAGAGGATACTGTAAGAATGTAGAGATAAATAATATCCATACCAAAGTATAAACGGATACAAACATTCCATATCCAATCCCTTTCTTCTTAGATTGATTTTTTTGTATTTCAAGCAACAATACATATCCTGTGAATACGAATACGGCTGATCCGAAAAACCAATAGAAAAGAGGAATGACGATGAGCAAACAAATCCATTTGAATATTCCATTCCCTCTTAACTTGATGTATCCCACACAAGCCACTAAGGTCATAAGCAATGACAATGCAAAACAGAGCATTGTATTTTCATCACCCATATACGCCCATAACGACAATACCGGGATGAAACTTATTGGATAATAGGCATCCGCAGCACCTTCATGCTTCGCTATTATCCATACTATCCGCTGCATAAGCACATAAATGACAGTAAGAATACAAGCGCCGACCCACGTGAGATAATAGAACTGGGTGAAGAACTCGGCAACATAATCAGCCAATCCACCCGGCACTACAATACGTTCCATAAAATAGTTACCATCGAATAAGAATAATTGAAATTGTTCTTGATATGAAAGGTAACAAGGATATAAAACGTCCCAAAATATAAATACAGCCACTCCAAAAAAGACTGACAATATAATTTTCCAATATTTGCTAATAAATATATTCATTAAGTATTGTTATTAAATCGCCTCGTCTGCAAAGATAAGCAAACGAGGCGATATATCAAAAGTAATCTAAAGATTATTGTTTCTTAAAATTCCAGAACCATGCGGTTCCCCAATCACCGGATCCTGGTTCAGGAGCACAAAGACGTAAAGAATTACCATCAGCCTTTAATATCTGATAAACATATTGACGTGCATTTCCTTTATTATGCTGTATACCTAATAATGGAATTGTGCCAGAGAATGTCAATGTACCGATATCCCAACCAGCCTTTACTAAATCTTCAGTTGCAGTTACAGAACCATTTTCTCCACGACTGGTAGTTACGCCAGTCAAACTCAACGTAAACCATCCATTAGAACCATCTAGAGGAAGGTTTATACCTACCGCCTGTTCATCTATTCCAGATGCTTGAACAACCCACCATCCAGGACCTGTATTTTCAAGATACGCACCATTACCCCAAACTCCATCTGATGCTGTGGTATCCCAAGACCATTTAGTTGTGCCCAAATTATCTCCGAATAATTTATAATAAATATTTGGAAGATCTGTATAATTTGTAACGGTTATAGATTTTGAAGACGATTTTATTACACTTCCATCTGGATTAATTGTCTCAACATAAAAACTTGGAGTAGTAGTTGGTGGAACAACTTGCACTACAGGTGCTGTACCTTCCTTTAAAAGTTTTTGGGTGTTTGAATCGTATACTTTTATATAACGAGCAGGACTCGTTACAATAGTTATATTATTATTCCCTGCACTCTTAGGCTTGAATTGCAATTCGCTTGTAAGCTCATCCGCAGTAACACTGGCACCTGGTCCATTATTATCACTTATTGGGTCACATGCTACAAAAAGCAATGCCAATAGTGGAGTCGCAAATATTATTTTTTTCATACTTAATAGTCTTTTAATATTAAACCTTTTG
>OBMA010000750.1_pt1 | contig 19717 bp, 24 predicted proteins | sample 1539141 | NCBI WGS metagenome assembly OBMA01 (sample SAMEA3991484, study PRJEB22521) | metagenome | biome: anthropogenic terrestrial biome; feature: sewage plant; material: raw primary sludge | place: Sweden | collected 2012-09-26 | reverse complement strand
TAATAAAAATGAAGTTCTATCTTATGATATTGATGCCATAAAAGAAGTAGCTCAGGAGATTAATAAAGGCAGTATTGTAGCTATTAAAGGAATGGGAGGTTTTCATCTAATTTGTGATGCAAAGAATGATAATGTTGTGAAAGAGTTAAGAATAAGAAAAAGTCGATTAAATAAGCCTTTTGCTATAATGTTTAAAGACATAAATAGTATTAAAAATTATACAAATTTGACACAAAAAGAAGAAGAGTTTTTAACTTCAAAAGAAAGACCAATAGTTCTTGTAAAAAAGAAAAAAAAATTTGATTTATCAGAACAAATAGCTCCAAATATTAATCATCTAGGGTGTTTTATTGCTTATACACCTTTACACCATTTACTTTTTAGATATTTAAACAATCCTATTGTTGCTACAAGTGCAAATTTAAAGGGTGAACCAATTATCATTTCAAAAGATGAGATTATAGAAAAACTATCAAATGTAGTAGATTTTGTCCTTGATTTTAATAGGGATATTTTAAATGCAAGTGATGATACAGTTATACAAATTGTAGATAATGATATAACAAAAATAAGAAATGCTAGAGGTTATGCTCCAACATCTTTGAATTTTAAAAATATATGCGAAAAAAAAATATTGTCTCTAGGAGCAAATCAAAAATCAACTATTAGTTTATACTTAAAAAATAATTTAATTTTATCACCATATATTGGTGATTTAAACTCTTTAAAATCAATGGAATATTTTGAGCGAACAATAGAGACTTTTAAAAAATTTTATGACTTTGAACCTGAGGTTATAGTTTGTGATAAACATCCAAATTATGAATCTACAAAATTTGCTTTAAAACTAAAACAAACAAATCCTAATATAGAGTTAGTTCAAATCCAGCATCACTATGCCCATGTGTTATCTGTGATGGCTGAATATAAATTAGAAAAAGATGTATTAGCATTTATTTTTGATGGAACTGGATATGGAGATGATGGAAATATTTGGGGTGGAGAAGTTTTTGTAGCTTCAAAAAAAGAGTATAAAAGAGTAAATCATTTTAAATATTTCAAACTTTTAGGTGCTGAAAAAGCTGTACTTGAACCAAAGAGAGTTGCTTTAAGTCTACTTTTTGATAGTTTTTCATTGGAAGAAATTTTAAATTTTGAAATACCATGTGTAAAAGCTTTTAAAGAGTCAGAAATTAAAATGTTTCATACTATGTGGCAAAAAGGTTTAAATTCACCTCTTACAAGCTCTGTAGGGCGTTTATTTGATGCAGTTGCATCATTTGCTGATATTCTTCATATTCAAAGCTATGAGGGAGAAACAGGCTTACAAATCGAAGAAAATTATGATAAAACAATTATTCAAAGTTATGCTTATGAAATAATCGATGATAAAATAGAAATATCTTCTATGATAAAACAGATAATTTTAGAAAAAGATAAAAAACAAATTTGTTTAAAATTTATAAATACTTTAGTTTCAATCGTTTTGGATATTTCAAATTTTTACAAAGATTTACCAATAGTTTTAGGTGGAGGGGTTTTTCAAAATAGAACTTTTCTTGAACTTTTGATAAATAAATTTAAAGAGCAAAATAGAGAGTTTTATTATAATAAAAATATTCCCTTAAATGATGGTGGAATAAGCGTAGGGCAAATTTATCACATTATTTAATATACATTTATACAAAATTTATAATTTTAATACTATTTATAGTATACATTATGCGATTATAAATCTATATATGATAAAATCAAATAAAAATAGGAATAATTTATGATAAGAACAACAGCTGAAATATCAAATGAAAATGGATATAAAAAATATAATTTATTTGAAATTCATGAGGATTTAGAATTAATAATAGCAGATGACTATTTATCATATTCTTCAAAAGATTTCAAAAAAGATGCCTATTGTGAACTAATGTATAAAAAAAGTTTTTATGATAAATATGATGAAACAACATACAAAGAAGTATATGTTAGATATATCAATAATGAGAAATTTAAAGAAAAAGCAAAATTTATTTATAGTGTAATTGATTATGATAAATATGTAAAATTTGTGGAAGCTAATGAAACTATTGAAAATCCAAATGAACTTATAATTTCATATAGTATTGTTGATAGTGATGGAGTTAAAATAAATATTTATAATATTAGTATTAGTGATATTGCTTTTGTTTTTTAAAATAAAGTTATTTTTGATAGAATATTTAACTGTTGAAAATAATTAGATTATTAGAATTTATATTTAAGTTGAAGTTTTAAATTAATAAAAAAGGAAAAAAATGAATAAATATTGTAACAACTCAGAAGTTTATGAATCAAACTGTATTCCAAAAACTGTAAATGCATCAATTGCAGTTTTAACACCAAAAGAAGATAAAGATTTTATTGTAAGAAAAGTAAGTTTAGCAGTTGATGGTTCTATGCCAAATCATATAAATGAAATTCAACATCAACAATATGTTTTAAAAGGTGAAGCAAAAGTTATAGTTGGTGATGAAGAGTATCATGCAAAGGCTGGAGATTTTATCTATATTCCTGCTGGTGTTGCTCACAAATATGAAGCATGTTATGGAAGCGAGTATGAATTTTTATGTATGATAACTACACAAGAAGACAAAATAACTATGTTATAAATAAAAAACCTTGAGAGTTTAATCTCAAGGTTTTTAAATAAACTCATTTATCAAAGTTGATAATCTCAATGGATCTAAAGCTCCACTTACTCTTTTTACTTCAACACCATTTTTAAAAACAACCAAAGTTGGAATTGACATAATATGATATTTACTACCTAAAGTTTGTTCACGTTCCGTATCAACTTTCGCAAAAACTGCTTTTAATGGATATTTTTTTGATGTTTCATTAAAGATTGGAGCAAACATTTTACAAGGTCCACACCAAGGCGCCCAAAAATCCACAATTACTGGAATATCACTATTTACAACTATCTCATCAAAATTATCATTTGTAAGAATTATTGGTTTATTATCTAAAAGTGACTCTTTACATTTCCCGCAGTTTGCTTTTAAATAAGAATCTTTTTTTGGAACATTGTTAACACTTAAACAATTAGGACAAATTACTCTCATATAATCACTCCTTTAAATTTTTTTAATTATATCATTCTATTTTAAAGATTACAAAGTGCTGTAAGATATGCTTGTTCTTGATATTTTTTTAACTCTTTTGGAAATTCTATTTGATTTTTTTTCTCAAAAGTGCTGACGCTTTGAGCTGAAACTAAATCAACACTACAAAAAGGATTTAACTGAATTAAACCCTCAAGTTTAAATGTAACTGCCCCACCAGAAAAAGCACCTTTTTTTGCTCGTTTTTTTATAAATACTTTTTCGATTTCATTTTTTTGTAAAAAGTCTAAAAATTCATTACAAAATTTTCTAATATCTTCTTGTTTTTCATCATCTTCGATTATTAATTTTTTGATTTTTATATCTATATATTTTCCATCTTCTAACACAAGCAAAATCACATTATTAGCTTTTAATTCAATTCCACAAATATTCATTTTATCCCTTGATTTTTAATCTTTTTAAATATAAATGAATTATAGTAAAGAATTTTTTTTTGAGTTGATTTTATTGCAAATTGTAATAGAAATTAAAACTCTTCTTCCTCATCATCAACATCACAACAGTAAATACATTTTTCATCAAAATATGAATATTCATCATAACAATAAAATTTATTGCAACTTTCGCATTTAAAACAGTCGTGTTCTTTTGATAAAACTTGTTCTAGTTTTTCTTCATCTATATTGTGAGTTTTTGCGTACTCTTCAAAAAGTGCAATTACAGCTTCATTTTCATCGTTTTTTAGTTCTTTTGCTAAATCTTCTAAAGTATCTATATCCATATTTTTTTCCTTTTTTATTAGTTTAAACTTTTTACTATTTTTTCTCTCATATTTGCTATATCAATAACTAATCTTTCTTTTACTTCAATTGAAAAAGAATCATTTTCTTTGAATACTTGAATTAAAACTTTTTCAAATTCTGTTTCATTTAGTTCTTTTGTTTCTTCAATTAGTTTTAAAAATAATAGTTTTATTTTTTCGTATTGGTTTTCTTGCATAAATTAAGCCTTTGGTAAAAATGAGTGCGTATTATGTCAAAAAAAAATATAGAAAAAACTAAAAAAAAGGGTGTTATGTTATAATATATAATAATTAAACAAACAAGGTCTTAAAAATAATGGTAAATCCAGAAATCAAAACACAAAAATTCATAATAAAGTATTTCACTGAAATAATGATAAAAGGCACAACTGCAAAAAGGCAGATGATAGCTCAGGTTTATAATAACCTTAACAATATGTTATCAAAAATCTCAAGTGATATAAAAATAAAAAAGTTTTTTGACAAAGTAGAAGTTGTATGTCCAATCGAAGTGGTGGCACTTGTACGACAAAGATTATTAGACACTCCAGGAATTCAACAAATTCTTGAAGCAATACAGTTTGATCAGATGTATACGTTAGATGAAATCAAAGTAAAAGTAAATGAAGTTTGTGCAAGTGAAATTCAAGGTAAAACTTTTGTAGTAAGAGCTAAAAGAACTGGAACTCAAGAGTTCAAATCAACTCAAATAGAGCAAACAGTTGGTGGATATATGCTTGCTATGAATGAAACAAAAGGTGTAAATCTAAAAAATCCAGAAGTTACTATAAATATTGAACTTGAACATCATCAACTAAATATTATTACATATAAGCACATGGGAATGGGTGGATTTCCTTTAGGAACTCAAGGTACAATTCTTTCTTTGATGTCAGGTGGATTTGACTCAACAGTTGCTTCATATTTAACAATGAAAAGAGGAATAAAAACTCACTTTATATTTTTTAATTTAGGTGGAATTGCTCACGAAATTGGTGTAAAACAAGTGGCTTATTATTTATGGAATAAATTTGGAAGTTCTCATAGAGTTTCATTTATATCAATTCCTTTTGATGATGTGGTAACTGAAATATTCAAAAGTGTTAGTGAACCATATATGGGAGTTATGTTAAAAAGACTTATGCTAAAAGCTAGTGAAAAAGTAGCTGATAGTATGGGAATTGATGCTTTAGTAACTGGAGAGAGTGTTGCACAGGTTTCAAGTCAAACATTAAGAAACTTAGCTTTAATCGACCAAGTTACAAATAAACTTGTATTACGACCACTTGCAATGATGAGTAAACCAGATATTATTGATATTGCTTATAAAATTGGAACTAGTAGATTTGCAGAAGCAATGCCAGAGTATTGTGGTGTTATTTCAAAAAATCCAGTAACTCATGGAAGTTATGAAAGAATGGAAAAAGAAGCAAAATATTTTGATTATTCTATTTTAGATGAAGCAGTTAAAAAATCTGTGTTTGTAAATGTTGATGAAATTGACCAAGATGTTAGTGAAATTGGACAAATGGAAATTGTAAGTGATTTAAGTAATGGAGATTACACAGTAATTGATATTAGACAAAGTGATGATTGTATAAAAACACAAGTTGAAACTATAAAAATTCCATTTTACAAACTAAAAAGTGAATTTAAAAAACTTCCTCAAGATAAAACTTATCTATTTTATTGTGATAAAGGAATTTTAAGCCAGTTACACGCACAGTTTTTAAGGGATAATGAAAATTATACAAATATTAAAGTTTATAGACCATAAGGAAAAAAAATGAAAAAGTTTTTATTTACGCTTTTAGCTTGTCTTACTCTTAGTCTAAATTTTGCATACGCAAATCCACAAATAGACAAAGCTTATCAAGAAAAAAGAAGTGATGTTCAAGTTCAAGGTGTTGGAAAAGTAATTAAAGTTTTAAGTGATGATAATAAAGGTAGTCGTCATCAAAGATTTTTATTAAAATTACCATCAAATTTGACAATATTAGTTGCCCATAATATTGATTTAGCAAAAAGAATAGATTCTTTAAAAGAGGGTGATAGTGTTGAATTTTATGGGGAATATGAATGGAATAATAAAGGTGGAGTTATTCACTGGACTCATCACGACCCAAGAGGAAAACATAAAGATGGTTGGCTAAAACATAATGGTATAGTTTATAAATAAGGAAAAAGAATGAAAAAATTAATTGGTTTATTGCTTGTATGTTTAGTGATTATTGCAGGAGGACTGTTTTGGTATCAAACTAAAATAAATGAAGTAATAACAACTAAAATTGATGAATTAAATAACAATGGATTTATGGTAAAACATGAACAATCAACAAATTATATAAAAACTTCTGCAAAGGGAGAAATTCAAGTAATTTATCCTGATAAAGTAATTTCATATATTTTAGCTGATATGAAAAATCAAGATTTTAAAAAAGCTATTGAAATGCAATATAACTCTTTGGATTCAAATGAAAAAGGAAGTTTTTTTGAGGGAATAAAATTTGATTATGATTTTGTTTTTGAAAATTTTAACGGTAAAGTTAACTCAAATGTTTATTTAACTAATTTATCTACAAAAACTATGTATAACCTCGGTCAAGAAGTAGATAATGAAACTAGTAAATGGCTTTTAGATTTCTTGAAAAATAGAAAATTACAAGTTAGCATAAATGAGAAGAAAGAGTATAAAGTATCTGATATTGATACGATAATTCCAAATGAGATTTTTATAACTATTAGAAACTGGACTGGAAATGAGAATAATTTTGCAATTACTACATTAAAGCTATCTAGTGCAAAAGATTCTTTAAAAGAGTTTTTATTGTTAAATAATCTTAATGTAGATTATGAAATAACTCCAGAAAAAGAGAGTTCAAAAACAACAATTAGTGGTATAGAGTTTCAAGAGAGTGATAATTTTTTAAATATTAAAAACTTAGTAATGAACTCAAATTATGAAAAAACTGATAAAAACATAAATACTCAAAGTGAAATAAGTTTTGATGAAGTTGTTTCAAAAACTAACAATGAAGAAACAATGAATCTTAAGAATTCATCTTTAAAACTTAATATTAATAATTTACCAGCTAAAAATTTTGATGAAGTAGCTGAATATTTAAAAACTCAAAAATTTGATGAATATCTAAAAGCTTTAGTTCAAAATGGAACAACTTTACAATCATCTGGAAATGCTTTAAGTTATGTTATTAAAAATCAAAAGATTTTTGATACTTTAAAATTTGATTTATCTTTAGGTTTAAATAAAAATGGTTCAATTCTTGAAGCAAAAAAAGTAAATGATATTCTTGATAATGCTAAATTAACTGTTGATTTAGATACTCAAACTGCTGAAAATCTAAAAACTTTATTAAATCTAAAACAAAATTCAGATGTAAATTTTATTGAAACAGCAAATAATTTAAAAAGATTTGAAGCAGTTCTTAAACTAGATGGAGTTTATGTGAACGATAAAAAAGTAGTAGAAGAAAATGAACTTTTACTTTATCAAGAAGAACAAGCATTTGATGATACTCCGCTTCAAAAAGTTGACCAAAAGAATTTAACATATACTCATAAAATGGTAGATGAAAATCTTTTAAAACTTGATATTAAATATACTACTAATTTAGATGTTATTTCAAGTGGTGGAATTTCTGTTTCGTTTCCTCAATTTAAGGATAATTCAAAAATAGTTAAACATGAAACAAATAGTTTTAAAGATATAAACTTTTATAACGCAGGTAGTGAAATTTGGAATGGTGGATTAGGACAGAATGTTGTTTCTTCATATTTATTAGTTGAAGGTTGGGATGAAAACTGGAAAAATAAAGAAGAAGAAAAAACTATTAGTTTACTAATTGATGTGACAGGTTTAGAAACTTTAGAAGTTTATTTAAGAGCTGGAGCATTAAATGAAACTGATGTTACAAAAATTCCATCAGAAATTGTTCCAGAATTTGGAGATTATGACCAACAAGATTATCCAGTAAATTTCATAGAAATACCAATACTTAGAGCAAGATAATGAAAGAAAAAATATATCTAATTCCAGGGCTTATGACTGATAATAGGCTTTGGAGTAGATTGATTCCTTTATTAGAACATGAATATGAACTTGTTCATGTTCCAATTCCCCATAGTGAAGATTTTGATGAAATAATTGATATTTTATTCAACTTTTTTACTGAAGAAAAAATAAATCTTCTAGGCTTCTCCTTAGGAGGTTATATAGCCTCATATTTTGCAATCACTTACCCAAATAGAGTTAATAGACTTTTTACAGTTGCAGCAACTCCTGGAAACTCAACAGAAGCTGAAATAGAAAGAAGAAAAGAAAAATTTGTTGTTATTGAAAAAGAGGGATTTGCTGGATTAACTTATGAAAAAGCAAAATCACTACTAGAAGAAAAAAATCAAAATGACGATGAGTTAATCAAAATAATCCAAGATATGTTTATTGATTTAGGAAAAGAGACTTTTATTTCCCAACTTACAAGTACTTTTTATAGAAAAGATTTATTTGAAGATTTAACAAACTTAGATATTCCAATTTGGTTTTTTTATAGTATTAATGACAGACTTTTAAATAAACAAGCAATCAATAAACTACTTTTAGATAATCATAATATGAATATTATTTCAAGAGTTGGAACAAGTCATAATATTCCATTGGAAGAGCCAGAACTTTTGAGTTCACATATAAAAGATTGGATGAAAACTTAAAATTAAAAAGAGTAATAAATGAAACTAAAAATATATCAAATAGATGCATTTACAAATAAAGTATTTCAAGGAAATTATGCAGCAGTAATTATTCTTGAAGAGTGGTTATCAACTGAGTTGATGCAACAAATAGCAACAGAAAATAATCTATCAGAAACAGCTTTTGCTTTAAAAAATACTCAAAATATTTATGAAATAAGATGGTTTTCTCCAATGTCTGAAATTGACTTTTGTGGTCATGCAACATTAGCAACGGCTTTTGTGTTATTTAAAGAGAATGAGTCTTTAGAAAAAGTGATTTTTACAGCAAAAGCTGTAGGAGATTTGAGTGTTGAAAAATTAGATACTGGTTATATTCAAATGACTTTTCCAAATAGAGAACCAAAAGTTATAGATATAATTCCAAAAGAGTTATTATCTGGTTTATCAATAGTTCCTAGTGAGGTTTTACTTAACCAACAAGCATATTTTGCTGTTTTTTCAAAAGAAGAAGATGTTTATTCTGTAAATACAAATTTAGATGAGTTGAAAAAACTTGCACCTTATGATGTTGTTGTTACTTCAAAATCAAGTGGATATGATTTTATTTCACGATATTTTTGGCCTGCAAATGGAGGTGATGAAGATCCTGTTACTGGATCTATTCATGCTGGACTTGCACCATATTGGGCAAAAAAATTAAATAAAAATGAATTAATTGCCCACCAAGCCTCAAAAAGAGGTGGTTTACTAAAATGTAAAGTTTTAGAGGATAAAGTGATTATATCAGGTCAAGCAGTTTTATATTTAGAAGGTTATATTACTATTTAAAACACAAACAAAAATAGATAAATAAAAATTCCCATAATAGAACTAATAGTTAAAGCTGCAAAGATAGCTTTTCCTATTTTTTTATGTTTTTTCCCATCAAAAGAGTTGTTTTTATAATCTTTATATGATGAAATAAATAAAAATAACCAACCAGCAACCGCTGCAATTGCTATTAAAATATGAATTGTTAAAAAAACAAGCATAAAATCAAAAGAGACATTACTATATTTTGAATATTCTAAAAATCCACCTGAGATTCTAACACCTATTTCAAAAATAACTACAATAATAAGTGTTGTTCCTAAAATAATAGCTTGAGAAACAAAATGTTTTTTATACTCTTTTTTTACTGCATAATAGATACTAAAAGCCAATAAGAGAGGTAAAACGGCAAAATAAACAGTTGCCAAATCCAAATAAAAAGGTGCAGATGTTCCTAAAAAACCTTCTAAAGAAAACATCTATTTTAACTTTTTAGGTGGATTTTTCATTATGATTTTTTCAATCAAAATAAAACCAAATGGTATTAAAGAATAAACAAAAAGCTGAAAAGTTACAAACTTCCATTTATATTTATTTGCAACCAGTATTAAAGCTATAAAAAATAGTATAAATAAAACTCCATGTGCCATTCCAACTATTTTTACAGCAAGGGGAATTCCTGCTAAATATTTAAGTGGCATAGCTATAAATACTAAAATTAAAAAAGATATCCCTTCTATAAACGAGATAAATCTAAATCTTGAAAAAGTGTCATTTAACATAAATCTTCCTTTAAAATAAAGGTTTTAGTATATAGAAGTTTTATTTATGAAAAGTTAATGTAGCTTTTTAATTTTCTTTTCTTTTTCTTGATAAATCAGACATTAATATTCCTATCCATTGAGTGTGAATATGTGAATCAAAGGCTATTTTTAAAGTCATAGTTATTGGAACTGCTAAAAACATTCCTACAATTCCCAAAATATAACCCCAAAAAATCAATGAAAAGAATATAACCAAAGGTGAAAGACCTAACTCTTTTCCCATAAGTTTTGGTTCTAATATATTACTTATTGAAATTTCAATTATGATATAAAAAAGTATGATGTAAATAGTTGTGTTTAAATCAAGATTCATTAATGCTAGTAATATAGCAGGAATAGAAGAAATGATTGAACCTATAACTGGAATAAAATTAAATAACATCGCAATAACTCCCCATAAAATAGGGTAATCAACACCAAAAAATGATAACATAATTGCTAGTATAAATCCAGTTAAAAAACTTGTAAAAGATTTAACTAAAAAATATTTTTGAATATTGTAAGAGAATAGATTAAATCGTTCTAGTTTTTTTGCATTGTTTTTAAAAATAACTTTTAGTTTCATTTGGAAAACTTTGCCTTCTGCAAGTATAAAAGCCACACCAATTATTACTAATAAAAATTTAGATAAAAAAGTTCCAATACTTCCTAAAACATTGCTAGTAAAAGTAAAAAAAGAGTTAAAATTTAGAGTTTCTAATATTTTGTCTTTATTGATTTCATAACCAAAAGATTCTGTAAATTGAATAATATTTAAAATAATATTGTTATATCTTTCTTCATAAAAGGGAAGATTAGAAGTAAAGTCCTTTAGGGATATATTTATTACATAGGTAAACATAAAACTAATTAGAATAAGAATTAATAAAACAATAAAATATGAAAAGAGTTTTGGAATAGCTTTTTTATGTAGTACTTTTAGTAGACTTGAAAAGATTGAAGATATAAATATCGCCAAAAATAGTATTACAACAACTTCATTAGCCATTTTTATACCCGCAAGTATTACTACAAAACTTGCGAAATAAAAGAAATAGTTTTTTAAATCAATAGAATCTTGCAAAAATTATCCTTATTAGAATTTTTTATATAGTAAAAATTAAATTAGCTGTTTTTTTATAAACTCCAAATAGTGTCCTTCTGTTTCTTCTAACTTTTTATGATTTCCACTTTGTACAAGTTTTCCATCATCTATTACATAAATCATATCAGCATTTTTTACAGTACTTAATCTATGAGCTATTGTAATTACAGTTTTTTCTTTTAAAAACTCTTCTAATTCACTAAAAAGTTTTACTTCTGTGTGAACATCTAAAGCGGAAGTTGATTCATCAAATATCACAATAGCTGGATTTGCTATAATCATTCGGGCTATTGATAATCTTTGTCTTTGACCACCGCTTAATCTAATTCCATGTTTTCCAACAAGAGTTTCAAGACCATTTGGCATATTTTCTACTGTTTCATAAAGTTGAGCTATTTTTAAAGCTTTAAAAATTTCATCATCATTTATATTTTCGTTACCCATTGTAATATTAAATCGTAAACTGTTATTAAACAAAATAGGCATTTGTAAAACTAAAAAAATATTTTCTCGCAAGTTTTGTCTATTTAAATCATCAATACTAATATTATTATAAAAAATATCCCCAGAATTTTTAGAATAAAATCCTGAAATTATATTTGCAATTGTAGTTTTTCCACTTCCACTTGCTCCTATGATTGCTACTTTTTCACCTGATTTTATATCAAAAGAGATATCTTTTAATACTTCTTTATCTTCATTATAAGAAAAACTTAAATTTTTTATTGAAATATCTACTTTTTTAGAACTTGAATCTATAGTTAAAATTCCATTTTTTTCTATTTTTAATTCTAAGATTTTATTTATTCTATTTATTGCAGTTTTCGCGCTGGCATAGGCATATTGAATAGTCAAAATATCTTGAACAGGAGTCATAATAAACCAAATATATCCAAACATTGCAAACATTAATCCAATTGATAAATCACTATAAGCTACAAGTAAAAGTCCCACAGCTCTGAATATTTCAAATGCGATTAGAAAAATTGTAAATGAAAATCTTTCATAAGCTACACTTTTATAGTTAAATTCATTTGATGTTTTTTGAATATTAGAAGCTTTAGAAATAGAGTCTTGAAAGAAAAACTTTTCTTTATTACTAGCTTTTATTTGTCCAAATAAGTCCAAAGTTTCATTTATATTGTTTTGAAACTCTTCGATTGCTTTGTTTTCTTCTTTTTTTAAAAGACCAGTTTTAGTTGCTATTTTCTTAGATAAAATCATAATAACTGGTTGAATAAATAAAATCATAAGTCCTAAAATAGGGTCAATTGTAATAATTACAATAGCAACTGCAAGTAAAGTTAAAATAGAAGTTATAAATTTACTAGCAATTGAAACTATAAAATTATCTAAAGTATTAACATCAGTTACTAAATTTGCTCCAATAGCTCCAGTTCCTAAACTTTCGTATTCATTCATATTTACAAGTTCAAGATGATTTAGAAGTTTTTCTCTTATTTTAAAAGTTACATATTTTGAGATTTTTGTGAATATTTTTGTGATTAATACACTAAAAAGAAAATAAATCACACGAAGAAACAAAACAATAAAAGTCACAATTGCAATATAATAAAAAGCACTTACATTTCCAAATAACTCATTTATATTATTTACAAAAAAATCAGGTTTACTTAATAACACTTCGTCAACTAAAAGTGGTAAAAGCAATGGAATAGGGACACTTATTATTATTGCTATAATTGTAAGTATTTGCCCAATAATAAGAGATTTTTTATTATCAAGAATTAGTTTAAATATATATTTTAAAGATATTTTTTCATTCATTATTGTGTAGTATCTATTCTATATCCCATACCTGATACATTTTTAATTAGTTCTTTGTATGTTTTTTTTCTTAGTTCTTTTACTAAAGACCTCAATGAATCATTTGTCATAGAACCATTCCAAATATTTGTATTTATCTCTTCATAACTTATTGATGAATCGTGATTCTTTAATAAAAAATTTAAAAATAAAAGTTCTTTTTTTGTTAATGGAATAAGAGAGTTCTCTTTAAATAAAGATTTATTGTAATCATCATATATAAAACCATTTTTCAAAGTTATAATGTTAGATTTTTTTGAATCTATATTTTTTACACAATCTCTTAAAACATCAATAAAGGCATTTACGCAATCTAATCTTTGAATAAATTTTACATATCTTATTTCTAGACCTTCCAATAAATGAGTATGATTTAATTCATCTAAAATGGCAATAATTTGTATTTGTTTATTTAAAATTCTAATTTCTTTTAAAAATTCAAAGTTATATTTTGTAATTACGAAGTGAATGTCTTTTGTATTTATTATGTCAATTAGTTCATCATTATTTTCATATTCTAAAAGAGTATCTGTACGAGAGGATATATAACTACTAAATTCAGTATTTAAGGCTTTTGTATCATAACAAATATTTAAAAATTTTAATTCTTTCATTCTTATTCCTAATATTTTTAAACATTAATATCTCTTTTTTGATTTATAAAAGCTGGATATAATTTATATACAATTATTATACATTTAATATGCTACAATCAAAATAAAAAACAGAGTTAAAAAAATGAAAAAAATTTCCTTAATATTTCTTTTGTTATTTAATTTCACTTTTGCAAAACAAGAAGACTACTCAGAAATGAGTACACAAGAGTTAATTGCAATTATTGGTTATGTAAAAGAAGAGAATAAAGCTAAGTTCATTAAAGAGTTAGATTTAAGAATTTCAACAATGAGCCAAGAAGAAAAAATCCAATATGAACAAAATTTACAAGAGTTACAACAAAATGAAAAGTAAAATATTATTATTAGAAGATGATTTAAACTTAAGTGAAACAGTTTGTGATTACCTAGAGGAAAAAGGTTTTGAGGTTATTTGTGTATATGATGGTGAAGAAGCATTAAGTTCTATATATGAAAATGATTTTGATTTACTTTTATTTGATGTAAATGTTCCTAATAAAAATGGTTTTGAAGTATTAAAAGAAGTTAGACGTGATGATAAAAATACACCAGCAATTTTTATTACATCTTTGAATTCTATGGATTCATTAGAGCAGGGATACTCAAGTGGTTGTGATGATTATATAAGAAAACCATTTGAATTAAAAGAACTTTTAATTAGAATTCAAACAATATTAAAAAGAGAATTTACCCATAAAACTGAAAATATAACAATAACAGATACTATTACTTTTAATTCAATAACAGGCGAATTAAAAGATGGAAATGAAATAATCAAATTAAATTTAAAAGAGTTAAAACTTTTAAAATTCTTCTTACAACATCCAGATGAACTTTTAGTTCATGATAGAATTTATGATTATGTTTGGGATTATGATGAAGAGTATAGTGATAACTCTTTAAGAACTTATATAAAAAATCTAAGAAAAATATTAGGAAAAGATAAAATTGTTAGTCTTAAAAAACTCGGGTATAGATTTAACCAAAAGTGAAACTAGAACTCTTTTAGGTTTTAGTTTTTTATACTCTTTTCTTGTTTTGGTAATTTTAGGTGTAGTTTCATTTTTATATTATCAGTTTCAAAAAGATTTGATGCTTCAAGAAAAAAGACAAATTTTACAAAATTATTCAAATGATTTAGTTATTAGATTACGAGATTTACATGTTAATATTGATAAAAACAATATTTATCCAAGGGATGAAAGATTTGAATCAGCTATTTTTGATAGTGATAAAAAAAAGATTTTTTCAACTCTTAAGTCAAAAGATGTAAGTTTAGATGAAATTATTTATTTAAGTAATAAACAAATACATTTTATAAAAGAGCCAGAATCATATTATTTAGGAAGTAAATATATAATAATTGAGATTCCTGATGATGGAATTTGGTTTGAGCAAATTAGATATAAAATTGGAATTAGAGTTTTATTAGCTTTTGTTTTTATGATGGCTTTAGGTTATTTTATACTTAGACTTGTTTTAAAACCAATGAGAGATGCTTTACATCTACTTGATAGATTTATAAAAGATACAACCCATGAGTTAAATACACCAGTTACTGCAATTATTACAAATATAGAGATGATTGATAAAAGTTCTTTAGATGAAAGATTATTAAAAAAGATAAATAGAATTGAAATAGGTGCAAAAACAATTTCAAATATTTATGAAGATTTGACATTTGTTACACTTAATAATCAAATTATTTCAAATAATGAAGATATAAATCTCTCAAATGTTTTAAAACAAAGAGTTGAGTATTTTAATAGTATAGCAACTATGAAAAAAATAAATTTTGATTTAGATATAAAAGATGATATTTTTATGGTTTGTGATATGAAAAAGATAACTAAATTAATAGATAATATTTTATCAAATGCTATAAAATATAATAAAATTGCAGGTTTTATAAAAGTTAATTTAGATGATAATATTTTAAGTATTGAAGATAGTGGAAAAGGAATAGAAAAAGAGAATCTAAAAACTCTTTTTGAAAGATACTCAAGATTTGATAAAAGTGTAGGTGGATTTGGTATTGGTTTAAATATTGTTTCACTAATAGCAAAAGAGTATAACCTAAAAATTGATGTAAAATCTCAAATTAATATGGGAACAACGGTGGAAATAAGATGGTAAAAGTTTTTTTAGTTTTATTTTTGATAATTTCATCTTTAAATGCAGCACGAAGTGAAGATGATATTTATGAGACAAATTGTTTAAAATGCCATTCAAAATTACCAGTTACGATTGATAAATATTTTTATAGATATTTGTTAAAATACAGTAGTGAAAAAGATGTAAAAAAAGCTATGTTTGATTATATGAAAAATCCAACGATAGAAAAGACAATTATGGCTGAATCTTTTATTACTAGATTTGGTATAAAAAAGAAAACAAATTTATCAGATGATAAACTTATGGAAGCTTTAGATATTTATTGGGATGAATATAAAATTTTTAATAAATTAAAATAAAAAAATATTCACAATCCATACACAATCAAGACTTATACTTTCATCATAGAATATAACAGGAGTTATAAAATGAAAAAGATATTGGCAATGTTTCTTATCTCTAGTTCTTTAGTTTTCGCAGATAACAATTCAATAGGTCTTGATACTTTAGTTGGAGCTACAATTGGAGTTGCTATTGGTAATCAAGTCGGAAAAGGAAATGGAAGAGATGTTGCTAGAGTTGCAGGAGGACTTTTAGGTGCTGCTGTTGCAAATGGTACTAGAACACCATCTTATTCATCAAATGGATATTATGATAATAACAATTACAACAATAGCGGATATACAAGATCAACGACAACTTATGTAAGAAACAATTACTATTATGATGATTATGATAGATACGACAGATATTATGTATACGAAAGACCTGCACCACAAGTAACAGTTGTTTATCAAAACTATGATAGATATCCTCCAAGACGTCATCATCATGACAGACATCATTACAGAGAAGTTTACAGATACGGTAGATAAAGGCTCAAGTTTACTTGAGCCTTTTTTAATGTTAAATATTTTTAACCAAGAAGTCTTGAAACCATTTGTTGGTTTATATTATTTGCTTGAACTTGTCCAAAAGCTCCAATTTGAGATAGAATATTTTGTTTAGAGAAATTTGATGTCTCTTTTGCATAATTTGTATCAAATAAAGCTGCTGCATTTAAAGTATTTGTTTGTTGAGAAAGAAGACTTCTACTTGAACTTTCAAGTTGATTTTGAACAGAACCAAATTCTCCTCTAACATCATTTAGTCCATTAATTGCTTTATCAACACTTTGTAAAAAACTTCTAGCATCTGCTGAACTAAAAGTCTCTGCATCTTGATTTACAAGGTTAGATAAACCTAAACCTTTAGTATTTGATTGAACACTTGAAGTTTCAATAAGATTTTCACCTTTTAATCCAGATTGAAATTGTTGAACATCAGAAGCTGAATTATCTGTTGAACTTTTTTGAAGTAGAGTTTGACCATTATAGTTTGTTCCACTTGCAATTTTATCAAATTGGTCAAGTTGAGCTTTTATCTCTTTTAAAATAGATTCTCGACCTTCTTTACTTGTTGTATCTGTTGAAGCTTGTAAAAGTTTTTCTTTTACATTGTCTAAAATTTTTGATTGTTCATTTGTTGCGCTTGAAGCTATTTGAGTTGCGGCAATTGCTGAATTTGCATTTTCTAAAGCTTGACCATAACCATTTGACTGTGCAAGTAAATTATTGGCTATTGAAATGCCAGAGGCATCGTCACTTGATTTGTTTAGTTCTATCCCTGTAGCGATTCTTGCTAGTGCTTGACTACTATTTAGATATACATTAGGGTTTATTCCAGAGTTTGAATTTATTTGCATAACATACTCCTTTTATCGTTTAATAAATTTTATTCCTTTAAAGATTAAATTATTATTAAGTTTTGATATAATTAGTTCAAATTTAAAAATTATTTTTTTATAAAATAATTAAAAAAAAGAGAAAAATAAATAGTGATAATAATAGATTTTGAAACAAATACAAGTAATATTGGTGATGTAATAGAGGTGGCTGCTGTTAGAATTGATAAAAATTTTAATATTTTAGATAAATTTCACAGATATTATCTTTCAAGATATCCTGTAAATTATTTTTCTTATGCAGTTCATCGATTAACACCTGAATTAATACTTGATTATAGAAAAGATAAATCTTACTGTTCTTATTTTACAGAAGATGAAGATTTTTTAGAATTTTGTTCAAGTAGTAATACTTTAATCGCTCATAATATAAGCTTTGAATTAAGACATATTGATAATAAAGTGAAATTTAAAAATCATATTTGTACCATGAAAGAGAATAAAAACACAGTAAAAGTTTATGGGAAAAGCGGAAGATTAAAAAATCCAAAACTTGATGAAACTTGTTTATATTTTGGAATAGAATTTGATGGGGATAAATATCATAGTGCAACCTATGATGTTACAAAAACATACGAAATTTTGAAAAGAATGAATCTTTTCTAAATTTTATAGTTTAATATATCAATATATCTTGATATATTAAATATATTTAGTTATACTTCAAAAAAATTTAGGAAGTTTAATGGATATATTTTTAAAAACTGCAAGTGCTTTAAATGATGAAACAAGAGTTAAACTATTAAAATTCATCAATACAAATGGAAAATGTTGTGTTTGTGATTTAGAAAACTCATTTGATATGATTCAATCAAGACTTTCAAGACATCTAAAAATTTTAAAAGAAGCTGGTTTTTTAAAACTAGATAGGCAAGGTCGATGGGCTTATTATACTATTCGAACGCCACTTGATGAATTTAGACAATCAGCTATTAAAGAGATTATGTGTTTAGATATTGAACTTCCTATTTTTAAAAAATCGTGTGATAGGGAAGTTTGATGATAGCTGCTAGTTTAATATTTCTAATAACTCTTATTTTTGTAATATGGCAACCTCGTGGTTTACAAATAGGAACAACTGCTGTAATTGGTGCAATTGTTGCTTTACTTGTGGGAGTTGTGAGTTTTAATGATGTTTTAGTTGTAAGCAATATTGTTTGGGATGCAACATTAGCATTTATTGGAATTATTATTTTATCTATGGTTTTAGATGAAATTGGATTTTTTGAGTGGTGTGCTTTAAAAATGGCAAAGTTTTCAAATGGAAATGGAATGAAAATGTTTATTTATTCTATTTTGCTTGGGGCTTTTGTATCGGCACTTTTTGCAAATGATGGAGCAGCTTTGATATTAACTCCGATTTTGTTAGCGAAAATGAGAATTTTACAGTTAAATATCAAAACAATAGTTGCTTTTTTACTTGCAGGTGGATTTATAAGTGATAGTGCATCACTTCCTTTTGTATTTTCAAACCTTACAAATATCGTAACTGCTAATTATTTTGATATCGGATTTGCTCAATATTTCTTTGATATGATAATTCCTTTTGTTGTAAGTGTTATAACTTCAATTGTTTTTTTATGGTTGATTTTGAGAAAAGATATTCCAAAAACTGTTGATATAACTTTATTAAAAGAGCCAAAAAGTGTAATCAAAAATATGAATTTATTCTATTTTTCATGGCTATTTTTAGCAATTTTACTTATTGGATATTTTGTTGGAGATATTTATGCTTTACCAGTTTCACTGTTTGCTTTAGGTGGAGGATTGATTTTTTTATTGATTGCAACTATTTCAAAAGCAGTAAAACCAATTCATATTATAAAAGAAGCTCCATGGCAAGTTGTGTGGTTTAGTATTGGACTTTATATAGTTGTTTATGGTCTTAAAAATGCTGGTTTAACTGATTATTTGACTATTGTTTTAAAAGATTTAGCTTTAAGAGGCGATATGATTGCTGTTGTTGGAACTGGATTTATAGCAGCATTTTTAAGTGCTATTATGAACAATATGCCAACAATTA